>Ga0079226_10003754_pt1 | contig 11646 bp, 12 predicted proteins | sample Poulit2014_FD_76345 | JGI IMG/M metagenome (GOLD analysis project Ga0079226, IMG submission 76345) | Agricultural soil microbial communities from Georgia to study Nitrogen management - Poultry litter 2014 | ecosystem: Environmental > Terrestrial > Soil > Agricultural land | place: USA: Georgia... | reverse complement strand
TGTCTGGTAGTTATAGCGAAGAGGTCACACCTGTTCCCATCTCGAACACAGTAGTTAAGCTCTTCAGCGCCGATGGTAGTTGAGACTTTGTCTCTGCAAGAGTAGGTCGCCGCCAGGCAGTATTATTTAATAAGTTTATTTAAAATTTATTAAACCATATCGCGGGGTGGAGCAGTCTGGCAGCTCGTTGGGCTCATAACCCAAAGGTCGCAAGTTCAAATCTTGCCCCCGCAACCAATTATTTATAAAAATTTAATAAGGTCCGGTAGTTCAGTTGGTTAGAATGCCAGCCTGTCACGCTGGAGGTCGCGGGTTCGAGTCCCGTCCGGATCGCCATTATTTGTAAACATGATATTTTATCATGTTTTTTTGTGTTTTATAAACAAAAATAAAATAATATAAGATTAAATAATAAACTATTTAATGCGAAACTATAGAAGAACATAAAAAATAAGAAAGTATGATATAAATGGATGAGTTTAATTTAATTGAAAAAATAAAACAAAAATATTATCGGGAATCAACTCTAATTAAAGGAATTGGAGATGATGCAGCTGTATTTAATCAAAGCAATCAATCAATTGTTACAGCAGTAGATACATTTGTTGAAAACGTTCATTTTATTAAAAATAAAACGATATCTACTAAAAATCTAGGTTATCGTTGTTTAGCTGCAAATATAAGCGATATAGCTGCGATGGGAGCTATGCCTAAGTTTTATTTAGTATCTGTTGTCATACCTTATAATTGGAAAGAATACGAAGTGTTAAATGTATTTGCAGGATTAGAAGATTTAGCAAAACAATATAATATGGATTTAATTGGCGGAGATACTGTTTCGGGTACAGAATTTGTTTTATCAATTACTGTGATAGGTTATGTAGCTAAAGAAAAAATAAGATATCGTTCAAATGCAAAGGTAAACGATATTGTTTTTGTAACAGGTTCTTTAGGTGATGCTGCAGTTGGTTTAGAAATATTACTTAATGACTTAGAAATAGAGAATAAAAATTACTTTATTAAACGCCATCAAAAACCGTCTCCTAACGTTATGTTTTCAAATGCAATTAAATCAATTGATCGTGTTTGTTTAAATGATATAAGTGATGGCATAAGTAGTGAATTAAATGAAATTGCTAAAGCATCTAAAGTGAGTATAATAATAGAAGATGAACTTGTTCCTATAAAAAAAGAATTAAAAAAACTAACAGAAGAGCAAATTAATACATTTAAATATATTGGTGGAGAAGATTTCGAGCTTGTCGGTACAACAAGTAAAGAGAATTGGATAAAAATTAAAGAAATAATAAAGCCTTTTAATATCGAAGTCACAGAAATTGGTCGAGTGATAGAATCAAAAAATGACCAAGTTTATTTAAACTCGATAAATAATATTTTAAAACCAAATGGCTACATTCATTTAAAGTAGGTGAAAATATGAAAAAAGTTTTTATAACAGAATCAGAAGAAGAAACGCTTGTTTTAGCAGAAAGTTTAGGCGAACATATAGATCATTCATTTGTGATTACGATTGAAGGAGATTTAGGAGCAGGGAAAACAACATTTACAAAAGGCTTAGGAAAAGGATTAGGTGTAACAAGAGTTATTACAAGTCCGACTTTTACAATTATTAAAGAGTACGTTGGCCGTCTGCCACTTTATCATATTGATGCATATCGATTAGAGTTTTCTGAAGAGGATTTAGGAATTGATGAGTATTTATTGTCTGATGGAATTACTGTCATTGAATGGGCACAATTTATTGAGGATTTGTTACCAGATAATAAATTAGCAATCACGATTAATTATTTATCTGAAACCAAACGTGAACTCATTTTTGAAACGGAAGATACCCAAATAGAAAAGTTAATTATAGCGCTATTTGAAGATTTTAAAGGGGAAAAGAAATGATAACTTTAACAATTGATACATCGACAAATATTTTAGGGGTTGCTATTTTAAAAGAATCAGAATTAATCGCTCAAAAAATTACGCGTGTTAATCAAGATCACTCATCACGATTGATGCCAGCAATTGTAGAATTAATGAACGATGTAAACATAAAACCAAACGAATTAGGAAAGATAGTTGTGGCTGAAGGGCCAGGGTCATATACCGGGATTAGAATAGGTGTGACAGTAGCTAAATCACTTGCTTGGTCATTGAATATACCAATTATAGCTGTATCAAGTTTAGAATCACTTGCTTACCAAGCGCAATTAAAAGATGGCTTAGTTTGTTCATTTTTTGATGCTAGACGAAATAATGTTTTTGCCGGGATTTATCGTTTTAATAAAGGCGTAATAACATCCATTAAACCAGATGCTAATTTGAGTTTTAAAGCGTTAGAAGCTGAACTTTTATCAATAAATGAAGAAGTTATTTTATTAAGTCCTGATATAGACAAATTTAAATCGCTCATGACAGATGACATTAAATTACTCGCAACAATACCAGAACCAACTTATCATATAGCTAATCCAGTTAATTTAGCATTGATTGCTAAAGGTAAGTCTGCAGATAATCTTCATCAGCTAACGCCAGAATATTTACGAATGGCTGAAGCAGAGGTAAATTGGTTAAAAGCAAAGGAAAAAGGAAGCGAAAAATAAAATGAAGATTGAAATGCAAATACGTAAAATGGCAGAAGAAGATATTGCTCAAGTCATGGAAATTGATCAACAAACTTTTTCTTCACCATGGACTGAAGACATTTTCACATATGAAATAACTGAAAATAATTATGGTCATTACTTTGTTGTTGAAACTAATGATACCATTATTGGTTATGTAGGAATTTGGATCGTCCACGAAGATGCTCAAATTACGAATATAGCTATCTTAAAACAATATCGTGGCTATAAAATTGGTGAAAAGTTATTTGGCTACGCTATGCAATATGCTCATAAATTAGGTGCTGAACGTTTATCTTTAGAAGTGAGGGTATCTAATATTATTGCACAAAATATGTATCGCAAATTTGGACTTGTTCCAGGTGGAATTAGAAAAAAATATTACACTGATGATAATGAAGATGCATTAGTGATGTGGGTGAGTTTAATATGAATAAAGATTATTATATTTTAGCAATAGAAACAAGTTGTGATGAAACAGCAGCAGCAATTATAAAAAATGGTCGTGAAATTATTACAAATATTGTAGCATCACAAATAGAAAGTCATATGCGTTTTGGTGGTGTTGTCCCAGAAATTGCCTCGCGTCATCATGTAGAACAAATTACATTAGTTCTTGATCGAGCGATAGCTGAAGCAGAAATGACATGGGATGAGATAGACGCTATTGCTGTTACAGAAGGTCCAGGCTTAGTAGGTGCTTTAATTATTGGTGTTAATGCAGCAAAAGCAATTGCATTTGCTAAAGGAAAACCGCTTATTCCTGTCCATCATATAGCAGGTCACATTTATGCAAATCAATTAGAAAATGAATTTGAGTTTCCATTACTTGCATTAATTGTCTCAGGTGGTCATACAGAATTAATTGTTATGAAAGAACATGGTAAATATGAAGTTATTGGAGAAACGCTTGATGACGCAGCAGGAGAGGCATTTGATAAAGTAGCTCGTGTATTAGATTTACCATATCCAGGTGGTCCACAGATAGATAAATTAGCTAAGGAAGGAACTGAAACAATAGAATTTCCTCGTGCTTGGTTAGAAAAAGATAGTTATAACTTTAGTTTTAGTGGTTTAAAATCGGCAGTTATTAATTATATCCACAATAAGAAACAAAAAAATGAATCAATTAACAAAGCAGATGTTGCAACAAGTTTTCAAGCAAGTGTTGTTGATGTTTTAATAGAAAAAACATATAAAGCAGCAATAGAATATGATGTGAAACAAGTAATCGTAGCAGGTGGAGTAGCAGCAAATAGTGGACTACGAACTGCTTTAGAAGAGCGCTTTAAAAGTAGTCAAATCCCATTAATGATACCACCTCTATACTTATGTACAGACAACGCTGCAATGATTGGCGCAGCTGCCAGTGTATTATATGAAAAAGAAGAATTTGCTGATTGGGATTTAAATGCTAATCCAGGTTTAATTCTAAAATAATCCACAAGTTACTAACATGTATGTGTGTAACATTTTAAAAAGGTGATACATCAACATGAAAAATGTGTATGAAAATGTGTGTAAGTGTTAATAAGCATGTTAGTAATGTGGATAAGTGTGGATAACCAATGTTTGACAAGCTGATTAGATGTTGATAACTAATTTATTGTTTTGGGATTAAATTAACCAATTAATGTGATATAATAAGTTCTTAAAGCATGTATGATGGAAAAGAAGAATGGTGAGTTAATTGAATAAAAAACAGTCGCATTATATTCAACTTGATTTAATTGTTGTCTTGTTGTTGATGATGACAGTGAGTTTATTAGCTATATTTAACGCGCAACAGTTAGGTCAATATGGGGAAAATTTTGTTTTAAAACAAGTAATATTTTTTGGTTTAGGTATTGCTGTATTAATTGGTTTTCAATTTATTGAATCAAATCAATTAGAGAAAGTAAGTCTTTATTTATATATTGCAGGTGTCATTTTATTAATTCTTTTAGCAATAAGTCCAGAAAGTCTTGCTGAATCAAGAAACAATGCTAAACGTGCATTTACAGGTTTGCCAGGATTTACTTTGCAACCGGCAGAACTAATGAAATTAGCGCTAATTATATTTTTAGCATCGACAATTAATAAGCATAAACAAAAATTTGAAACACCAACGACTAAATCTGACTTTATTTTAATAGGAAAAATAATATTGTACACAGTCATTCCAATCATATTTATTTTTCAACAACCTGATTTAGGAACATCAATTGTCTTTATTTTTATTGCAGGAGTGTTAATCCTGCTTTCAGGTATTGATTGGAAAATATTATCCGTCGTAGCAATTGGAAGTATCGCAGCTCTAGGGATAAGTTTATTACTTGTTGTTAACTTACCTGAGCTTGCTGAGAAAACGATAGGTATTAAACCTTATCAAATTGAACGTATTTTAACGTGGTTTTCACCAGAAGTCCAAGATAGTAATGATACATATCAAATTGATTTATCAATGCTTGCAGTTGGATCAGGTCAACTAACTGGTAAAGGAATGAGTAATCCACAAGTTCAATTACCGGAAGCGCACACGGACTTCATCTTTTCTATTATAGGTGAAAGCTTTGGATTTATTGGAGCAGCAGGTGTCGTATTCTTATTCTTTTTACTTCTTTATAAGTTATTAACATTAGGGATGCAAGTAATCGAACGAGATCAATTTGCCGCATACTTTATCTTTGGATACATGAGTTTAATTTTAATTCATACCTTTCAAAATATTGGCATGACAATAGGTATTATGCCAGTAACAGGGATTCCGTTATTATTTATAAGTTATGGTGGAACAACTGTTTTATCAACAATGGTTGGTTTTGCGATTGTCTATTTAATAGCTGTTGAACATTCAAAATCAAAAGAATCATTATTTAGATAATAAAAAGAAACGATTGATTTAGATTAAATCAACCGTTTCTTTTTTATATGATTCGTATTTAATTTGTGCCATTTCCCATTTTTCAAGGAAATTATTAATTGTTTCTTTTAATTGGTTCGCTTCATTTGTTAAAGTCATTAACTTTTCGTGGTCTTGAAACACATCTGGTTCTGTCATGTTTAACTCAACTTTTTCAAGTTGTGCTTCATGTGCTTCTAAAGATGCTTCAATATCAGCGATTTCTCTTTGTAATTTTCGTGTTTCACTTTGAATTCTTTTTTGTTCTTCGAAACTGACCTTACGTTTTGTTTCGGTTTTTACAGTTACTTCTGGTTGGTTTTCAAACGCTTCGATTTCTAACATCTCAGTTTTTTTATCAACATAATAGTCATAATCACCTAAATAAATAATCGCTTCATCTTCGGTTAATTCAATGACTTTATCAGCTATTTTATTAATAAAGTAACGGTCATGTGATACAAATAAAATAGTACCCGGAAATTCTGCTAAAGCAGCTTCTAAAACTTCTTTACTATCTAAATCTAAATGGTTTGTTGGTTCGTCTAAGATAAGAAGGTTTGCTTTTAATAACATTAATTTTGCGAGCGAAAGTCGTGCTTTCTCACCACCACTTAATGTTTGCACTGTTTTTAAGACATCATCTTGAGTAAATAAAAAATTACCAAGTGTGTTTCGAATTGTTCTTTCTTCAAGATGAGGGAATTCATTCCATAATTCTTCTAAAACAGTATTTTTAAGTGAAAGTAATGCTTGTTCTTGATCATAAAAGCCAATCTCAACATTTGTACCAATATGAATCTCAGGATTTGCTTTTGTTATTTCATTTAAAAGTGTTGTTTTACCAATACCATTTCGACCAATTAAAGCAATTCTTTCACCACGATGGGCGGTAAAAGAAATGTTTTTAAACAGAGGTTCAGCGTCGTTTGGATATGTAAAACTAAAATTATTTAATTTTATAACATCATTACCGCTCGCTTTATTAATTTGAAAAGAAAAATTAGCACTTGCAACATCTTCTAAAGGTTTATCAATTATTTGCATGTTTTCTAATGCTTTACGTCTACTTTGTGCGCGTTTTGTCGTTGAAGCTCGTGCAATGTTACGTTGGATAAAATCCTCAGCCTCTTTAATTTCATCTTGCTGTTTTTCATAACGCTTTAGATCTTGTTCGTAATTTGCAGCTTTTTGTGTTAAATAATGACTATAAGATCCATGGTATTTAGTTGTTGTTTGATGAGCTACTTCATAAACCGTATTAACGATTTTATCTAAGAAATACCTATCGTGTGAAACTATGACTATAGCACCTGGATAGCCAATTAAGTATGATTCAAGCCATGTTAATGTATCAATATCCAAATGGTTTGTCGGTTCATCTAAAAAGAGTAGTTGTGGTTTAATCAATAATAGCTCACCTAGAGCAAGACGTGTTTTCTGTCCACCGCTTAATGAATTGACGGGTAAATCGTAATAATCTTCCGTGAACCCCAAACCAGATAATACACCTTTGATATCACTTTCATAACGATATCCACCGTCTTCTTCGAATTTTTGTAAGCGGGCACCGTATGAAGTAATTAAATCAGGATTGTCAATATTATTATTTGCTTGTGATTCTATTTCTTTTGCAAGTTGATTAAGTGCTTTTTCTTCGGCAATAAAGTCTGAAAAAACATTAAGCATAAATTGCCAAACGCTTGTTTCTTGATTGATTGCGATATGTTGTTCTAAATAACCTATATTTAAATTTTTGGCTTGAAAAATTTCGCCATTATCATAGTTAAGTTCATTTGTCATAATTTTAAGTAATGTTGATTTGCCTGCCCCATTACGACCTACAATTGCAATGCGATCAGAGCTTTTAATCTCAAGATTGACATTCATTAAAATATTATCGCTACCAAATGATTTACTAATGTTTTTTAATTGCATTAAAATCATTTAATTCACCTCATTCTATCCTAGTGTAACGCATAGAGGATGACTTTAGCAATTAAGAAAATATTCATTTATACATTGTGCCTGACATCTGTTAAAATAAAGATAATGAAAATGAGGAGTGAGTAAAAAATTGAATAAGCAAAAAATACCTCAAGCAACAGCTAAGCGATTACCTCTTTATTACCGTTTTATAAATAATTTAAGTATTCAAGGTAAAACGCGTGTATCATCAAAGGAATTAAGTGAAGCAGTCAAAGTTGATCCAGCAACGATTAGAAGAGACTTTTCATATTTTGGTGCGTTAGGTAAAAAAGGCTATGGATACAATGTTGAATATTTGCTTGAGTTTTTTAAAAATACATTGGATCAAGATGAAGTAACTGAGGTTGTTTTAATCGGGGTTGGTAATTTAGGTACAGCATTTTTAAATTATAATTTTATGCGAAACAACAGCACTAAAATAGTTAAAGCTTTTGACCGATCTAGAAAAAAAGCAGGCACTCAAATTGGTGGCGTGCCAATTTATCATATAGATGACTTAGAAGTTGAATTAAATAACATTGATGTAGCTATTTTAACCGTACCACAAACAGAAGCCCAAGAAATTACTAATCGATTAGTTAATAAAGGAATTACTGGCATCTTAAACTTTACACCTGCACGGTTAACACTCCCAAGTCATGTTCGAATTCATCATATTGACTTATCAGTTGAACTCCAATCTTTAATTTACTTTATGAAACATTATCAAGATAAAAAATAAAGCTAGTAAGCACAATTTAAAAGTGCTTACTAGCTTATTTCTTTTCTTCCATTGATTTATTTAACCTGTGTCTTTGGATATGTCGAACGCCAGCTCCAAAATCAATAATTGCGATAATGGCATAAATAATGGTTAAGGTGCTCCAGCCTGAGTCTTGGCCAGAGTATCCAGCAATTAAAGTAAATAAAACCCCTAAGCCAAGATAAACAATTCCTAAAAACATTTGAATTAGCCTCCAATCAAATGAATTATTGTACTAAGCTCTTCTTGTATTCTTTCTAATTCTTCGACATCAATTAATAATTGAGCCATAACAGTAATTGAATTCATTCCCATATGAACAAGAATCGGCACAATAATTGTTTTTGTTTTAACATATAAATAAGAAAAAACAAGCCCCATGCCTGTATAAATTAAGAGATGAACTAAATCTAAATGAATGATACCAAAGGCTAAAGAAGATAATACAGCAGCCCAAACAAAGTTCATTCGTTTATATAAACTACCAAAAATAATTTTTCTAAAAATTAATTCTTCTAAAATCGGAGCAAAAATAGCTGGAATAACTAAAAATATCGGTGCGTTATCGATGATTTTCATTATTTGAGCTGTGTTTTCTGAACCGGGTTCAATATTAAAGATATACATTTCAATTGATGATGTAATAAATTGAGCAATATAAGCTAAAAAGACCCCAACAATTGTCCAAGAAATAATTTGTCCCAAATGAATTTGACTGCGTGTTAATTCATTTGAAATGTCTGTCCTTAAAAGATATAAAGAAATAATGGTCGCAAGTAAAAATGCGAATAATTGACTATAAACAAGTGCATCTAATGGATTTAAATTTAAGAAAAAAGTCAAACTTGGAATAATAATAAATCCTGAAAGATGCATTAATACATAGGTTAACATGGTTAACCAATATCTTTTTGAAATCATGAAAAAACCTCACTTTAAGTATGTCATACTTTAGTTATTGTAGCATAGACATTGTTTTAATTGATAGTATAAGTAATTCTATAGTGATAAATGTAAAACACTTGCATTTTTTAGTAATATTATTTAATATGTATAGTGGGATTAGCACTCAAGAGTAACGAGTGCTAATAAAACATAAGAAGAACTAGGAGGTTGTCTAACATGATAAAACCATTAGGTGATCGTGTAGTCATCGAACTTGTTAAACAGGAAGAAAAAACTGCAAGCGGTATCGTTTTACCAGATTCAGCACAAGAAAAACCACAAGAAGGTCTTGTGATTGCAGTAGGTTCAGGCATTATTGATGATGGAGATAGAATCCCTCTTGAAGTTAAAGAAGGCGATAAAGTTATTTACTCAAAATATGCTGGAACAGAAGTTAAATATGAAGGAAAAGAATATTTAATTATTCGCGAAGATGACATTTTAGCAGTAATTGGATAATTAAGATATATGGTTTTTATAATAAATAAGGAGGTACAATTTAATTATGGCAAAAGATATTAAATTTAGTGAAGACGCACGTCATGCATTACTACGTGGTGTAGATACATTAGCAGATGCTGTAAAAGTAACATTAGGACCAAAAGGACGTAACGTTGTTCTTGATAAACAGTTTGGTTCACCATTAATTACAAATGATGGTGTGACAATTGCAAAAGAAATTGAATTGGAAGATGCATTTGAAAATATGGGTGCACAACTTGTTTCAGAAGTTGCTTCAAAAACAAATGACGTTGCAGGTGACGGGACAACAACTGCAACAGTTTTAGCCCAAGCAATGATTCGTGAAGGTCTTAAAAACGTAACAGCTGGTGCTAACCCAGTTGGTATTCGTCGTGGAATTGAAGAAGCAGTTAAAGTAGCAGTGGAAGGCTTACAGAGCATTTCACAAGAAGTAGGCGATAAAGAATCAATCGCACAAGTTGCTTCAATTTCATCAGGTGATAAAGAAGTAGGTCAATTAATCGCAGAAGCAATGGAGCGCGTTGGTAACGACGGTGTAATTACAGTTGAAGAATCAAGTGGTTTCTCAACAGAATTAGACGTTGTAGAAGGTATGCAGTTTGATCGTGGATTCGCATCACCATATATGGTAACTGATAATGATAAAATGGAAGCAGTATTTGAAAATCCATATATTTTAATTACTGATCAAAAGATAACAAATATTCAAGAAGTATTACCTGTTCTTGAATCAGTTGTACAAGAAAATAAACCAATTTTAATTATTGCTGAAGACGTCGAAGGTGAAGCACTAGCAACACTTGTAGTTAACAAGCTACGTGGAACGTTTAACGCAGTTGCTGTTAAAGCACCAGGATTTGGTGACCGTCGTAAAGCAATGTTAGAAGATATTGCAACACTAACAGGTGGAGAAGTTATTACAGAAGAATTAGGACTTGATCTGAAAGCTACTGAATTATCTCAACTTGGACGCGCAGCAAAAGTTGTTGTTTCTAAAGAAAATACAACAATTGTTGAAGGAGCAGGCGAGCCTGATGCGATTTCAGGACGCGTAAACCAAATTCGTGCAGAGCTTGAAGAAACAACATCAGAATTTGATAAAGAAAAATTACAAGAGCGTCTTGCTAAACTAGCAGGCGGTGTAGCTGTAGTCAAAGTAGGTGCAGCAACAGAAACAGAATTAAAAGAGCGTAAATTACGTCTAGAAGACGCACTGAACTCAACACGTGCAGCAGTTGAAGAGGGTATTGTATCAGGTGGTGGAACAGCACTTATGAACATTTACAAACAAGTAGCTGAATTATCATTTGAAGACGATGACGAAACAACAGGTGCAAATATCGTCCTACGCGCATTAGAAGAACCAGTTCGTCAAATTGCAGAAAACGCAGGCCTTGAAGGTTCGATTGTTGTCGAACGTCTCAAAGGTGAAGCAATTGGTACAGGATTTGACGCAGCGAAAAGCGAATGGGTAAACATGGTAGAAGCAGGAATTGTTGACCCGACTAAAGTAACGCGTTCAGCATTACAACACGCAGCATCAGTTGCAGCAATGTTCTTAACAACTGAAGCAGTGGTAGCTAATAAACCAGAAGAAGGCGGAGCTGGAGGCGGCATGCCAGATATGAGCGGCATGGGCGGCGGAATGCCGGGCATGATGTAAGCCGAAGTTTAAAATGATTGAAGTGACGGGGTTTTCCTAAGAGGAAACCTCGTTTTTTTATGAAAAGGTAACAAATAGGTAACATTTATTTTATAAAGATAAATGTTCAAGTAAATCTTTATTCATTCTGGATAAATTATCAATAGATTTCATTTTCATATTCTCCGTTACATGGGTATATACTTTCAATGTCGTATCAGGATCTTCATGTCCCACTCGCTGCATAATTGTTGGTAAATCAATTCCAGATTCTGTCATCATTGAAATATGAGAATGTCTAAATGAATGAGGAGTCAGTTTTTTCTTTATA
>Ga0079226_10003753_pt1 | contig 11652 bp, 10 predicted proteins | sample Poulit2014_FD_76345 | JGI IMG/M metagenome (GOLD analysis project Ga0079226, IMG submission 76345) | Agricultural soil microbial communities from Georgia to study Nitrogen management - Poultry litter 2014 | ecosystem: Environmental > Terrestrial > Soil > Agricultural land | place: USA: Georgia... | reverse complement strand
CCCAAAGCAGGCGCGCTACCGGACTGCGCTATACCCCGATGGCTCCACGACCTGGACTCGAACCAGGGACCCAATGATTAACAGTCATTTGCTCTACCAACTGAGCTATCGCGGAACATTACAGGTTACGTTGAACTCTTTAATCAAGTTCGCCTCATCTGTGGTGCGACATTATAGGGCTTTTAAATCCCTTGTCAACACCTAAATGAAAAATAGTTTAAAAACCATTATTTCATAACCTATTGCTTCCTTGCTGAGCACTATTTAAGGCAACTCTCTATTCCGTGATGGAGTGCTAACTCTTTAGTGCTGGTGCTGATACTATCAGTTTATTCTTGAAAAGCAATAAGGATAGTTTTCATGCATCCGTTCAGTCCTTTCAAACCGGTAAAAGCAATTAATACACCTGATTTCTCTGGAGGTGCTCTTACGGGGAACAGAATACTGCCACAGTTCAGCTACTTAATTCAAGAACTGCGCAAGCAATTACTGAACGTTTTAGCACAACAAGTGCGCTCTGCCTTCAATCAAGCGGAGAACACTTTGTTTCAATGCGCCGAACAAGCTGAAAACAATCAAGTCCAAGATATGTTTTTTGCAAGCATTCACCAAGTGCGTGAGCAGCACCTTGGAATTGAGCGTGCCTTTTTAAAAACCATCGCCAACAAATTTGATGATTTTATTAACGGCAAACTTCAAACAGATTCCAGCCAAGACACTTTGCATGCTGAGCAGCTGACTTTAGTAAAAACGGACGACTTTGAAGAAAGCTTGTTGGTAAGCAATATGTCGAGCAAGGTCAGCCAACGTTGCACTGTGGCATTACACGCCATCGAGCAACGCTTAGCACTGATTAACAGTGGTAAAAAGTTAGGTCCTCACAATCCCCTGGCACCCACAGTCATTGCACAGGGTTTTTATACCGCATTAGCTGGCAGCTCATTTAACCTGCAAATAAAAACAACGCTATACATGCTTTTTGAGCAATGCGTTATGAGCAGCTTGGATGATTTTTACGCTCGCACCAACCAGCAGCTGATTGAACATGGGATCTTGCCCAACCTTAAGTATTCTCTAGTGCGCAACACCGAGCCGACAGTGAGCAGCCAATCTCAACCGCCAGCGACCGCAACTGAGCAAACCTCTTTCAAAGGCCATCAGCGTGAGCCCTTGAGTAGCAATCAACAGGAAGCAGCACGCCACACGGTGCGTGAAAGCAGCAGTATCCAAGTCGAAACCATTGCGGCCTTATTGAATAGCTATCGCCAGCATACGCCAAGCGACACTTTGCCCGATGGCGTACCTAGCATTACCGCCTATACCTCAAGCCAAGCAACTGAGGAATACAGTCACGCACAGCTTTTGCAATCCATTGCGCAACTGCAAAAGCTCACCGCAGAGCAAACGGCTGAGCACTTCAGTACGCAAAGTGTCGAAGATGTTAAAGCTGCACTGAGCACGCAGCTGAAGGCACTCCACAATGCAGCGCAGCTGCGTAAAATCCCTGAGCAGCACAGCAACACCATTGACTTGGTGGGCATGCTATTCAACTTTATGATTGAAGATGCAAGCCTTTCGGAATCCAGCAAATCTATTTTATCAAACCTGCATTCCTTATATCTGCAAGTTGCTTTACAAGATCCAAGTTTGTTTACTATGCCGCAACACCCAGCACGCAAGCTCTTAAATACTATGGCACAAGCGGGCAGTCATTATTGCGGAGCTAATGAAGAAAAAGCACTGCAACAAAAAATGCAGTTTACTGTTAACCAAGCACTGCATGCTTATCAGGGCGATAACACTCTATTCACACAGCTTAGCCAAGATTTTAGTAGCTTTGTTGCAGCTTTGAGTCAGCGCGTTGAGCTGCGCGAAAAACGGGCTATTGAAGCTGCCAAAGGTCGCGATAAATTACTTGCTGCGCGCAATCAAGCTCGCGCTCTAGTTGACAGTATGATTAGCAACTATCCAGCGCCCAAAATTATTCGTAGCTTTTTGCAATCCCTATGGGTGGACGTTCTTGTGTTTACCTTTCTGCGCCATGGCCCCGCCAGCAAGCAATGGCAACACTGCGCAAAAATAGCTGAGCACCTCGCTTGGAGTGGTACTTACCTGGGCACTGCAGAGGAGCAACAACGTTTTGAGCGCTTGCGTCAGCCCTTACTGGAAGAGTTGCGCCAAGGGCTCGACACCCTCGGCAGTCACCACCCAAACACTATCCACAAACTTTTACAGGACATCGTAGCCTGTCAGCATGCAGTCCAAGCCCAAGATATCACTTTAGCGGAAAGCATAGGTTCTGCGGACCCGCTCAAACCTTTCAGTGCTGAACCCAGTACAGTGCAAGCAGATTGCACCCCGCCCCCCATTAGTAGCTTATCGGCCCAAGCACGAAAAATAGCTGACCGCTTACAGCACATTGACTTTGGCACATGGTTTGAGTTTGACTCACCGCCTGCCACCCTTAAGCTGTCGTGGTTTAGTCCCACCACACACAACTATATGTTTGTGGACTCCTCTGGCCAGCGCGTGGCGATTAAAGCGTTGACCACCCTTGCCATAGAAATGGAGCAAAACACAGCGCGCATCCTACCGAAAAGCGGCACAGTTCCTTTAATGGATCGCGCCCTGAATGCCATTCAAAAAATCTTTCAGCACTTTAGTTACACTGTCCCTTAAAAACACAGAGCTTTTACTATGGATGATCGTCGCCAAGACCCACGTTACACTCCCGCGCAAGAACTCGCAGCCTATGACTTACATAGCACCCGACTATTAGGGCGTGTTGTTGATATTTCAGAACATGGCTTCCTATTATTCTGCCCACAGCCGATTGATGCTGAGAGTATTTGGCACTTACATTTCTTGGCGGCACAAGCACCTCACTTAAACTCGGTGCTAACACTTGGCGCCGAGTGCTTGTGGGTGCGCCCTGCTAATCAAGCTGAGCACTGTTGGGCAGGCTTTCAGATTATTGACATTGCGCCTGAGGAAACGGAAAAACTGCGCGCATTATTTCCTAGCAGCCCATAGTCAGCACCTATACGCTTTATCTTGCACCTAAGCTCAGTCTATTTTTGTGTATGTGCAGCCTACAGGCTCCATCAACTTGCGAAGGTTAAGCCTTAAATTTCTAAACGAGCTAAACTGTCCATTTCTCTGATAACCGAACAGACTTATGCGCCGCACTAAAGAAGAAGCAGAAAATACACGTACAGCAATACTCACTGCTGCGGAATTGCTGTTTTATGAAAAAGGGGTCTCCCACACTTCACTGGAGCAAATTGCTCGACAAGCAGGAGTGACCCGCGGTGCGGTGTACTGGCATTTTCAAAATAAAGCGCACTTATTCCATGAAATGCTCAACCAGGTACGTTTACCTCCCGAGCAAATCGCTGAGCGTATCAGCCAATGTGACCCCAACAACCCCATTGCTGGCTTAAGACACTTATGCACTGAAGCCTTAATCACCATGGGGAAAGATGAGCGTAAGCGGCGTATTTTTACGATACTGCTGCGCCGTTGTGAGTTTACTGATGAATTGCGCGAGGCGGAGCAGCGTCACGAGGCCTTTATTAATGAGTTTATTCAGCTGTGTGAGCAGCTCTTTAGCGAACCTGCAGTTGCCAAGCGTCTTCACCCCAGCATCAGCCCCAAGCTGGCTGCTGTATCCCTGCACTCAATGCTCTTGGGCTTGCTCAGCGACTGGCTCAGAGACCCACAACTGTTTGATGTGACTATGGCAGGACCCATGCTTGATGCATTGCTCAGAGGGCTGCTCACCGATTGGGAGCCCGGCAATGGCTGCCACAATGCTGATTAACAGGTTTGCAAGCAACTGATTCGAGTAAAGCCGCTTTGGCCTAGTTTACCGATTTATTGGCAGCTGAACTGCGCAACAGCTATTAACGTAATTCTTGCTGAATGCTCTGTAAGGTGCGCGGCCAAGGATTATCTTGACGTATGTTGTCCGGCAGCTGGCTGATAGCAGCTAGAGCTTGATCACGGCTTGCAAAAGAACCGTAAGTCACCACAAACAAAGCCTTACCTTGATGTTCTTTGCGAAAGTAACGGTACTGCGCCGTGTCGCGTTGCTGTAAAGAACGTGCAGTGGCTTCTGATCGAGTACCAAAGACCTGCAATGTATAGCGTGTTGCTGCTTGCTGCTTATACCATTGGGCGTGCCCTGCACTGCCTGCTAAACGCGCAGCAGCCGGAGTTCCTGTTGCTACCGGTTGCTTGGCTACTGGTTTTGGGGTTGGCTGAGCTACAGGTTTAGGTGCGGGTTTAGGCTGTGCCGCGGCAGGCGTCACCGGCTGCTCCACAACCTTAGCAGCCTGCGGCGCTGGAGTTTCAGCTAGGTGCTCGACGACTGGCGGTGTGCTTACCGGTACAGGCTCGCTTGGCGCGACAGTTGACGCCGTCTGCGCTATTTGCAGCTCAGGCTCATCTATCAATAGGCCTGCATCTTCTTCATCAGTATTCACTGCTTGCGCTAATGGAACGCGCAACACCGGCTCCGACTCAAGTTGCAAAGGCAGCTCAATGGTTTTGCCTTGCTTGAGCTGAGGCAACTGCGGCTCCATCTGTTCACCACGCACAGCCTCCGGTTTCACTGCAGTCGTTTGCTCCATGCCCGTACTGTGTTGTGAGTCCTGCATAAACCAAACAAAAATAAGCGCCACACCGAGCACAGCCAAGATTGCCAAGTGCTTATATGGAATATGAAAGACCGGCTTGGGGGCTTGAGAGGTTTTGTGCTGCTGTTCAATTAACAGCGTTTTTGCAACACTATTAATTTGTCCCGGCCACCCTTGAGATTGTTGATAAATAGTTTCCAGTTGCTGTTCACTGAACACATCTAGCGCTTGCCCTGCAGCCACTAAACGCTGCTCAAGATACTCATTAACCTCTTGCGGGTCCCAGGCTTCCAGAGGAATGATATGGTACAGATCCGCGTCATCTGCGACCTTTTCCAGTACAGGTAAAATTGATTCATCAGAAAAGATAAAAACCCGCGCACTGGCATCATTGACGCCTTGAGCAATGCGCTGCAAAAAGAGCAAAGCTGACTCATCAATTTGCTCAGCATTCTCCACCAGCACTCGGACTTCTTGACCATTGCTGAGCAGACGTTCTATATGCTGCAACACATCAGCAATAGCGCACTCTTCAATACTCAACCCCAAGGCTGTGCACACCTGCTGCAGCATCGACGCCGCATCTGCAGAGGCTGCCGCAGTAATAACAATATTTTTTATTTGCTCGTTGGAACTGGCCACTAAGGCCTGACGCAATACAGTTTTGCCACTGCCATGGGGGCCTGTCACCACCAGCATTAACTTGCTGTAGCGAGCCAAGTAATGCAGTTCTTTCAAAACCGAATGACGCTTAGCCGCAAAGAATTTAAAGCTGGGTCCACGACCTAAAAAAGGATCATGGTCAAACTGGTAATAGTCTAAGTAATCATCAGCAGCTGACAGGTGACTCATGGCATCCTCATTGGGTTAGTTGCTGGCAGTTACAGCTGCGTAATCAGCAGTCAGCGCAGCATGTAAAACATCGTCTGGGTAGTCAGCGGTGACCACTGCTGACCCTAACTCCCGCAGCAGCACTAAACGTATATGCCCGTCGATGTTTTTCTTGTCCACTGCCATATGGGTTAGAAAGGTCTCGGCGCTCATGGTTGCCGGTGGAGTAACGGGTAATTTGGCTTGTTCAAGCAGCTTAATACCACGATCACGCTGCGCTTGTGTGAGCCAACCCAGCAGCATAGACATGTGTAACGCCATCACAGTTCCAGCGGCAACCGCCTCACCATGCAACCAAGCACCATACCCTTGCTCAGTTTCAATGGCATGACCAAAAGTATGCCCGAGGTTTAACGTGGCGCGCACGCCCGCCTCACGCTCATCTGCAGATACAATCTGGGCCTTAGCGCTGCAGGAACGCTCCACCGCCTCAATTAACGCGTGGTTATCCAGTCCTGTTAATGCATCAATATGTTCTTCGAGCCAAGTTAAAAACGGCTCATCACAAATCAAACCATATTTAATGACTTCGGCAAGCCCTGCTGATAATTCCCGGGCGGGCAGAGTATGCAAGGTTGCAGTATCAATGACTACCGCTTGCGGCTGATAAAACGCCCCGACCATGTTTTTGCCCAGAGGATGGTTAATGGCTGTTTTACCGCCTACCGATGAATCCACTTGCGCCAACAAAGTCGTTGGCACTTGAATAAAATTCACCCCGCGTTGGTAGCAGGCTGCAGCGAAACCCGTCATATCGCCCACTACGCCGCCACCTAAAGCGATTAAGGTGGTTTTTCGGTCATGTTTATCAGCCAGCAAGGCATCAAAAATCAGTTGTAAAGTTTCCCAGTTTTTGTAGGATTCACCATCCGGCAAGATAATCTCTGTGAGCTCATAGCCCTGCAATGCTTCGCGTAACTGCTGCAAGTATATCGGTGCCACGGTGCTATTGGTCACCACTGCCACTTTGCGCCCAACGATATGCGGCGTATACAGTTGCGCCTGGTTCAGCAAGCCGGAACCAATATAAATTGGATAGCTGCGTTCAGCTAAATCAACAGTCAGGGTGCGCATGCTTACCTCTCGTTATTACGCATTAAGAATAAAGTTCAAGATCAACCAGCCTATAGCCTACAGTCGGATCACCGTGAGTATAGCGTAGAATTGCGAGCACAATTAACGATCAAGCTGGCTGTTAAGAAACTGCATAATTTCTTGTACGACTAAGCGTGGCGGGCGTGTATCGGTTTCGATAATTAGCGTTGCTATTTCTCGGTACAAAGGATCACGCTGCTGTAGCAGATCGGTTAAAACCTGTGCTGGGTTATCTGTTTGCAATAAAGGCCTGTTGCGGTCACGGGCAGTACGCGCCAACTGGTGTTCAACCGAAGTGTGTAAGTAAATGACCACCGCAGCTTGAGCCATGGCTTGCCGATTGGCGCGACGTAAAACAGCCCCACCACCTGTCGCTAAAACGAGACCCGGTTGGCTGCAGAGTTCGGTAATCACCGCTTGCTCTCGATCACGAAAGCCCTCTTCGCCTTCCACATCAAAGATTAAGGGGATGCTGGCGCCGGTGCGCTCTTCAATTTCTTTATCTGAGTCTTTGAAGGGCAAACCAAGCTCTTTAGCAAGCAAACGCCCGATGGTGCTTTTTCCAGCACCCATCGGGCCAATAAGAACATAATTGTGTGTGTGCATTAGTTATTAGTTATTCAGTGAAATAGCCTGATTGTTCATAATACGTGGCGTGATAAATACCAGCAGTTCTGATTTTTGGTCCGTCACTGTATCGCGACGGAAGAGACGCCCAACAAAAGGCACATCACCTAAGAAAGGCACTTTCTCCAAAGATTTAGTTTGTGTATTGGAGAATACCCCACCAATCACAATGGTTTCACCGTCTGAGACCAGCACGTTGGCATTGACTTCGTTTTTCTTAATGGGCGGTACGCCATGTAGAGCATTAGCAAAGTCTGCTTCATCTTTGGTCACTTTAACATCCATGATAATACGGTTATCTGGGGTGATTTGCGGCGTCACCTCTAAGGATAAAGCAGCCTCTTTAAACGAGGTACTGGTTGAGCCACTGGAGCTGGCTTCTTGATAAGGAATTTCAGCACCTTTTAGAATTTTGGCCGTTTCTTTATCAGAGGTCACCACTTTAGGTTGTGAAACCACTTCACCGTTACCGGTCTTTTCCATTGCCGATAACTGTAAATCTAAAATGGCATGGTTCGAAACAAAGCCGATCCCCAAACCTGCGGTGGCAGCATTGGCCCCTAAATCCACAAAAGGACTGCCTGCACCGCCACTCGCACCGGTCGCTGTCCATCTGCCGCTGCTGCGACTTAAGGTGCCGTCCCAACGCACCCCAAGGCTTTTGCTGTAGTCCACGTTGGCTTCCACAATCCGTGCTTCAATCATCACCTGACGCACTGGAATGTCCAACTGAGCAACCACCCGGCGTAACTCATCAAGCTTATCTTGAGTCTGGTAAGCAATAATGCTGTTGGTTCGGTCATCCACAGTAATGGAGCCCCGCACTTCGCCCTGATCGCTGGTCACTGACTGGAACAGTGCGGCAATTTGCGCAGCTTTGGCGTAATTCACTTGAATCAGCTCACGACGCAATGGCGCCAGCTCGGCGATTTGCTTTTGCGACTCCATTTCTTGCCTTTCACGGGCAGCAATTTCGTCTGCCGGTGCAACTAATAGCACATTGCCAATTTTGCGCTGATCAAGACCCTTGGTTTTTAACACCAGATCTAAAGCTTGATCCCAAGGTACATTCTGTAACCGCAAGGTGATGTTGCCTTGCACCGTATCACTGGCCACCAAGTTTAGGTCAGTAAAGTCGGCAATCAACTGCAGCACTGAGCGCACATCAATATCTTGGAAGTTCAGCGACAACTTTTCACCGGTGTAAGCAAAGCGCTCAGCTTGACGCTTTTCGATTTGCTCTTGGGTGAACGGCTTCACGCTGATGGTCAAGGTATTGTCAGTTTGATAGGCCAAGTAATCGTAAAAACCAGTGGGCTCAATAACGATTGATACTTTGCCATTACTTTCGCTGGCATTAATAAACTGCACTGGAGTTGCAAAGTCTTTAACGTCTAAGCGCACCCGTAACGCTTCAGGCAAGCTGGACTTGGCAAAAGTCACCCGAATTTTACCGCCTTGGTCCTGAATATCTGGAGTACTGGCTGGATCATTGAGTTCAATGATCACATCACCAGCACCTTGTTCGCCACGCTGAAAATCAATATTGCTGATTCCAGACTGCTTGGCCACATAGGGTTTAACCACTGGCGTATTAACAATGGGCGCAGAGGCTTTCACTCCATCACCGACCACTATATAGAGGTTGTGACCTTCAGCGCGAGTACTGTAAGGTGCTAAACGGGTCATATTAATGATCAACCGCGTCCGATCCTGGGCCTCAACGATATTGACACTGCGTGCATTGCCCGCACCAAGCTCACGTCTTTTTACCCCCAACTGATTCTTTACTCCAGGCAAATCTAAAGCAATTCGTGCTGGCTGCTCAATGGTATACCCCCGTGGCGCTGTTACCACCTCATCAAATACCAGTTTCAGCTCAACCTTATCCCCAGGCAGCGCTGAAACATCCAGCCCTTGTAGGTTGGCTGCCAATAAGGCTGGTGCAAAGAGCACTGCCAATAAAGCTATACCGATACGCGATAGTATATTTTTCATTTTCCAGTTCCGTTGCGCTGTCCAATAGTTAGTTTTCATAACCAAGCCCCCACTCATGAGCGTTCCTGCAAAGCCAGAGTGCGCGGCCGCTCTAACCAGCCACCATCACCATCAGAAACAATTTCTATGACTTCTATACCAGCATCAGTAATCGCTACAATGCGACCATGATTACCACCTAGATAGTCACCTATACGTACACGATGCACACCATTACCACCACGAACCAGCGCATAGATACCTGCATCATTTGCTAGGGTGCCAACCATCGCAAAACTTTCAATACTGAAGCCTTCTAAGAACTGTTTAACCCGCGTTTCATCCGGAGCAATTTCCTGACTGCCTTGCTGACGATTGCTAAACTCTATTTTGACCGGCGGCTGAAATGGGCTACGTAAGGCTGCAGCCATATAAGTAAAAGGTTCATACACAACTTCTTGGGGCATGGGTTCAATGCTCCCCTTAGGTCGTGCCCGCACTTCATCCATAAACGCCTGCAAGTCCGCAAAGTTATTGGCAGAGTCACAACCTACTAAAGCTAAAGCCAGTAGCATTGCTGCGCCAATCGAATAAGAGCGTTTCATCACTGCGCTCCTTGATCATTGTAACGGTAAGTTTTCACTAAAATATCCAAAGCCAATCGAGAGCTATTGCCCGCCGTTACCGGCTTAATTGAGAAATCATGCAAGGTTACAATACGTGGCATTCCAGCCACTGCACTCACAAAAGTGGCCAAATCGTGGTAAGAGCCAAACACCTTCACTTGGATAGGCAATTCAATATAGTAAGGCTGAGTTTTCTCGGGCAACAGCTTGATTTCTTCAAACTCCAGCCCAGAGTTCAAACCTGCACTGGTAATATCTTCTAATAAACCAGGCACTTCAGTGTCACTGGGCAACTGACGCAGTAAAGCCTCAAAAGATGCCTCCATCAGTTTCATTTGTGCCTTATATTCTTCAAGGTTGGCTGCTTGACGTACTTTACTGCTGAACTGCTCTTTTAAAGTCACCTCTTCAGCCTGGTGGCGCTCAAGCACATCTTTTAAGTTAGTTAAGTGCATAAAGTAACCCAGCGCCAGCACCACCACTAACACTATAAGGCATGCCAGCACACGCACCGCAGCGGGCCAAGCGCCAATGTTATTGAGATCAAGCTCAGCAAAATCGACTTTGCCTAAATTTTTAAAGGAGTCCACTATGCTCATTATTGATCTCCTGGCTGATTTTCAGTTTCGCTGGGCACTGTTTGCTGCACTGTAAGCTTAAAGGTGTTGGCTTGATCTAAGCGATCAGCACTGACCGCTTTCACCTCTGTTAAATTGGGTGCCTTTAACCACTCGGAAGCATCGTAATTGCGCATCAAACTGGATACCAAATTATTGGACTCAGCTGCTCCCTCCACCGCAATAGACTGGCCTGTCATTTTCAAACTTGTAAAATACACACCGTCGGGTAGAGTTCGCACCAGTTGATCAAACACCCGTGCGGCTATGGGCCGATTACCCTGCAGGTCTTGAATAATTTTCATGCGCTCTACCAGCTGTTGACGACGCGCCCGCAGTTCGCTGATTTCTTTAATACGTGCATCTAGTGCAGCGATTTCTTTACGAATAAATTCATTACGGGCATTTTGCCGATCAATTGCGGCGTTAAAATATTGATCCCCTAAAAAAACCAAGCCCCCCGCTATAATCAGCACTCCAACCAGAGTGACTAAAAACTGCTGCTTGCGCTCTTCGCGTAATTGCTCACGCCATGGCAGTAAATTGATGCGTGCCATCAGTCAAAACTCCTCATTGCTAAACCACAAGCAATCATCAAGGCCGGTGCATCATCCGCTAATGCGCCAGCATTGACCTTACTGCTTACGGTCATATTGGCAAATGGGTTAGCTATAAGCGTAGGCGTGCCAATTTTTTCTTGCACCAGCTGCTCAAGCCCAACAATTGAAGACGTTCCCCCAGCCAGCACTATATAGTCAACACTGCTGTACTGTCCTGCAGCAAAAAAGAACTGTAACGATCGTGAAACTTGCTGCACCACAGCTTCTTTGAAGGGGTTTAGCACTTCACTTTCATAGTCATCTGGCAAGCCGCCATGCTTTTTAGCGCGACCTGCTTCTTCCACAGGCAAGCCATAGCGACGCTGAATCTCTTCAGTCAGCTGCTTACCACCAAACATTTGCTCTCGGGTATAGATAATCTGCCCGTCATTTAACACACTGAGTGTCATCATGGTTGCACCAATATCAACCACCGCAACGGTTAACTCCTCATCACCACTACCCAATTGCTCAGCCAACAAGTCAAAAGCACGCTCTAGCGCATAAGCTTCAATTTCAACCACTTTGGCTGTCAGTCCAGCCAGTGCCAGCGCGGCTTCACGCACCTCAACATTTTCTT
>Ga0079226_10003752_pt1 | contig 11656 bp, 11 predicted proteins | sample Poulit2014_FD_76345 | JGI IMG/M metagenome (GOLD analysis project Ga0079226, IMG submission 76345) | Agricultural soil microbial communities from Georgia to study Nitrogen management - Poultry litter 2014 | ecosystem: Environmental > Terrestrial > Soil > Agricultural land | place: USA: Georgia... | reverse complement strand
ATTTTCGGTTACCCAGGTGGTGCCGTTCTCCCTCTATATGATGAAATTTATAAACAGGATAAAATTAAACATATTCTGGTCCGTCACGAGCAAGCAGCTACGCACGCCGCTGACGGATATGCACGCGTCACAGGCAAACCAGGAGTCGTCCTGGTCACTTCAGGTCCAGGTCTAACCAATGCCATTACCGGAATTGCAACGGCTCATATGGATTCCATTCCAATGATCGTTTTTTCTGGCCAAGTGGCAACGAGCTTAATCGGAAATGATGCTTTCCAAGAAGTTGATACCGTGGGAATCACCCTTCCCTGCGTAAAACACAACTTCCTTGTGAAAGACGTGAAAGATATTGCTAAAACGATCAAGAAGGCATTTTATATTGCAACGACCGGTCGTCCTGGCCCGGTTGTGATTGATTTGCCGAAAAACATTACCGTACAAGAGTGTAAATTTGAGTATCCTGAATCGATCTCAATGCGTTCGTACAATCCAACCATCAAAGGTCACCCAAAACAGATCAAACGCGCCTATGAGCTGTTAACAAAAGCAAAGCGCCCAATGGTCTATACCGGCGGCGGCGTTGTGATTAGCAATGCGCATGAGGAACTTCGTGAATTAGTGCGCGCGCTTAACTTACCAATTACCAGTACTCTGATGGGGCTCGGTGCTTATCCGGGAACGGATCAGCAATTCCTTGGAATGCTCGGCATGCACGGTACTTATGAATCGAATATGGCGATGCACCATTGTGACGTTCTATTTGCCATCGGTGCCCGTTTTGATGACCGTATTACCGGGACTCTTAATAACTTCTGCCCCAATGCAAAAGTGATTCATGTGGATATCGATCCATCGAGCATTGCGAAAAACGTTCCAACCGATCTTCCAATCGTTGGTGAAGCGAAATCGGTTCTCCGTGAGTTTTTAGCCATTCACAATGAAGAGAAACGCTCGCTTGATGAAAAAGAACTTGAAAAATGGTGGGATCAGATAGCCGAATGGCGCGAAATGAAGTCGCTCGATTATGTTAATAGTAGTGAGATCATCAAACCGCAATTTGTCCTAGAGAAACTCTTTGAAGTGACTCAAGGCCGTGCGATTGTTACCTCGGACGTGGGCCAGCACCAGATGTGGGCGGCACAATATTATCAATTTGACGAGCCTCGCCAGTGGATCAATTCCGGCGGGCTTGGTACGATGGGCTTTGGGGTCCCAGCGGCGATGGGGGCTAAATTAGCCGCTCCTGATCGCGATGTTGCATGCATTACCGGCGATGGAAGTATCCAAATGATGCTTCAAGAGATGTCGACGATGCTCCAATATCACACTCCAGTAAAAATTATTAACCTAAATAATGGTTATTTAGGAATGGTCCGTCAATGGCAAGAGTTCTTCTTCCAAAAACGGTACTGTATGAGTTATTTTGACTCTCTGCCTGATTTTATTAAATTAGCAGAAGCGTATGGGCACAGCGGTGTTCAAGTCACCAAACCAAGTGATGTTGAACCTGCACTTATAGAGGCGTTCAAGCAAAAAGATAAAACCATTTTGCTTGACTTTATCACCGATCCGACCGAGAACGTTTACCCAATGATTCCTGCGGGCAAAGGTCATCACGAAATGATCTTAGCGGGTCGCGATAAAATGGAAAATACCAGCAAAGACGGCTTAAGCCAAGTATAGAGGGAGGTAAAAAATGGCTACAGTATTAAATAACGATCAATCGCGTCATATTATCTCTATCTTGATGGAAAACGAGGCGGGAGCTTTGTCGAAAGTGGTCAATCTGTTTTCCGCACGCGGCTATAACATTGAGAGCTTGTCAGTAGCCCCTACTGATGATAAATCGCTCTCTCGACTCACACTCGTCACCATAGCGGACGGTCAAGTCGTCGAACAGATCGTCAAACAGCTCAATAAACTGATTGATGTTGTCAAACTTACCGATCTTACCGATGGGGCTCACGTTGAGCGTGAGATGATGCTGATTAAAGTCACCGCTGAGTCGGAGAAAAATCGAGCAGAACTCTTCCGCCTCAATGAGATGTTTAGAGGGCGCGTCTTAGATGTCACCCCTTCAACATTCACCATCGAAATGACGGGAGATCAAGAAAAACTCAACGCCTTTATCCGCGCGGTTAAAGAGCTTGGGATTGTCGAAATTGTTCGTTCAGGCGCACTCGGCTTAGTTCGTGGTGCAAAAGGTTTAACATTATAATTATTTTTTAAGGATGATAATAACGATCATCCTGTGACACATAAGGATTACAAAATGAAGGTATTTTACGATAAAGATGCAGATATCTCCTTAATCAAAGGCACAACGGTTGCGATCATTGGTTATGGTTCACAAGGGCATGCCCACGCTCAAAACCTAAAAGATTCTGGAGTCAACGTCATTGTCGGACTTCGTAAAGGCGGATCGTCTTGGGATAAAGCTGTAAACGCTGGCCACAATGTAAAAGAGATCGCGGATGCGACTAAAGAAGCGGATTTAGTGATGCTTCTCCTTCCTGATGAAGCTCAACCTGCTGTCTATAAATCAGAGATCGAGCCCAACATCAAACAAGGGGCAACACTTGCGTTTGCACACGGATTTAACATCCATTACAACCAAATCATTCCACGCGGTGATTTAGATGTCATCATGGTTGCGCCAAAAGGCCCAGGTCACACTGTTCGTTCAGAATATGTGAAAGGTGGCGGCGTTCCATCACTGATTGCGATCTATCAAGATAAATCATACAAAGCACGCGATATCGCGCTTTCATACGCATCGGCAAATGGTGGCGGTAAAGCCGGTATCATCGAAACCACGTTCCAAGAAGAGACTGAAACAGACCTCTTTGGTGAGCAAGCGGTTCTTTGCGGTGGTGCGGTTGAACTTGTTAAAGCCGGTTTTGAAGTATTAACCGAAGCGGGTTACGCGCCTGAAATGGCTTACTTTGAGTGCTTACACGAGCTTAAACTCATCGTAGACCTTATGTATGAAGGTGGAATCGCAAACATGAACTACTCCATCTCAAACAACGCTGAGTATGGTGAGTATGTTACCGGTGAGGAAGTGATCACTGAGGATACTAAAGACGCAATGCGTTACGCACTCTATCGTATCCAATCGGGTGAGTATGCGAAGATGTTTATCCAAGAAGGTCACACCAACTATCCATCTTTAACTGCTCGCAGACGTTTAACGGCTGAACACCCAATTGAGAAAACAGGCGCAAAATTACGTTCAATGATGCCCTGGATCACCGAAAACCGTTTAGTTGACCAAGACAAAAACTAAACCCTTTTCAAAAACGATCAAACCTTAATTGATAAAGCCTTAAGTCTGCAAAGCCTTAGGGCTTTTTCTTGAAGCTTTATTTAATGACACAACGCGCCCATAATCTGGTAGATTGATTAAGGTTGCCTAATACGACGTTGAATCATCGATTCAAGTCCCAAAAATTTTAACGTAAAACACGATTTAGATTTACCAATGTAATGAGTGTAGGAGATTCGATCGTAACTATCGATCAACCCTCCTTCCATCAAAGTAAGAGAAAGGAATTATAGAGATGACATGGACACCTAATAGCTGGAGAAATTTCAACGCGGCACAAACTCCAGTCTACGAAGACAAGGAAGCCTTAAAACGCGTAGAAGATCACTTAAAAACCCTTCCCCCACTCGTATTTGCTGGGGAAGCACGCACTTTAAAAGAGCAGCTTGCACAAGCGGCGATGGGGAAAGCATTCCTCTTGCAAGGCGGCGACTGTGCCGAGAGCTTCTCAGAATTTAATGCGAAAAACATTCGTGACACCTTCCGTGTTCTTCTTCAAATGGCGGTGACACTGACCTTTGCGGCAAGTAGCCCGGTGATCAAAGTTGGCCGTATTGCGGGACAATTTGCAAAACCGCGCTCATCAGATACTGAAACCATCGATGGCATCACTCTGCCAAGCTATCGCGGGGATATTGTCAACGGCATTGAGTTCACCAAAGAATCGCGCATGCCCGATCCTGATCGTATGTGGAAAGCCTACGCTCATTCTGGCCTGACCCTTAACTTACTGCGCGCCTTCTCTCGCGGGGGATACGCCGACCTTCATCGCGTTCACAATTGGAATATGAGCTTTGCGGAAAACTCGCCTCAAGCGGAACGCTATCTCGACCTTGCTCGCCGCATCCAAGACTCTCTTAAATTTATGGAAGCGTGTGGCATCGAATCGGCCAATACTCCGATCCTCCGTGAAACACAAGTCTTCACCTCGCACGAAATGCTGCTGTTAGGCTACGAAGAGGCCTTTACGCGCGTTGACTCTACCAGTGGCGATTGGTATAACGTTGCCGCGCATATGGTTTGGATCGGCGAACGTACCCGTCAGCTTGATGGTGCGCATATTGAATACGCCAAAGGCATTGCGAACCCAATCGGCGTTAAAGTGAGCGATAAAATGCATGAAGATGATCTGATTCGTCTTATTGATGCGCTTAATCCTCAAAACGAACCAGGCCGCTTAACCCTCATTACCCGTATGGGCGCTGATGTGTTACCGGAACATCTACCGCGCCTTCTTCGTAAAGTGAAATCTGAAGGCCGTCACGTTGTGTGGAGCTGTGACCCAATGCACGGCAATACCATCACCGATAATGGCTATAAAACGCGCCCATTTGATCGCATCTTAAAAGAGGTTGAGAGCTTCTTCGATGCCCATAATGCCGAAGGCACTTTTGCTGGTGGCGTTCATTTTGAAATGACCGGGCAAGATGTGACTGAATGTTTAGGCGGCGGCCAAAATATCACCTCAAAAGATCTCGAAAGTCGTTATCATACGCATTGTGACCCTCGATTAAACGCGCAGCAGAGCTTAGAACTTGCGTTCCTCACTGCAGAAAAATTGAAGGAACATAGAGAAAAATTTCATTCATAAGGGTATAATGACTCTTATTTTTGATAAACCTTAAGGTTTATCGACGATTATCGAAATCAAATTATTGAGGAGTAATGATTTGAATACCAATTACTTAGACTTTGAAGCTCCCATCTCAGAACTTGAGACGAAGATTAATGAGCTTGTCAATTGGGCTGAAGGGACAGACATTGATGTCGCGGATAAGCTAAAAGATCTTGAGGACAAACTTGATGCTGAAATTGATGGCATCTTCTCAAAACTTAGCTCGTGGCAGGTTGCGCAACTCGCGCGTCACCCACTTCGTCCTTACACGCTCGATTATATCGATCTAATCTTTGACGATTTCCAAGAGCTCCATGGCGATCGCCACTATGCTGATGACCATGCAATTGTGGGCGGTCTTGCTCGGATTGATGGGCAGCCAGTTATGGTGATTGGTCATCAAAAAGGGCGCGATACCAAAGAGAAAATTAAACGTAACTTTGGTATGCCCCGTCCTGAAGGGTATCGTAAAGCGCTTCGCTTAATGAAATTAGCTGAGCGTTAAAACGTACCGATCATTACCTTTATCGACACCCCGGGCGCTTATCCTGGGATCGGCGCAGAAGAGCGCGGTCAAAGTGAAGCGATTGCACGTAACCTACTTGAGATGAGCACCATTAAAGTGCCGATTATGTGTACGGTTGCGGGTGAAGGCGGATCAGGTGGCGCGCTTGCGATTGCGGTTGGCGATAAAGTAATGATGCTCCAATATTCGATCTACTCAGTGATCTCACCTGAAGGGTGCGCCTCAATTCTTTGGAAAAGCGCTGAGAAAAATAAAGAAGCGGCTGAAGCGATGGGCGTTACCGCAGATCGCAACAAAGAATTTGGCCTCATTGACGATATTATCGAAGAGCCTAAAGGTGGCGCTCACAGAGCTCCTGAAGAGATGGCTGCATCGATTAAGGCGAAAATTTTAGAGCATCTTGAAAGCCTCAAAGCGCTCTCTGATGAAGAACGCATTGAAGCGCGTTATAATAAATTGATGAGCCTTGGTCAATTTGAAGAAAAATAAGGATTAGCCTCTCAACCTATGGACAAGATTATTCCTTTTTTAGAACGCTTAACTGCGGTATTAGAGCGGATCGAACCGCTACTTCCCCCGTCACCGAAATCCTGTGATTTCTCCAAATATTCCGCGTTTCGGTGGGTGCGTTCTCATCTTGGTCCATATGGTTATCTTGAGGGGATTGATAATCCAACCCAAATCGACTTTGCCGCCATTCGGTGCTCCGAACGGCAAATCGGCATTATTAAAGCCAATACCCTTCAATTTCTTGAGGGGTATCCGGCCAATAACGTTCTGCTTACCGGCTCAAAAGGCACGGGGAAATCATCACTAGTAAAGGCGTGTTTAACGGAATACCAAGATCGAGGACTTAAGCTCATTGAGATCGATTCTGATGATCTTCCTGCCTTACCGGCCCTCTTTAAGCAGATCGAAAACCAACCCTATAAATTCATTATTTTTTGTGATGACCTCTCCTTTGAGGATAATGACCCCTCTTATAAGTCGCTAAAAGCGATTTTGGACGGCTCTCTTATTAGCCCATCACACAATGTTTTGATCTACGCCACCTCCAATCGTCGCCATCTTCTGCCTGAATATATGCACGATAATGCGAAAGGCGATGAGATTCATACCGTCGAAGCGATCGAAGAGAAAATTTCGCTATCTGAGCGCTTTGGGCTCTGGCTCTCGTTCTATCCCTTTTCACAAAAAGAGTATTTAGAGATCGTTCAGAGCTGGCTTACGCGCTATGCGTCTGATTTCGATTACGATGAAGAGGTGAAACGCAAAGCCTTACAATTTTCATTACAGCGCGGTTCTCGCAGTGGCCGAGTGGCGGAACAATTTGTCCGTAATCATATTGGCGAAAAAAAATTAGAATCAATGCTTAAAAAGGATCAATAAAAGGAATACGAATATGTCAACATTCATGGCAAAAGAGATTAAAGAAATTCCCAATGTCATTGAAGCGCAACATGAAGCAAACGCGCCTCAACTGATCGAGCTTTCAGAATACCTAAAAAAAACCGATCCTTGGCATATCGTAACCCTCGGACGTGGTAGCTCTTTTAACGCGTCAAACTATGCAAAATATATCTTTGAAGAGAGTCTTGGTGTACCGGTGACCGTAGCGGCGCCCTCTCTTGCGTCTATCTACGATAAAGGGTTAAAACTTAAAAATTCACTCCTAATCGTTACTTTTTAATCGGGAAAAAGCCCGGATCTCATCAAGTTTTTACAAAAAATTCGTGCGGGCGGCACTAAAGCGGTGGGCATTATCAACGACACCGATTCACCGCTAGCGAAAGAGTGTGATTTTTTACTTGGCATTAATGCAGGTGAAGAAAAGAGCGTTGCGGCAACGAAAAGCTATATCGGTAGCGTCTCCGCCTTTGCCTCGATTTTAGCGACTTGGAGTGAGAATAACGAGCTGGCAGAAGCGCTTCTCAATCTCCCTGCATACCTCGATCAAACCCTACAGATGACCGACTGGCCTTATTTTATTGAGAGCCTGCAAGATTGCGTTGAGACCTTCTCAATTGGTCGTGGCGTCGGATTAAGTTCAGCCCTTGAATCGGCCCTTAAACTGAAAGAAACTTGCCAAATCCACGCAGAGGGTATTTCGGCCACCGAAATCTTCCACGGATCAGTTTCACTTTTAAAAGAGAACTACCCCGTCATTAGCTTTGTTGGAAATGATGAATCCCGCGCTTCAAGCCTTGAGATTAACAAAAAACTCACGAGCTACGGCGCGAACGTCTTAGCGTTTGACACAAAAGGGAAGTCTGACAATACCCTTGTACTTCCTGAAGTTCACCCTATTTTACAACCGCTTGTCCATATGACGGCCTACTATAAACTCGTCGAAGAGCTCTCACTTCATCGCGGATTTAATCCTGATACCCCGCCAAATCTTAAAAAAGTGACCGAAACGCTCTAACATTCGATTACAATTAGATTATGATTAATTACGAACTGATTCACACGCCTTCCCTCTTTGATGGGGAGGCGTTTTTGTTGGAGCAAACGCTCCTCATTAACCAAGATAGTGGCCTCATTGAGGCGATCTTTGATACTCAAAATATCGAGGATCGTAAGACGCTCAGCACGCTTTCGCCTAATATTCCTCAAAAAACCATTACGGGAATGCTCACGCCGGGATTTGTTGATCTGCAGGTCAATGGTGCCGGCGGGATTTTGTTTAATGATGAACCGACGCTTGACGGGCTAAAAACGATTTTAAACGCCCACCTCTCAATTGGAACCCACGCCCTGCTTCCGACCTTGATTACGCCCACCGATGAAGTGATTATGCAGGCGCTCGATGCCGTTGAAGCGGGAATTAAAATCAATCTCAATGGACTTCTCGGGATTCATTTAGAGGGCCCGATGATCAATCCTTTGCGAAAAGGCATTCATAAAGAAGAAAATATTCACATTCCCAGTGAAGCTGTGTTAACCCGCCTAGTTGAAGCAAACGGGTGCTTTGGGCATATCCTTATCACTCTTGCGCCTGAAACCGTGCCGATGGTGCTCATTAAACGTCTTACCGATGCAGGGATTACCGTATTTGCCGGCCATACAAAAGCCGATCCTGATACGCTGAACGCCGCTAAATTATCGGGATTATCCGGATTTACCCATCTTTATAATGCCATGCCCCCAATGGAATCGCGAAATCCCGGAACACTTGGATTTGCAATCACCGATGAAACTTCGTATGCTTCAATTATCCATGATGGATATCACATTGATCCCATTATGGTAAAACTTGCAATTGAGGCAAAGCCCGATGGCAAGCTCTTTTTAATTACCGATGCGATGGCAACCACCGGTAGCGACCTAAAAAAATTTATTCTCGATGGAAAAGAGATCTACTATAATAAGGGTCGCTTGGTTGATCATAACGGCACACTTGCGGGCGCTCATCTTTCTCTTGCCACCGCCGTTATTAACACTCATCAACTTGGGTATTCATTAGAGAAGAGCATTAAGATGGCATCGCTCTACCCAGCTATGGCGATCCAGAACACTCACTACGGTAAAATTAAAAAAGGATACCGTGCAGCGTTTAATCGCTATGATGAGGGGCAATTCTTCCCGCTGTAACGGTTAATCGGTGTTCCGGTAAAAGCAAAACAGATGGAAGGTATTTTTCTCATTGTTGTCTGCCTGCTCGCAGGTAAAATTCTCACGTTCTATGTTCGCTCGCGGCAAGACTTTATTGCATCGCTTAATTTGGTGGCGATTCGCATTGCTCTGCCTGCGCTGATTCTCGATAAAATTCATAGCCAACCCTTTACCATGGACGCGATTTTACCGATTGCCGCGCCTTGGATTCTCTTTTTGTTTGTGATTGCACTCGTCTATCTCATCAATTTAATCATTCCGATGAGTAAAACGGTGATTGGCTGTCTAATTTTAATGGTAGGAACGGGCAATACCTCCTTTGTCGGCTTCCCGCTCATTACCGCACTGATGGGCGATCAATTCCTCGAATATGCGATTTTTTACGATCAATCCAACTTTATTTTACTCTTTACCGTTGGCGCTTTTGTGGCCGATCTTTATACCGGAAAATCTTTAAGCCTTAAAGAGAATATGAAGGGATTACTACGCTTCACCCCAATTCAAGCACTTATCATTGCCTTTATTTTAAAAGGATTTAGCATTCCCTACGCGCCCGTTGTCCAGCATACCTTAGAGACCTTTAGCGCGCTTCTCACCCCGCTAACGATGATTAGTGTTGGCGCAAGTTTACGTCTTCCCAGTCAATGGGGATTACTCAAACCCCTTGCGGTTGGCCTTGTCGCTAAACTGATTATTCTTCCCGCAATTGCCCTCGCGCTGTTAACAGGAATTTATCAATCAAGCATTCACGAGGTTAATCTCATTATTGTGCTGCAAACAGGGATGGCGCCGATGGTATTAGCGACGATTATTGCCATGGAGAAAAATTTAGAACCCGAGCTTTCCAACCTCTTAACCGCGATCGGAATTCCCATCTCCTTTCTAACCGTTGCCGGCTGGTATCTTCTCTTGGCGTAAATGTAAGTCGCCGCACTCAAACAGCTCTATTTTATTCAACCCATTAAAAAAGCCCGATGGTGAGCCTATTACAGAACACTCAATCGGGCTTTTGATGGTGAGGATTAAAACCAACCTTTCTCTCTTACATCACTCTCATCAAGCTCATCCCCTTCATCGTCATCTTGCACTGATGCCGTTAGCGACGCTGTACCTGGATAAAACTGAATGGTCTGCTGTGCACTCTGATAAGGCGCTCTATCACCCAAATTACCGGCCGATTGATTGCCCACATCGTCCGATTTCACATATTGATCGGAGGTTGTGAACTGGTCAAAATCAAAGAGCGAACGATCTGCTAATTGTGAGAGTTTTACATTTTGAATGGAGCGGAAAATCTGATCAATCCGCCCTGGAAAACGCACTTCCCACTCAGCGAGCATCTTTTTAACTTCCTGACGCTGTAACCCCTCTTGCGAGCCACATAAATTACAGGGGATTATCGGAAATTCTTTCAGTGCAGAATATTTAATAATGTCTTTTTCGGCACAATAGGCGAGTGGACGAATCAAAATATTCTCGCCATCGTCGCTTTTTAATTTCGGCGGCATCGCTTTTAATGTACCCCCAAAAAACATATTCATAAAGAGCGTTTCGACAATATCATCGCGGTGATGCCCGAGCGCAATTTTGGTAAATCCATGCTCTTTCGCATAGGTATAGAGCGCACCGCGGCGAAGACGAGAACAGAGACTGCACATCGTCTTCCCTTCAGGAATAATGCTCGTTACCACCGAATAGGTATCCTGCTCAATAATATGATAATCAACGCCCAAACTCTGCAGATATGTAGGCAAAACCTCTTCTGGAAATCCGGGCTGTTTTTGGTCTAAATTAACCGCGGTAAGAGTAAAATTCACCGGCGCTTTCTTTTGGAGTTGTAAAAGGAGATCGAGCAAGGTGTAGGAATCTTTTCCCCCTGAGAGGCAGACCATGATGCGGTCACCCTCTTCGATCATTTGATAATCCATAATGGCCGTACCGACTTGACGGCGGAGGCGTTTTTGTAATTTGCGTTCTGAAACGGATGCCATAAACTTCTACTAAATTCTCATAATGTCTGTAAAAAAAGAAACCTCTCCCACGTTGGTGAGAAAGGTTTTTAGAGGGTTTGTAACGCTAAAAACTAACCCGGAGGCCAGCTCAGCGCGCGCCCTGCAAGAAAATGCATATGAATGTGATAGACCGTCTGCCCACCATCTTCATTGCAGTTAAAGACTAAGCGGTAACCATTGTCGGCTACGCCAAGTTTTTTCGCGATTTTTTGCGCGGCTAAAAAGAGTTTTCCCATCAATTCAGCATCATCTGCTTCAATATGATTGATGGTTGCAATCTCTTTTTTAGGAATAATTAATACGTGGATCGGCGCTTGAGGCGCAAGATCGTTAAACGCTAAGACATCCTCATCTTCATACACGATATCGGCGGGAATCTCTTTGCGCACGATTTTACCAAAAATTGTACTCATCTTCGTCCTCCTAAAGTTTCTGCCTTGCATTGAAGGCGTGGGATAATGTCCCTCCATCTAGGTATTCTAACTCACCTCCGAGCGGAACACCATGCGCGATTCGCGTCACTTTAACACCGTACGGTTCGGCCAATTCATCAATATAAT
>Ga0079226_10003751_pt1 | contig 11658 bp, 9 predicted proteins | sample Poulit2014_FD_76345 | JGI IMG/M metagenome (GOLD analysis project Ga0079226, IMG submission 76345) | Agricultural soil microbial communities from Georgia to study Nitrogen management - Poultry litter 2014 | ecosystem: Environmental > Terrestrial > Soil > Agricultural land | place: USA: Georgia... | reverse complement strand
GCTGACGCATTGACGTATCGCACGAGATTAACCTTATTAATTATACTAGATTCCCTTATTGTATCCTTTGCCATCTTTGGTGCAACATGGATCACTTATCCGAATGCGCCTGTATTAGACATGCCCATCTTAGCCATTAGCGCAATTGCACTCTTATTATCCCATCATCTCTATGCATTTATTTATAAATTATATAACAAGGTGTGGGCGTATGCGAGTGTCGGGGAGTTACTCGCCATTGTCAAAGCCATTACGTTCTCTATTATAACGGCAGGCTTTGTCCAATTTATGGTCAATGATTTTGGCATTTATAAGAGAGCACTCATTGTTACATGGTTATTCCATATTGTCCTGATTGGTGGTTCAAGATTTATGTGGCGCATCTACCGGGACAGATACATAACGACGGATAAGAATAAAAAGAGAACCCTTATCGTTGGTGCAGGTGCAGCTGGTTCGATGATCGTCCGGCAATTGCATAACCACAATGAAAATAGTGAACTATTACCTGTAGCATTTGTCGATGATGATCTTAGTAAACAAAAAATGCAAATCTATGGAGTGCCCGTATTAGGCGGTGTGACAGATATTACCACGATCGCTGAAAATCATTCCATTGAGCATATTGTCATTGCCATTCCATCGATGAAAAATGGCGATTTAAATAAAATCATTGACGCCTGTAATCAAACAAAAGCAAAAGTACAAATGATCCCGAAAATAGAAGATATCATGACTGGTAAAATTTCTGTTAGTAATTTAAAAAATGTTGAAGTAGAGGATCTGCTCGGCCGGGAGCCGGTGGAACTCGATATTGGAAAAATTTCCGATTATGTAACAAAAAACACAGTACTAGTGACAGGTGCTGGTGGCTCCATCGGGTCAGAGTTGTGCCGTCAATTGATGCGTTTTTCACCAGATCGTATTGTTCTCGTCGGGCACGGTGAATTCAGTATTTACTCGATTGATATGGAACTAAAAGAACAATATCAAAACGGAGAAACGGAAATTATTCCAGTTATCGGGGATGTACAGGACCGTGAGCGGATGTTTGATATCGTTGAAAAATATCAACCAACGATTATCTACCATGCAGCAGCACATAAACATGTCCCGTTAATGGAATACAATCCGCATGAAGCGGTAAAAAACAATGTGATCGGTACGAAAAACACCGCCGAAGCAGCTGCTACTTTCGGAGTTGAGACATTTGTCATGGTATCAACGGATAAAGCTGTTAACCCAACAAATGTGATGGGCGCAACGAAACGTGTCGCAGAAATGGTTGTGCAGGACTTGGCACGTCAAAGCAAGACGAAGTTTGTTGCTGTACGTTTTGGCAATGTACTTGGCAGTCGCGGCAGTGTGATTCCATTGTTTAAAAAACAGATTGAACGTGGCGGACCTGTTACAGTAACAGATCCGGAAATGACTCGTTATTTCATGACGATTCCAGAAGCATCAAGGCTTGTGATTCAGGCAGGGACATTAGCGCAAGGGGGAGAGATATTTGTGCTTGATATGGGTGAACCTGTGAAAATTGTCGATCTCGCACGTAACCTTATTAAACTATCAGGTTATACGGAAGAAGAGATTCCGATTAAATTCGCTGGGATAAGACCTGGTGAGAAGATGTATGAGGAATTACTTGGGGAAGATGAAGTACACCCGGATCAAGTGTATGAGAAGATTTATGTAGGGAAGACGAGTGTCGTAGATAATGAAATATTGATAGGGTTGATTGAGCGGTTTGAGGAGTTAAATAAACCAGAACTAAAAGATGAATTGCTAAATCTTATACAAATGGATAGAGAATTTGAACTAAAAGGTTTATAAAATCAATGTTAGGAACTGTATAAATGAATAAAAATAGTTTAAAGAAAAACTTTAGTTGGAATTTTATTGGGAATTTAATATATGCTGCAACCCAATGGGGCTTAATTGTGGTTATAACCAGATTGGGAAGTGTGGAAATGGTAGGGCTTTTCTCATTGGGATTAGCTTTAACAGGTCCTATTATTATGTTTACCAATCTGCAGTTGAGAACGGTCCAAGCTACTTCACATGAAGGCTTATATAAAATTGCAGACTATTTTGGCGTGAGGATAGTTACTAATGTCGCTTTCTGTCTAGTTTTATCTATATTATTGCTTTTTAGTGATTATGATATTTATACAATGGTGATCGTAGGTTTAGTAGGAGTTACGAAACTTATAGAATCACTGAGTGATCTACTATATGGTTTCTTTCAACAAAAAGAGCGAATGGAGTTAATTGCTAAGTCTACAATAGTTCGAGGAATATCCTCTTTATTAATTATAATAATATCCCTGTATTTTACAAGTAACCTTATAGTTGCTTTAATAGGGATGAGTGTTTGCTGGCTAGTAATATTTATACTCTATGATGTAAGAAACGTATACCGGTTTACTGTTCGACTTAGACCTAGTTTTAAATTTACAAATTTACTTGAGATTATCAAGATGTCTCTTCCTTTAGGTATTGTAGTAATGATTGTATCATTAAACACAAATTTACCTAGAATACTTGTAGAGAAGATGCTAGATGTTGAGGCTTTAGGATATTTTGCAAGTATTTCTTACCTAGTGTTTGTTGGAAGTAAGTTTATTAATTCTATGGGAAACGCCGTACTTCCTAGATTGGCGCTACTATATAACCAAAAAAATATAAAGGATTTTAGGAATCATTTGCTAACATTAGTAGCTATTAGTTCCATCATTGGGCTATTCCTTATCAGCGTCTCCATAATAGGGGGAGAGTATATACTTTATTATATCTATGGGGCTGATTTTTATAAATTTAAAACTTTATTGATTCTTATAATGATTTACGGCATGTTTAATTATATTAGTTACTCTTTAATGGTTGGTTTAAATGCCCTTAGGAACTTTAAGATCCAACCGTATCTTGGTTTAATATGGTTAATCTTTGCTTTAACTTCATTGTTGTACCTTACGCCAAAATATGGCTTGAATGGTGCTGCGATAGCGCTAATAATTTATTCTGTAAGTAGAATCCTATCTATAGGTTTTGTATTGTATTATACATTAAATAGAAAATTAGATATTGAGTAATATAAAAAGAGAGATTGTGATAGAGGAAGCAAAGTAAAGATCAAACGTTCGGAAAGGGAAATAATACAAAAAAATATATGTTATAGTTTAAAGGCTGTGGGTTGTCAAATGTTATTTTTATTATATGTTTACACTGTTTTTTTAATGCTTAGTGTATTTGCTTTGACTAAACAAAACTCATTTATTAATAATAGTTATATTTCGCGGTTATTCTTATTTAATCTACTTTTTATTTCTGTATTTGTGATTGCTATAACTGATGTTGGTTATACAGATAGAATAGTATACTCGAACAGGTTTATTGGCATGCAAAATTTATCTTTACACGATGCAATTGAGATTGCAAATTGGGAACCGTTATTTGTAGTCCTGATGAAGTTAATTAGTATGTTTACTTCTGATTTAATTGTGTTTTACGTAATTTTGCATATATTGTTTTTAGTTATACTATTTAGTGGGTTAAGAAAGATTTTTTCAGACATTAAAATAGAAGTTTTGGTTTTATTCATTTATTTAAATTACTCATTTTACTATAGCTATACATTAAACGGATTGCGTCAAGGAATGGCGATGGCATTAATAATTTTAGCTTTGGGTTATGGTATCAAAAAGAAAAGTTTTAAGATGATGCTAACATCAATAACTTCAGTTTTTCTTCATTATACAACTTTACCAATAGCATTGTTTGTAGCATTAATCCGCTTTTGGAAGAGTTTAAAGATAAAGCACTTAATTATCGCTTACTTTGTCCTTTCCATTTTGTATATTTTAAATCTACAACAACTTTTATTAGGTGGATTACCGCTAGGTGAATTTGAAGGTTATTTACAGGCTGATGCTGTGGAAGAATTTGGTGGACCAAATAAAATAAGTTATTTAACTTTTAATACTTTTTGGTTATTGTTTTTCCTATTTGCATTTAAAAATCACAGAAAAGATAAGATATACATATTCTTACTGAAAGCCTATATGCTTTTCTCTTTCTATTTGTTAATATTTGGCTTTATTGCTTTTGCTAATAGAATAGCGAGTTATAGCTGGTTTATTATACCGTTATTACTTGGATATTTATTGAAAATATCTAACAGTGGCATACTAAAAGTAGTGATCTTAGTAGTGGTATTGGTGGTTGGGATGTTAATAGGGATTCCGAAATATGTAATAAATTGATTTAAATTTAAAAAGGCGGTGGTCAAATGTTTTTAACTGTATGTACTCCAACTTATAATAGGGCGTATACTCTGAACAGGGTATACAAAAGCCTAGTTGCACAGTCTTTAAAGAACTTTGAATGGATTATAATCGACGATGGATCCGACGACAATACTAAACAATTAGTTAACGAGTTTATAGCGAAAAAGAAAGTAAATATACGTTATTTTTATCAAACAAATCAAGGAAAGCATATAGCCTTAAATAAAGGAATGGAGCTTGCAAAAGGGAAACTTTTTACATGTTTAGATTCAGACGACTGGCTATATTCAAATGCAATTGAAAAAATTAATAGCACTTGGCAACAAGTACAAGATAATGATGGAATAGTTGGAATAATATCATTAGACTCTTTTGAAAATGGTGATATTATTGGGACAAGATTTCCAGAAAAGCTAAAACAGGCTAACTGGATAGATCTTAACTTTAAGTACGGTGTTACAGGTGATAAAGATTATTATTTTCGTACAAATCAGTTAAAAAAAATCAAGTTTCCCTCATACAAGAATAATAAACATATGCCCCCAAGTTATCAATACTATTTACTAAGTAAGAAATTTGATTTTAGCTTGTTAAATACACCGACTAAATATGTAGAATATTTAAATGATGGCATCTCAAAAAATAAATATAATAAATATGTCGTGGCGCCTGATAATTTTGCCCAATATAGATTTGACATAATGGATTTAATACCTAGTTCTAAGCGAAAGTTAATGAATACTATACATTTTAATTCGAGTCTATGTCTGGGAAATATTAAGTTAAAACCTAAAAAGATAAGAAATAAAATCTTAGTGTATTTAACTAAACCACTTGGATATCTATTATCTATGTATATAAAGGTTAGGGTAAATAAAAGTAATAATTTGGCACATAGAATAGAAGGGTGAAAGTTGAATATTCTATTAACAGGATCAGCTGGATTTATAGGCTCACACCTATCAAGGCGTTTAGTAATGGAAGGTCATCACGTAATTGGGATCGACAACATGAATGATTATTATGATCCACGGCTAAAAGAAGATAGAATTGCACAATTAACTAATGATAATTTTACTTTTATTAAAGCGGAATTAGAAGATCTTGATGGAGTCAACAAGACATTTGAGAAATATAAACCTGAAGTTGTAATCAATCTTGCAGCGCAAGCGGGGGTCCGTTATAGCCTGGAAAACCCACATGCATATGTAAATTCAAATGTCGTTGGGTTCACAAACATCCTTGAAGCATGTCGACATTACAAAGTAGAGCATCTTATTTACGCTTCTTCAAGTTCAGTTTATGGGGCTAATGACTCAAAGCCGTTCTCGACAAGTGATATTATTGATCACCCATTGAGTCTATATGCTGCAACTAAAAAATCAAATGAACTATTTGCACATACATATAGTCATTTATATGAACTACCAACAACTGGTTTAAGATTCTTTACTGTGTATGGTCCTTGGGGGCGGCCGGATATGGCGTTGTTCCTATTCACAAAAGCGATTTTAAATGATAAGCCAATAGACGTTTTTAATCATGGAAATATGATGCGTGATTTTACGTATGTTGATGATGTTGTTGAGAGTATTACTAGATTACTAAAAAGATCTGCTCAGCCTAACCCAAAATGGTCAGGGACAAACCCAGATCCGGGAAGCAGTTATGCACCATACAAAGTTTATAATATCGGTAATAACACTCCTGTAAAACTAATGGAGTTTATTGAGGCAATTGAAAAAAAATTAGGTAAAACGGCTAAGAAAAATTACTTGCCTTTACAAGCTGGTGATGTGCCAGAAACATATGCTAATGTTGAAGATTTATTTAGAGATATTGATTTTAAACCAGAGACTACCATTCAAGAAGGTGTGAATAAATTTATTGAATGGTATCTTGAGTATTATGAGGTGAAATTATGATAAAACGTAAACTAGCGGTAGTTGGTCTAGGCTATGTAGGCCTACCAGTTGCTGTTGAATTTGGTAAGGGACAAGAGGTAATTGGTTTTGATATTAATGAAAACCGAATAGATGGACTAAACAATGGAGTAGATATAACGAATGAAGTTGCTGATGAGGATTTAAAAGCTTCATCAATTAACTTCACATCCGATCCAGCAGATTTGAAACAAGCAGATTTTATTATCATGGCAGTCCCTACACCGATTACAGAAAATAAGCAGCCTGATTTAACACCATTGTTAAAAGCATCCGAAACAGTAGGAAGTAATCTGTCTAAAGGAACAATAGTTGTCTATGAATCAACTGTATATCCTGGTGCAACGGAAGAGGACTGTGTACCTGTTTTAGAAAAGGTATCCGGAATGACATGTGGAGAAGACTTTTTTGTTGGATATTCCCCTGAAAGAATCAACCCGGGAGATAAAGTACACACGTTTAAAACGATTACGAAAGTAGTTTCCGGACAAAATCAGGAAGTGCTGGATATTGTCGCTAGCGTATACGAAAATGTTGTGGATGCTGGCGTACATAAGGCAAGTTCTATTAAAGTTGCTGAAGCAGCTAAAGTAATTGAAAATACACAACGCGATTTAAACATTTCACTAATGAATGAGTTAGCTATCATTTTTGATAAATTAAATATTGATACAACAGAAGTATTGGCAGCAGCTGGAACAAAGTGGAACTTCTTAAACTTTACACCTGGACTTGTTGGCGGCCATTGTATTGGAGTAGATCCTTATTATCTAACACACAAGGCCCAAAAAATTGGGCATCATCCGGAAATAATTTTAGCCGGCCGTAAAACGAATGATAATGTAGGTAACTTCATTGCTACATCATTAGTGAAGCAAATGATTAAGAAAAACATGCCAATTCAAGGTTCAAAGGTCACTATTCTAGGTTTTACTTTTAAAGAGAACGTTCCTGATTTACGAAATACCAGGGTAATAGATATCGTCCGGGAGTTAGAGGAATTTGGCGTTGAGGTGCAAGTAACAGATGCCTATGCGGATGCGGAAGAAGCATTAAGGGAGTACAATGTTGACTTAATTCCTTATGAAAAATTAAAATCTTCAGAAGCAGTAGTTTATGCTGTTCCCCATGATGCTTATTTGAATAAGGGATGGGAAGTATTCGATCATTTACTAAAGCACGGAAAAGGTATTGTTGTGGATGTTAAAAGTAAGCTAGATCAGAATGCACGTCCGGAAAATATCCAGTTATGGAGACTTTAATATTAAGAGTTAAAACATGATAAATCAGAAGAAATTTAATACTAAATTATCAAGTATAATTACTTGAGTGTTTCTCTACGAAGCTTTCGAGGTTAACGAGAATTCGGATCATGCGGGCTGTTTATTCAATAGCCACTAATCTGAAGAATCAAGGGATTTCAATATATAATATTTTTGGGGACATTAAGATGAAAAAGAAAATTATTCATATGGTAACACTCTCAGGCAGCATAGTTTTAATGGATGGACAATTGCAATATTTAATGAATAAGGGTTACGACGTTGGGGTTGTTAGCTCTCCTGGAGAAAAACTAGAAAAATTTGATGTAAACAACCACAAGGCGATCCCTATGGCTAGAAATATAAATCCAATAAAAGATTTGGTGTCTCTATCTAAATTAATTTTATACTTTCAAAAGGAAAAGCCTAACCTTATAAATGCAGGGACACCAAAAGCTGGGTTATTAGGGATATTAGCTTCTTTTATCACAAATGTCCCTCAGAGAATTTACACTTTGAGAGGATTAAGGCTTGAAACTGAAACTGGTCTAATAAGGAAAGTTTTGTGGCTAGCAGAGAAAATAGCTTGCACTTTTGCAACCGAAGTGATTTGTGTTGCCCCTAGTCTATTGAGTGAAGCAAGGAAACTGAATTTGATTAAAAGCAACAAGGGAATTGTGTTGGGGAATGGGAGTAGTAATGGTATTCAATTAAGTAAATATCCTGATAGGCAAATCATTGAAAAGGAGATTACTAAGCTTTCACATAGTTTAGGGTTAGAGGAAAATACTTTTATCATGGGGTTTGTGGGAAGATTAACAAAGGATAAGGGAATTGAAGAATTAATTTCATCCTTTAAATCGTTGCAAGAAAAGTATTCTGACATTAAGCTACTAATACTTGGTAGGATTGAAAACCAAGCAGGTGTATCAATGGATTTAGAACATGAGTTGATAAGCAATAGTGGTATCCTGTATTTAGGATTCGTCGAAAAACCAGAGTTGTACTATTATTTAATGGATGTTCTTATCTTTCCAACTTATAGAGAGGGCTTTGGAAACGTTAGTATTCAAGCACAGGCGGCGGGGACACCAGTAATAGTTTCAGATGTAACCGGAGCCAAAGATACCATTATTAATAATGAAACAGGATTTTTGGTGCCAGTTAAAAGTGTAAAAGCACTAGTGGAAAGTGTAGAAAAATTAAAAAGCAATCCAGAGTTGAGACAAATACTTAGCGATAACGCAAAAGAATTTGTAAGACAAAACTTTGACTCAAAGATTGTGTGGGAAGAAATTAATAAACTGTATAAAGATTTGCTTAAATAATGGAGCCTATGTTGTAGTCCTCTTTACTGGTTTTACTTTTCCCCAAAAGAATATTTATAATCACAGGATCTCGTTCGGATATGTTTTATTTGCCATCCTATCCTACCGAGAAAGGATGGGATGGCAAGATCAATAATTGAATCGATGGCCATGGAATATGCTATTGTAGCTACCATTATTCGAGGTTCCAGGGAAGAAGTAGACAATGGTTTTAATGGTTACTTGGTTGGGTTAAGCGATCCAATGGGTAACAGTTTAAAGGGATTAGTCGATGATGAAAAATTGTTAAGGTCATTTCAGAATGAAGCAAGAGAAAAGGCTGTTACATTATATGATGAGAAGAAAGTTGTTCAACGTCAATTAGATGTATTTGAACATATGATAAGGAGAGTAAATTTTGAAACGCTTGTTTGATTTAATGGTATCTTTAGTGTTGTTAATTATTTTTTCTATCCCGATGTTAGTAGTAGCAATATTAATTTTATTTAATATGGGATCACCGATTATTTTTAAACAAAAGCGCCCTGGTCTACATGGAGAAGTCTTTCATATCTATAAGTTTCGAACGATGAAAAATAGTAAAGATAAGAATGGTAATTTACTACCTAATGACCAGAGAATTACGAATTTAGGTAAACTGTTGCGTAAATTAAGCTTAGATGAATTACCACAGTTATTTAATGTAGCTAAGGGAGATATTAGTCTGGTAGGTCCAAGGCCATTATTGGTAGATTATCTTGAATTGTATAGTTCTGAGCAAGCTAGAAGACATAATGTAAAACCGGGAATAACAGGCTGGGCTCAAGTAAATGGAAGAAATGCAATAAGTTGGGAAGAGCGATTTAAATTAGATGTTTGGTATGTTGACAATCAATCGTTTTTACTCGATCTTAAGATATTATTTATGACTCTTTTAAAAGTATTTAAAAGTGAAGGGGTAAATCCCGAAAACAAAGAGTTTATAGAAAAGTTTCAAGGGAGTAGGAGTAGGGATTATGAATAATAAGAAATTAGCAATAATAGGCGCTGGAAGTTTAGGGATTATGACATTAGATGTTGTGTTAAAAGAAGGAGTCTATTCCGTAAAAGATATAGTTTTTATTGATGACGGAAAAGATAAGAACGAAATGATTTATGGGGTGACTGTAATTGGTGACTCTAATATTATTGCGGATTTAGATACAAACATCTATGATTTTGTTATCGCAGTAGCCGATAATAATGCCCGAAAGAAAATAGCCGAAATGTATGATATACCTTATGTTACTGTTATACACCCACATGCTTCCGTTTCGGAGTTTGCGAAAATAGGAATTGGAAATATTATTTTGCCAAATGTCACTATTGATCCAGAAGCAATTATTCACAATCACGTTATTATCAACAAGAATACTAGTATAGGTCATAATGTAGAAATGGAAAACTACTCCCAAGCCTCTCCTGGATGTCAATTAGGTGGTTTAATCGGAGAGTGTACCTTTTTAGGTTTAGGAGCTACTTTATTGCCAAATATAAAAATCGGAAGACAATCGATTGTAGGAGCAGGCGCTGTAGTTACAAAAGACCTTCCAGATTACTGTACAGCGATCGGAACACCTGCTAAGCCAGTGAAGTTTCATGGTGGAAAGTAAGTATTATTTTTTGAAATATGACAGGAGGTCCTTATTAGATTTATCATTTGTTGCAGACTCACATAAAGGAGATAAATCATGGAAGGACGAACTACATTAAAAAAACATTAAAAGCACATTGGGTTTGGGCGATTGCTTTAGGATCATCAATAGGCTGGGGCGCATTTGTCCAGCCAACAACATGGATGTCAGAAGCAGGTCCGTTGGGTGTCATTATTGGCTTTGGTATCGGTGCTTTATTAATGATGCTAATCGCTGTAAGCTACGGATTTTTAATTAAAAGCTTTCCCGTATCAGGAGGAGAATTTGCTTATCCCTTTGTTAGTTTAGGTCGAACGCATGCATTTATTTGTGGTTGGTTTCTAACACTTGGGTATGTATGTATCGTTGCCCTCAATGCATCCGCATTTGCACTCATGTTTAAATTCGTCTTTCCAAAACTAATTGAAAATTTCCAGCTTTATCAAGTGGCTGGATGGGATGTCTATATCATGGAAGTTATTATTGCGTCCTTAACATTAGCTATCTTCGCTTTTTTTAATGTTAAAGGAACTGGCTTATCTGGCAGGATGCAATTTATATTTTGTAGTATTATGGTTGTTGGTGTGGTTGCAATCACCTTAATGGTCGGTATACATCCAGGATCGGGTCTTTCAAATATGCAACCATATTTTCTAGTTGAAACAACTACGTTTGCGGCGATTATCGCGATTGTTGCGATAGCACCGTGGGCGTTTGTCGGATTTGATAATGTTCCACAAGCAGCTGAAGAATTTAATTTTTCTTCAAATAAAGCATTTATGCTAATTATTTTGGCCATTTTGTTTGCAGCAATTTTTCACCCTAAGCATGAAACCCCTTATGTAGGCATTATATTTACTGCAATTATTGCTATGTTTGCTCCCTGGTTTGGACGTGAAGCGTTATTATGGGTAGTTGATATGTCGTCTATAGGTGTATCGATTGCTTATTTATATTCTTGTTATGCTGCATTCACTTTATTAAAATGGTCCCGGGATAAAAATTTTAATCCAGCGAAGCATGTTGTGCCTCCGTTTAAAAAGCTTGTAGCAGGAATAGGTGCAGTTGCAAGTCTTGTTTTTATAGGGCTTCTATTAACACCAGGATCCCCTGCATTTTTAGGAATACAGTCGAGAATCGCATTGATCGCTTGGATCTTACTAGGATTTGTATTCTATCTTGTG
>Ga0079226_10003750_pt1 | contig 11660 bp, 9 predicted proteins | sample Poulit2014_FD_76345 | JGI IMG/M metagenome (GOLD analysis project Ga0079226, IMG submission 76345) | Agricultural soil microbial communities from Georgia to study Nitrogen management - Poultry litter 2014 | ecosystem: Environmental > Terrestrial > Soil > Agricultural land | place: USA: Georgia... | reverse complement strand
TTGAAAACCTTCAATTGGATCGATTCTCAAAGATGTAAATAAATCGTCCAAATAACTTTGTCCTCCCAAAATCGACACTTCGATTGTCGGTTCGTTTAACAATAGTTGTACTGTTTTTTCCGCTAACATCGGGTGACCAGGTACCGCATAAATTAAATGTTCTCCTGCTTTGGCCTTCTCTACTAACGTTTTAGTTATTTTTTTATAGACGGTTAAAAAATCCGTCGCCTCTTCATAATAAGAGTCAAAGCTTTTAAGCTGTATTCCTTCTTTATGTAACGATTCGACTACTGGATGTTCCTTCGTCCTTACATAAATTTCTTTCTTCGTGTCTCTTAACTTTTTATAAATGCCTAGGGGCAACTGTTCAATCGTACCAGCCCCTAAACCAATTACCTCCAGTTGTTGCATGATAACCCACCTTTTCTTCCTAAAAGTTATTTTTGAATTCGCTCTTTTAAAGTCATTAATTGATTTGCGAAAGGGAACATTGCTATTTGTCGCTCGTTTACTAAATGATACCGAATAAGCCCAAGAAAATAAATGAACGCACCAGAAACAACGACAACGAAAACGTATAATAACAATAATGCTCGCGATTGTAACGGCGCTTTTATAAAATATTTAACCATGCATACATAAAAGAAAAGAATGCCATTAGTTAATAAAAGACGAAATAGCGGAAACCCTTTAACAATTGCAATCGGAATATATCGGTGCATACCGTACAATGTAAGGAAGGTTAAACTGGCTAAACTACCTACCGTAGCAATCGCACTGCCATAAGTTTCCCAACGGGGAATGAATGTATAATTAAGTATTCCTTTTATAAAAAGAGCAATTATTAATGATGCTACCGTCCACTTTACCGCACCGTAACCTTGTAAAATTGCATTGCCGGTAATCGATAATGATAATAGAAGAATACTTAACGATAATATTTGTAACACGGTCGTTCCTAGGGAATCTTTGAACAATAATATATTGATTTCTTCATATAACAAAATTAACCCTATAGTAGCAGCCGAGGCAACATACATACTGACAAAAAGAGCCTCGCGAATCGAGTGGAGATCTTCTTCTTCCATTTGTTCATGTAACGATGGAACGAGGGCTAAAGCAAAAGATGATCCAAGAACCGCACCAAATTGGATCAATGGAATACCCCGGTCAAATACTCCTTTTGCTTCCATTGCCGCTATAGATGTGAAGCCTGCTTTTATAAGTTGGGGTACGAGGGTTATAGCATCGATTACTTGAATGAAAATTAGCGTTAAATGGTTAAGAGAAGCGATGATACCGAAGATGAACAACGTTTTTATAAATTTTTTGACCGAAAAGGACTCTACTAATTCACCGTATGACTTCAGTCGAAAGTCGTCACGAACAAAAAAGAACACCAATAAAACAATAGCCCCTACCATACCAATTATTGAAGCGATAATACCGGCCTCTGCAATCGAACGGACAGGTAAGACTCCTTTACCAATAAAAATTGCACTTAAAATAATAATTGTTACACGAAGCAGTTGCTCTATCATTTGTGAATAAGCAACTTGTTCCATTTGTAACTTTCCTTGGGCTAAGCCCCGATACAACGATAAAAAAGGAACGAATAAAAACAAGCTTGCACTTAAACGGAGAGGTCGTACAAGAAATGAATCTGCCATCGTCTCACTCAATATTGGCGCCATTAAAAAGAGCGCCGAAGCAAAAAGAGTACAAAAAAATAATAACACAAGGAACATAGGGATGATAAAGTATCTAAAAGACAGAACTCGATTCACTTTTAGTTCTTCGATTGTCATTCTTGAAATAGCAACGGGAAAACCATATAACGATACAATCATTACTGTTGCGATAATTGGATATATTTGTTGGTATGTATAAAACCCTAAATCCCCTGTTAGATTTTGTAGAGGAATTCGATAAAAGGCACTCAAGGCTTTACTGACAATCCCTGCTATCGTTAACAAGAATGCTCCCACTAAAAAACGATTCATCTGTTTCGTCATACTGAAGCCTACCTAACTAAATTTCGTATTACTCTTTATCATATACACAATTTCCTCCTTCGTAAAATATTCATATATTTTCAACAAACTTTTTCCAAAAAAAATCGAACTAAATCAAATAATGATTCAGTTCGATTATTACTTCTGTTTACTTTTTACTCCATTTGCTTTCCTAAAAAATTAGCAGCTGTTTGGGCTACTTTCTGCTCTATTTCTGTCACTTCTTCTTGATCGCGAGCAAAAAGCAAGACGGAGCCAATCGGATCACCATTTGCGATAATCGTACTAATCGTATATGCGATTACTTCTTCTTCTTTTCCACGCACTAGTTCAACAGTGGATGTTTCAGTCTCTAATACATTGCCACGATTTTCTATCGTATGTTCTATCGTAGAGCCGATACTTTGGTTTAAATATTCCGTCTTTGAAATTCCACTTACTGCTATAATCTCATCCCGGTCGGTGATAAAGGTCGGAACGTGTAATGAATCGAATAATGCTTCGGCATACTCTGTCGCAAACTGACCTAGCTCACTAATCGGTGAATACTTTTTTAAAATAATTTCACTGCCACGAGATACGAATATTTCCAAAGGATCACCTTCGCGAATTCGAAGGGTCCGTCTTATTTCTTTCGGGATTACGACACGGCCTAAATCATCAATTCGTCTAACTATACCTGTTGCTTTCATGCTGATAACCCTCACATTCTTCTGTAAACTTTTCCACAAGGCTAGCCGTCTTATAAATTGCTGACGTATTGTAGCCCGTTGTGGTTGATTATGTTATTCCTAGTATGAAGCAACAGAAAATAACTATTCATTATTTGGCATATTTTATAAAAGAACGTAAAAATCCCGATAGAAAGTATAAGCTTTTTTAAAGTTCATACATTATTTCGAAGCCGTTTTAACTTCTTGTTTTGATTTTTCCTGTAGATTGACATCGGCTAAGCGTTCGATAAATTGACGAACAATTTTATAACGTTCTTCTTGTGGCTCCCTTTTCCAACGGAATGTGATCATCAATTTATTACCTGAAGTACCAAGTTGAACGTTGCGACCGAATTCATTTGCTAATTGGAACAGTTTAGAACCATCAATTTGTAAACTTCGCTTTTCATCGACAGTTAAGCGAATTCGTTGTTTTTCTTCGATAATTTCCTCGACTTTTTCTTTTTTTGCAACCATCTTTAAGGTCGAGACAGCAAAGAGGCGTGCCACTTCGTCAGGATATTCACCGAAACGATCGATTAATTCATCTTGGAAGTCCTGAATCGACTCATAGGAATCGAACTGCTGGAATCGTTTATACACTTCAAACTTTTGTTTTTCATCTTCGATATAAGAACTCGGAATATAGGCATCGACTTGCAATTGCAACTCCGGATTAAAAGGCCTTACGGTTTCGATTGGTTTTTGTTCTTTTCTTGAATCGATGGCTTCTTTCAACATTTGTGAGTATAGATCAAAGCCGACCGAATCGATAAATCCGTGCTGTTCAGCACCGAGTAAATTACCAGCTCCACGAATTGATAAGTCTCGCATCGCAATTTTAAAGCCCGAACCTAATTCAGTAAATTCTTTAATCGCTTGGAGACGCTTTTCTGATTCCTCGGTTAGAATTTTCCCTCGGCGATAGGTAAAATACGCATAAGCAATACGATTCGAACGTCCAACCCGACCACGAAGTTGATACAATTGACTTAACCCCATATGATCAGCGTCGATTACAATCAATGTATTTACATTTGGTATATCGACGCCTGTTTCAATAATCGTTGTACTTACTAAGACGTCACTTTCCCCTTCTAAGAAGGAAAATATTACGTCTTCTAATTCCGCTTCTTTCATCCGACCGTGGGCAATTTGTACTCGAGCATCCGGTACAAGAGTGTCGACTTCCCGTGCGACTTTTTCGATATTTTCAATTCGATTGTAAAGGACGAATACTTGGCCACCGCGCGCTAATTCACGTTCAATTGCTTCCTTTACAAAAGCACGATTATACTCCATCACGTACGTCTGAACCGGGAAGCGGTTCTCTGGTGGCGTTTCAATAACCGATAAATCTCGAATTCCTAACATCGACATATGAAGAGTTCGTGGAATCGGTGTTGCTGTTAGCGTTAAAACATCGACATTCGTTTTCATTTGCTTTATTTTTTCCTTATGTTTGACACCGAAACGTTGCTCTTCATCAACGACGAGCAAACCTAAATCTTTAAAGTCGATATCCTTTGATAAAAGTCGATGGGTACCGACGACGATATCGACTGTACCATTTTTTAAGCCTTCGATTGTCTCACGTTGTTGTTTTGCCGTACGGAAGCGACTTAACAAACCTATTTCTAGCGGATAGTCTTGAAATCGCTCCTGCATCGTCTGGAAATGTTGTTGGGCCAAAATCGTTGTAGGAACTAAAAAGGCCGCTTGCTTCCCTTCACTAACTGCCTTAAAAATTGCCCGTAAAGCAACTTCTGTCTTACCATAACCAACATCGCCACAAAGGAGACGATCCATTGGCCGAGTCGATTCCATATCCTGCTTAATCTCTTCGATACAGCGCAATTGGTCTGCTGTTTCTTCATAAGGAAACGATAATTCAAATTCTTGTTGTAACGGTGAATCCGGTTCAAAAGCATATCCTTTTTGTGCTTCCCGGGCGGCATATAGTTTGATTAATTCATCGGCAATATCTTCAACAGAAGATTGGACTCGGCGTTTAACCTTTTGCCATTCGGCACCACCTAACTTATACATCCGAGGTTCTTTACCTTCAGAACCGACATATTTTTGTACAAGTTCGATTTGGTCGATTGGAACATAAAGTCTATCGTCACCGGCATATTGTATTAATAAATAATCTTTATGCAAACCACCAACTTCCAAAGTTTCAATTCCGACATATTTTCCGATTCCATGATTACGATGTACGACATAATCGCCAACTTTTAATTCTTGGTAATTTTTAATTCTTTCGGCATTGGACATCGTCGTCTGAGGACTTCGTTTTCTCGTTCGTTTTTTCTTAAACAGTTCTTGTTCTGTTACAATCGCTAGACGATGGAGTGGAAGTTCAATTCCTTTCGTTAACTGTCCTACAACAATCGTCGGTGTTAGAGAAGGTAAGGTCAATCGATTTTGAATCGTAAACGCCATATCGTAATCTTGTAAAATAGAGCGGACTTTTTCTGCTCTTTGTTCATTTTCGACGACGACAATAATAGAGTAGTTCGCTTTTTCCCAACGAGTTAATTCACTCTTGAAAAGATGCATCTGTCCATGGAATTCTTGCATCGGCCGAGAGGAAAGATTGACGATATTTTCCGGTTGTGTTCCGGTAATGTGACGTAAAAAGACAGACAAATAGATCCGTTGTTGGGTTAGCTTTTCCTTAATTGCAGGCCAATCGAAGGAAAAGTCACTATTGGGTAGCAATTGCCTTTCTTCTAACAACACTTCGATTACTTCAGACTCTTCTGTGTCAAGCGTTGTCGCTGCTTCTTGAACTCTATTGAAGTCATCGAAAACGATTAAGCTATCTTCTGTTAAATAATCTAATAAACTATTGGGCTCATCATAAAACAATTTGCTATATTTATACATCTCTTGAAATAGTTCTGCTTCTTCTAGTAAGGCGATATCTTCTTCGATTGCTTCTTTTAATTGTACTTTCGCTTCAGATGAGCTCATTTTGTGCAATGCTTGTTTTAGTTGTTTTTCTAAACGATTTGCTGCACGTAATTGATCTTCCTTCGTGACGAGAAGTTCTTTAGCTGGAACAATTGTCGTTGCTTCAATATTTTCTAAAGAACGTTGTGTATTAGCATCAAAATGTCGAATCGAGTCGATTTCGTCATCGAAGAGCTCCATTCGAATTGGATGGGTTTCCGTTACTGGATATATATCGATAATTCCACCACGAAGGCTGAATTCAGCTGGTGAAGTGACCATGTCGACCCGGTCGTAACCCATTCGGAATAAACTTTCCGTAATCTGTTCTAAGTCAATCTGCTTACCTATTTTGGCATAAATACAATATTGCTTCCAATAGTTGCTCGGCGGGACGATGCGCTTTAAGGCGGCGACTGGCACGATTAGGATGCCTTCTGGATTACTGAGCCATTCGACAACAGAGCGAATTCGTGAGGCACGTAATTCCGGGCTAGAGACGACCATTTCCGTTGCAATAAGTTCATTAACGGGATACAAATACACATGGGAGTCTTCTAATAAGTCGGTTAAGTCATCATATAATTGTTGTGCATGAACGAGTTGATGGGTGATGACTAACATCTTCTTCCTTTTAGCTTTATATAACGTACTAATTGCAAGCGGACGTGCGATACCAGACACACCTGCAATTAATTGTTCATTGAAGCCTGCATCAAGACCGTCGACAATCGATTGGAAATCTTCTTCTTTTTGCAAAAAATTCGTAATCTCTTCCATTTTAGAACCTCCATATGTATTTCCCTGCGCTTATAAATTATCCTTAAAAAGCTAATCTTGACGTACGTATCTCTATTTATGCTATAAGTATGTAACGAAATTATATGTATGAGCAAATGAATAGGTATTTTTTAAGCAAGCGAAAATGCTTTGGCATGCACCAAAGCTATTAAAGCACTTTTTTATTGTAGGAAATATTCTAGTTCATAATAATTCGGGTATTGTTTCAAAGTATCCTCACAATTTTCGCAAATAGAAAGGATATGTACATCGCCATTTTCTTTGTATTGAATCATGCGACGTTTATCATGAGCACTTAAAGCATCCCACCCCAACATAGACGTGGAAACAATTTGTTGTTTTAATTCTCCGATTGTATGTCCACAATGGCGACAGCGGTAAATAATAGCCATTGAACCATTACCTCCTCGGCACACTTAATCCTTGAATCTTCTTGTATGTTAAGTGTGTCCGATTGAGGACGGTTTATTCATTTAGAAGATAATTTTATTTGGCATTAAACTCATTCATAACATGTGTAAAAGGTTGTTCCATCCATTGTTCACATGCATCACTTGCAAGTTGAATTGCCTCATTTACTGCTTCTTGCTCCCCTTTTGCAAAGGATTGTAAGACGTAGTTTACAATTGGCGTACGATCTATCGGACGCCCGATTCCGATTCGTAATCGTTTAAACTCTTTCGTACCTAAATGATCAATCAAGGAACGAATTCCATTATGCCCACCATGACCGCCTTTTACACGTAAGCGGATTCGACCAGTCGGCAAATCTAAATCATCGTATGCCACTAATATATCTTCAGGTGCGATATGGTAATAATCGATTAAAGGTTTTACTCCTTCACCGGAAAGGTTCATAAACGTTAAAGGCTTAACGAGTAATAATCTCCCATTAGGAGTATGGACGATTGTATATTCGCAATTGAATTTCGTTTGATCCCCTGTTGTTCCAAAGCGACGATACAATTCATCGATTACCATAAACCCGATGTTATGACGAGTTGTTTCATACTTTTTTCCTGGGTTACCTAAACCTACAATACATTTCATAGCAATCACACTTCTCCATATATAATAATCCCTCCTATTAGATTAGCACAATTAATCTAACATAGGAGGGAATTTGCTTTAGCCCTAAAAGACAAGGTTTATTCAGTTTCTTCAGCTTCTGCCTCTTCATCCTCAGCACCAACGAGCTCTGGCTCTGCGCTAAAGTCTACATCCTCAGATGGCTCTAACTCCTCTTCTTGTGGTGCTAAGACGACTGCTAACGTTGTATCTTCTTCGTCTAAATACTCATATAAGTCAGACTCAGGTAAGTCTGCTACAGATAAACTGTCTCCAATTTCTAATTCTTCAACATTGACGACAATCTCTTCTGGAATATCACGAGGCTTTACACGAATTTGTAATTCGTATAATGGCTGTTGTAAAATACCGCCATCACGGACACCAGATGGGTCTCCTTCAAGACGTAATGGTACCTCGACGTCCATTTCCTCAGTTAAGTCGACGATGTAAAAGTCCGCATGAATAACATCCCCTTTAATTGGGTCTGTCTGATATTCATGTAACATGACATCGACGGGTTCACTATCTTCTACATCCAATGTAATAATTGCGTTACGTCCTTCATCTCGGACTGTCTTCAATAATTCGATGCTGTCTACAGAAACTGTTAGTGCTTCTTCACCTTTTCCATAAACTACTGCAGGGATTCCTCCCTCGCTTCTAATTTCATTCGTTGCTCCACGAGTTAAGTTGTCCCGTTTTTTCGCTTTTAAACTTACTGCCATTGTATAATCCTCCAAACAATAATTTTTTTAGTCAAATAAGGTACTAATTGATTGATCTTTATGAATACGAATTATAGCTTCGCCAATTAAATTAGCAACAGATAATTGCGTAATTTTATCAATTTGTTTTTCTTTCGGTAATTGAATTGTGTTCGTTACGACTAACTCTTTAATTTGTGAATTCTCAATTCGCTCGATTGCAGGACCAGAAAGTACTGGATGAGTTGCACACGCATAAACTTCTTTTGCCCCTTTTTCGATTAAGGCATCGGCTGCTAATTGCATCGTGCCTGCCGTATCGATAATATCGTCGACAATCACAGCGGTTTTACCTTCGATATCACCGATGATATTCATTACCTCTGCAACATTCGGCTTCGGTCGACGTTTGTCGATTATTCCAATCGGGGCTTTTAAGTAATCAGCCATGCGACGAGCTCTTATTACCCCACCGTGATCTGGAGAAACAACGACGACGTCTTGTAAATTTTTCTGCTCGATATAACCAGCAAGTAACGGCACCCCTTGAAGATGATCAATCGGCACGTCGAAAAATCCTTGAATTTGTGGTGCATGTAAATCTAACGTAACGACTCGACTCGCTCCGGTTGTTTCTAATAGGTTTGCTACTAGCTTGGCTGTAATTGGTTCACGAGAACGGGCCTTACGATCTTGTCGTGCATAACCGTAATAAGGGATGACAATATTAATCGTTGCTGCGGAAGCTCGCTTTAGTGCGTCAATTAATATAAGTAGTTCCATTATATTATCATTGACAGGTTCAGATGTCGACTGAATTACATATACATCCCGACCTCGGACGCTTTCTTCAATATTGATTTGCGTTTCACCATCACTAAAAGTAGAAACGGTACACTTTCCTAACTCAACACCTATGTGGTTTGCGATTTCTTCAGCTAGTGGCTGGTTCGAATTTAATGTAAAAAGTTGTAATGAATCGTCTCGATATGTCGATGACATAAATGAAGCCCTCCAATTATTATTTTCGGTTTAATAATCTTTGTACGTAATTTTCTTTATTTTCCTGTCTTGCCCTACCGATTGCTAAAGCATCATGGGGTACATCTTTCGTAATTGTTGAGCCGGCTGCCACATACGCTCCTGGTTCGATTGTTACTGGTGCGACTAAGTTTGCATTACAACCGATAAACGAATCATCGCCGATAATCGTTTCATGCTTATTCTTTCCGTCATAGTTAACTGTAATCGTGCCGGAACCGATATTAACTCTTTCGCCAATCTTAGCATCTCCGATATAACTAAGATGTGGAATTTTTGCATCGTCAGCAATTTCCGATTTTTTAATTTCGACAAAATTACCGATCCTTACATTATTACCGACATTTGATTCCGGTCGAATGTGTGCATATGGACCAACATTAACATTATCTCCTATTTTACTACTGTTTATAGTACTTTGTCGAACAGAACTATCTTCCCCGACGACTGTATCGTTAAGATCACTGTGAGGACCAATAGTCGCTCCTCTTTTTATATGACTTTTCCCTAAGATCATCGTACCGGGATAAATCGTTACATCCTGCTCTAGCGTAACATCAGGACCGATATACGTATGGTCTGGGTCAATCATCGTGACACCATTTAGAATATGTCTTTCATTAATACGATGCTTCATAATTTTCTCTGCTTCCGCTAAGGCGAGACGATCGTTAATTCCGATTGTTTCCTCATTATCTTCAGTAACAAAGGCTGCAATTTTTTCCCCTTGTTTTTGTAAAATTTCAATGACATCGGGCAAGTAATATTCACCTTGGGCATTATTATTATTAACTTGCTTTAAAGCTTGAAACAACAACTCATTGTCGAAGCAGTACGTTCCCGTATTAATTTCCTTTACTTGTTTTTCGGCTTTTGTAGCATCCTTTTCCTCAACGATTCGCTCAACGTCACCGGATTCGTTACGGATAATTCGACCGTAACCGGTTGGATTTTCTACCTTTGTCGTTAAAATCGTCGCTTTTGCCCCTTCTTTTTCATGAAAGGAAAAAAGCTGTTCAAAGGTTTCCTCTGTGATTAATGGTGTATCTCCACAAACAACGAGGGTCGTGCCTTGCTTTCCACCTAATAAGGCTTCTGCTTGCATTACCGCATGGGCTGTCCCTAACTGTTCTTCTTGTAAGACAAAATCACTACGGTTCCCAACAGTTTCTTTTACTTTTTCTGCCCCATGACCAACGATTGTCACCATTCGATCTGTTTTAATGGCTTGTAAAGCTTCAAGTACATATTCAATCATCGGCTTGCCTAAAATCGGGTGAAGCACTTTATATAGCTTCGACTTCATACGAGTTCCTTGCCCAGCGGCTAAAATTACTGAAAAACGTTTTTTCATCACGTATCCTCCACCTATTCTCTTCCATTATAAGATAATAACCGAAACAGGTATGTAATTCAATTGAAAACAATTACTAACTTATCTATTATATCATTATTTTTATAATCCTTCGTTTTATGCGTTTTATAGAAAAAAATAGACTCAGCAATATTACCTTTGCTGAGTCTATTTTTAATTTCCATTCATCATAAGGATTAAGAAGCGCCAGCGCTCTCTAGATTTACGACATCTGACTCTTCTGCTTCCCTAGCTTCATAAGCTTCTAAAACAGCTGTTTGAATTTTTTCACGAGTTGCAGAATTAATCGGGTGGGCTATATCTCTAAACTCCCCGTCTGCAGTACGCTTTGAAGGCATGGCCACGAACATTCCATTATTTCCATCGATGACGCGAACATCGTGAACGACAAACTCATCATCGAAAGTAACGGATGCAATCGCTTTCATTTTTCCTTCCGTATTTACTCGTCTTAATCTAACATCAGTAACTTCCACTTTTATTCCCCCTCTTGAAGTGTTATTTTTGTTGCTTATTAATTCATTTCGACGAAGAGACGTTGTTTACCTTCTTTTTTCATAGAAAAATTGTGACAATTTTGTGACAATTTGATAGTATCGTCGCATTTTATTAAAAAAGACTGAATCGCTATAGTCTTGCAGACTATTCGATTCAGTCTTTCGCCTTATTGTTGTAAATGTTGTTCAATTTCCTTCATAATTTCTCCTGCCTTAACCCAATCTCCATTAGATAATGCCTCTTGGTATTCATCAAATAAAATGCTAAGTTCTTTTAAAGTCGTTTCAGCATCGAGAATAGGCGCCTTTTCTTTACCTTCTTCTGCTTCGCTCGTTTCGTCGTCGAGATCTTCTATGTTTTCGATATCTCCTGCATTTGTCGGTGGTTCTATTCCTGCTTCGACAAAGGATAAAATTTTCTCCAATGATTTTTCGAAAGTCTCTTCCATTACGATATAGTCGTCATAAGCCATAATTACTTG
>Ga0079226_10003749_pt1 | contig 11660 bp, 15 predicted proteins | sample Poulit2014_FD_76345 | JGI IMG/M metagenome (GOLD analysis project Ga0079226, IMG submission 76345) | Agricultural soil microbial communities from Georgia to study Nitrogen management - Poultry litter 2014 | ecosystem: Environmental > Terrestrial > Soil > Agricultural land | place: USA: Georgia... | reverse complement strand
TAAATGAAATAGAATGGAGGGATTAGCGAATGGAAGAACGTTTTTTTGTATCCTTTATTCATTGTTTTTTTATTGCATTTGGAGTAGTAATTGGCGGAACGGTAATTGGAAGCGTTGGATCTTTTCTAACAGGAGATGCACCGCTTAGTTCAATGAACCGTATCGCACAGTCGATCAAAATTTGGGCTATCGTTGCCGCAATCGGTGGCACATTTGATGCGATTGAAAGTTTTCAAAAGGGATTTCTCGAGGGATCTACACTCGATTTATTTAAACAATTTTTATTTATTATTTCTGCTATGTTTGGAGTAAAAGCGGCTACTTTGCTTATTAGTTGGATGACAAGCGAGGATTTACCGTAATGCATGTCCCCCATTATCATAAAAAACGATCTTGGCAAATCTTCCTGCTAGGTGTTTTTGCAGGTAGTATCATCGCTTATCTCGTTTTCTCATTAATGTATAGTAAAATGTACGAGCAAATATTGACACAAAATGTTCAATTACGCACGCAAGTTACCGAATTAGAACATCAAAATGAAGCCCTCTTACAAGATCTAGAAGATCGAGAAGAACAAAAGACAGGACATACTGTACAAAAAATCGAAATTGAATTTTCTAACCATAATGAGTTACGTTTAGACCGATTAATTATCCACGAACTCGAAGACCTACTTAAAAATGAAATTAATTATATTATTGGTAAAGATATCGAAAGCCTAACGGAAAACGATGATTTATTAATAACTGTCATTGAAAATAAAACATTCACTATTGATGACTTATCGTATCAATTCGAAGTAAAAAAATTATTTATCTCTGAACAAGTAAAAGTTACCCTACACATTAAACTAGCTGATTAATCATCCTGCATCTTTATGAACATTTCATGAAATATTTTTGAAATGAATAGCTAATTACGGTAATATTTAATAAAATGAAAATGATACGATGATTAAATCGATTAAAGAAAGGAATGATGGAAAATGACAGTACTTGATCGACGTATAATGAGAGATGAAAAAATAAAACAACTTAAAGAGGGGCGTACCGTTTATGCAGAATCTCCAGAATTTATTCGACTAATTAAACGGGGGATTGAGAAAGAGAATTTAGCAGTAAAATATGAAAATACTAACGGAGGTTGCTGGTTTATACCAAATGAAAATGAATAGAGCTCAGTTATTATAAGTGCTGATTTCAATTTCACATTGAATTCAGCACATTATATTTAATTTGCACATAAATCTTCCAAATCACTTATAAGTTGATCTGCTTCCTCCCAACTTGTAACAGAAGCTCCGGCTGCGAGCGGATGTCCACCACCATTATATTTTGCAGCAAGTTCATTAATAATTGGTCCTTTTGATCGTATACGAACACGAATCACATCATCTTCCTCAATAAAAAACACCCATGCTTTGATCTCTTCAATATCTCCAAGAGCACCTACTAAATTACTTGTTTCCATTGGTTCGAGATGAAATTTTTCTAAAATATCTTTCGATAGTTTAATAGAGCTTACCCCACTTTTGGACATGTGAAAATTTTGTAATACATACCCTCTAAGCCTTGCGATATTTTGATTGATTGCATACAATCCCTCATATAATTCGGAACGGTTAAATGGACATTCAATTAATTCGGCTGCATATCGAAACGTTTTATTCGTAGTGCTCGGAAATAGAAAGCGCCCCGTATCCCCAACGATCCCACCATAAATCAAACGAGCTATTGTACTATTCATTTGAAGTCCGACTTCTTTCCCAAATAAATACAGATCATAAATGATTTCAGAAGTTGAGCTTGCTGTCGTATCTACCCACATAATATCACCATAGGCATCATGATTTGGATGATGATCAATTTTAATAACTTCTTTTCCTAATGTATAACGTTCATCACTTATTCTACTTGTATTTGCTGTATCACAAGTAATTACAAGTGCTCCATTATAAACTTCATCTTCAATTGTATCCATTCGAGCCAAAAAATGTAATGCTGGATCTTCCTCTCCTACCGCATAGACTTCTTTATCTGGAAAAGATAATTGTATCATTTCTTTTAAACCACATTGTGAACCTAGTGCATCCGCATCTGGACGAACATGTCGATGGATAATAATCGTTTGATACGCTTTTATTTTATTTAATATTTCCTGCTTTACCATGATGACTCCTCCATTTGATTAGAATCATTTTTTCTAGATTAATGCTTAGAAACAAGCTACAATGGAATCGTAACATAGTTTAATGATTAGGAGACGATTCCATGTTTATTTTTGCATTGTTCATTTTGATTTCAATTGTTATGTACATTTATTATAAGGTAGCAATCTTGAAAACAAAAGATAAACTATCTCAGAAATATATAAATGCGAAATCCCGTATTTTTTTAGGAACGTTTTTAATATTTTTTGGAATTAACCAATATATTGCCTACCAAACAAGACTGATCTTATTTATTAGTATTGTGTTTATCTTTTTGGGGGTTCTCCAATCAATCGATGGATTTAAAGAAGCAAAACACTACCGAAATGAGTGGAAACGACTCAATCCTGAAAATTAACAAACTACGAAAAGAGGAGCTGTCCAAAAATGGAAGAAAATCGTTGAAGCGGCCCCTTTTTTTTTATGTATCGCCTTTTCTAACGATTTTCATGCACATGAATGTTTTTCATTCATAGAAGTTCTTTATCATTATTCACTAACGAATAATTGAAATCTCTGTTCGGTTAGGTGGAGTCTTCTTGAACTCTTAGGAGAACTTATCGATCCATTAATTGAGCCATTAACAGTCCTTTACAAACAAGCTTTCGACCGTTAAAAATTTCAATGTTTATTTTTGCATATAATCTACCAGCATCTAATAAACTAGGCTTTATAATTAATCGACTATCCATTTGTACAGGTTCAATAAAAAATACATTTAAGCTTTCTACAGCCATATTTCCTTTTTTCAAATGAAGTAAAAGACGTGCACTCACTTCAGTGACGAGAGTCGTTAACACACCGTTTGCCAGTGTTCCTAAATGATTTGTCATTTGTGGAGTAACAACAGTTTCAAATGTCGTTGGATCGCCTTCAACTGCTTCTAACCCTCGGGAAATGACATCAGGAATTGTTTCTCCGACTTGCGGCTGTCGTTGTACTTCATTTAAAGCCTTCAATACATCTTGTCGCGAAACAAGACCTTCTAAGTAATACGATTGATCGACAATTGGAACAACTTCAATTCCTTCCCAGACCATTAAATGGGCTACATAAGCGAGAGATGTCTTCGCCTGAACAGCAATTGGATTTTTAGTCATAACTTTGTCTATTAATGTCTTTCCTTCTACTCCAACAACGTCTTTGGAGGTTACCATTCCAATTACTTTACCATCATCATCAATAATAGGAAAACGGGTATGTGACGTTAACTTATTTAATTTATACCAATCATCGACGATATCAGTATTGTACAAATGATGCACTTCGTCATAAGGTGTATAAATATCACTAACAAATACAACCTCTTTTTTAATCATTTGATCGTAAATTGCCCGATTAATCATTTCTGCAACGGTAAAAGTATCATAACTCGTCGAAATGATTGGTAACTTTTTGTCATCGGCGAGTTTTTTGATATATTCTTTCGTGTCAAATCCACCGGTAATTAAAACGGCAGCACCAGCCTTTAACGCCAACTCATGGGCTTTTACTCTATTTCCAACAATTAATAATGAGTCGGCTTCCGTATATCGCATCATTGCCTCAAGCTGCATCGCTCCGATGACAAATTTATTCAGTGTTTTATGAAGTCCACCACGGCCTCCAAGTACTTGTCCATCAACAACATTGATTACTTCAGCAAATGTTAAATGTTTAAACTGCTCTTTCTCTTTCTGCTCAATCCGAATTGTCCCAACACGCTCAATCGTACTGACTAACCCTTGATTTTCAGCTTCTTTAATTGCTCGGTAAGCGGTTCCATCACTCACACTAAGTTCTTTTGCAATTTGACGAACTGATATTTTATGCCCAACATCCAATGATGCAATATGTCGAATAATTTGTTCATGTTTCGTTGCCATTCACGATTCACCTAGCCTTCAACTGTACTAGTCTGTAACATTGACTATATTATACAGTTGTTAGGACAGAAGCTCAATATTTTGTGATGGTTTCCTTAGTAATTCCTTGTACGCTTTTGCGTTATATCAGAACGATTTATCTTTTGTTCCATAGCGGGTGGATGAGCAATCTGTAATAATGTTGCTAAATTTCCGCCGACGACAAGTAACAAAAATCCAAGCCAAGCTCCCCAGAATAGCCTTTCAATTTGAGTAACTGCCTCTGGTATATACGGCCAAGCAAAATAAAGTAAAAAGCTAGCGAGCAATAAACGTAACACTGTGTAATGTCTCATTTTTTACCATCTCCATTAGTTGTATTACTACTAACTTATGAAAGAAGAATAGATTAAGAACCATCTACAGAAGTTGAAAAATTCACTTTTCATTTAGAGATGTATTTTAAAAACACATATTCCTTCATCATCATTGATCATCTTCCTTATATAAGTGTTTACAGCCGGGTTATCGTAAGAGGGATTTCCTCATATGCACACATACTAATCTACGATGTATATCATGCCCGTTTTCTATTAATTGATATCAAGCATCTTTCACAATAATGATACGTAAATTGTTACGATTTGTTCACCATAAAAATAACTAATTAATGCTCCAACAACGATATACGGACCAAACGGAATAGCTTGTCGCTTTTTCACCTTCTTTATTAGCATGAACACGCCACCAATAATTGCACCTAAAAAGACAGCAATAAAAAAAGTAAGTAAAGTATTTTGCCATCCAAGAACGATTCCTAAAACACCAAATAACTTCATATCCCCTCCTCCCATTCCACCTTTACTGAAAAGTATAATCAATGCAATGAAGGAAAATCCGGAAACAGCCCCAAAAATTGCGTCATACCATGGATCTAAAGGGGAAATCATTCGCATAATGACAAATAAAGGCAGAAAAAACAATAAAATTTTATTTGGTATTAACATGTACATTACATCGGTAACAAATAATATCATTAGCATACTAACAAGAAGCAATGCAGTAAGCAATTCTAATTTCAAACCAATTTTTATATAACTGAACATAAATAAACATCCTGTCGCAGCTTCTATAAAAGGGTACATAAATGAAATCGTCGTTCGGCAATCCCGACATTTCCCCCGCTGCATGATATACGACAAAATTGGAATGAGTTCATACCAATTCAGCTGTGATTTACACGACGGACAAAAAGAACGGTCATTATGGAATGGCAATTTTTTTGGAAATCGTAAACCAACCACGTTAAAAAAAGAGCCGAACAATATGCCCAATACAAAAAATGAAATTATCCAGTAAACATCCATATACTATGTTCTCCTTTTTATCGATCAACCCTTGTATGATAGTTGATTCGTGAATATAAAAACGATTTTTGGAATTTTTTGCAATCTCTGAAAAGAAATGATAACCTTTACATTGTAGGTAATATGGCCTGGGGTATTATGACCCATATAGAACGTATTTTAACGGTATCTATTAGTCGTATTAACAGATATAAAATGAATGATATAACTGATGGTTATACCATTTTATAATGTTTTCTGTGATACAGTTTAATCTCTTTTCACGTTGGGTCGTGTCTGAATCAGTCATCGTTTTTTTATGATTTTTGGCAAAGTATTACTATAGAGATATTTATAATTTGCAGACATTTATAGGGGGAATAAATCTTGAGAAGTAAATTTAATTTTAATCGTTTAGGTAGTAAAATTTCTAGTCTCGCTACCATTATAGTCGTATTAGTGATGATCTTCTTGAAGAATTGACCGCTACTACAGAGCAAGTTTTAGAATCAAATGAGCAAATTGAACATGCAATCCAACAAGTGGCAGCTGGATCCAATAATCAATTAATAAGTACAGAAGAAAGTGCGCTAAGTATGGATAAGATTACTTCAAACATTCAAGAAATTGCCGATCACACTACTACTGTTTCTGAAACTTCTGTTCATGCTTTAGAAGAAACTGAACGAGGGAAACAAGCAATTGAAGAAATCAGCTATCAAATAAATTTAATTAGCAAGTCAACAAGTGACATCGCTAATATTATCGAACAACTTAATCAAAACTCAGCTGAAATTGGACAAATTATCGATATTATTACAGATATTTCAGAACAAACAAATTTACTTGCGTTAAATGCTGCGATAGAAGCCGCTAGAGCGGGTGAGCATGGTAAAGGATTTGCTGTTGTGTCGGAAGAAATTAGAAAATTAGCCGATCAATCAAAAGCGTCAGCGGATCAAATATCGACTTTAATTCATTCCATTAGCAGTAACACGAAAGAAGCTGTTTCGACAATGGCAATAAGTAAGCAAGAAGCTGATAAAGGTTCGGAAATGGCAATGACCGTAGAGCATACATTCCAATCCATATTGGATAATATCAAAACAGTTACGAAGCAAATAAAAGATGTTTCTTCATCTTCCCAAGAAATTTCAGCGAATTCAGAAGACGTAGTAAATCATGCAAATGTACAATTAAATTCCATGCAGGAAGTATCTCAATCATCGGAAGATTTAAGTAAAATTGCGTTCGATCTGCAAAATATGATCCAAAAATTTAAAGTATAACATTTAAAGTCCAAGGTTGGGCAATTCCTATAGAGTGTAACGTTTCAACAACTTGTCCAATTGCCCAACCGAAAAAATCATCACTTACAAATCTAATGATTCGCCAACTTTTAGTGCAATCCCTTTCCCAGTCTTCACTTTTTTGGCAAATGCTTCTCCATCTTGTTCAATTACCGGAAATGTGTTGTAATGAACTGGAACGACCATATCCGCTTTTATCCAATCAGCGGCGATCAAAGCTTCTTCAGGTCCCATTGTGAAATTGTCCCCAAGCGGAATAAACGCAAGGTCAATATCATTCATTTCTCCAATTAGTTTTAGATCAGAAAATAATGCTGTATCTCCAACATGGTATATTGACTTTCCATTCACCGTAAGTATTAAACCACCAGGCATTCCCGTATAAACAAATGTCCCATCTTCTTCTTCGTATGATGAACTGTGAAAAGCTTGGGTAAATTTCACTCGACCAAAATCGAAATCATAAGCTCCACCAATGTTCATGCCATGGGTGTTAAACCCTTTTTTTCCTAAATAAACAGCAAGCTCATTTAGTGCAACAATAAACGCACCAGTCCGTTCTGCGATTTGCATCGTATCCCCAACATGATCTCCGTGACCGTGTGTTAATAGAATCACATCTGCCTCAACAGTGTTCGGATCAAGGTCACTTAATTCATTTCCTGTGATAAATGGATCAATTAAAATGTTGTGCGAATCTGTTTCGACACGAACACAAGAATGTCCATGGTACGATACCTTCATAATCATATCTCTCCTCGCATAATGTTATTGCATTCTATTTTAACATAGTTCGTAATATTTCTAAATTTTTACAGGATAATCTATTTTCTAGAAAATAAGACAGTTTTTTGTAATGAATGATAATGAAAACTTCTACATAATACTAATAATCCTATTTATCAACGACTTTTCGTTATAAAATTGTCAAAATTAACTCAAAACTATCTGTTTTTCTCTTATATATTTTTCCAAATTATTTCAGATAAGTTATAATGAAAGTAGAGTTACCTTTTAAATAATATGGGGAGGACAAGCAAAATGAGCACTGGTTATAATAAAATTGTTATTGCAGTTGATGGATCGAAAGCCTCTGAAAAAGCATTTAAAAAATCATTGGAAATTGCAAAAGCAAATAAGGCGACATTAATCTTATCACACATTGTGGATACACGAACATTTGCAACAGCTGAAGCGTATGATCGCTCTTTATCCGAGCGTGCTGAAAAATATGCAAAAGATTTAATGAATGAATACGTAGAAAATGCAAAAGAAGCTGGAGTAGAAGATGTCGAGTTAGTAATCAAATATGGTTCTCCAAAAGTAGTAATCGCTAAAGAAATTGCTCCTGAACATGACGCCGACTTAATTATTGTAGGTGCAACTGGATTAAACGCAGTGGAGAGATTCCTAATCGGTAGTGTATCTGAAAGCGTTGCAAGATACTCTAAATGTGATGTACTCATTGTCCGCTAGGTTTTGTTCTAAAAATGTACCGCCCAAGTAAAATTGGGCGGACTTTATGTTAATTTTGAATATCTTTGTGAAGCTCGTGTAAAATATGCGAAATTTCTGGTAAAATCAATTTTTCCATTGCCAATTTAACCGCTCCAGAAGATCCCGGCATCGCAAAAACTACTTTTCTACTTTTTACCCCTGCAACCGCCCGAGACATCAGTGCAGCAGAGCCAATATCTTCTGTATAACTCAGCATTCGAAAAAGTTCCCCAAACCCTGGAATTTCTTTCTCTACTTTTTTCTCCACCACTTCAATGGTTACATCTCGTGCTGAAATACCAGTTCCTCCGGTTAATAATATTGCTTCAATTTGATTATCATTCATACCTTCCTCTATAAGTCGATCAATTTCTATCAGTTCATCCGGCACAATTTCATGCTTTACACATTCATGCCCATGTTTATGTAATAATTCCTTAATTAAACGACCACTTTTATCGGTATCCACTGTTCTCGTGTCACTAACCGTAGCAACAAGACATCGGACAGACTTTTTTTCAACATGATGCATCTATATCAACTCCTTTTCTTATATTTACGATAGCTAATATTAGAAGGAAGATCAATCATTTTTGATGACTCACATCTATGAGTATGCATCAATTGAATTTCATAAACTGTCATTTCGACAACGAAGAAAACAGAATAGATAGGGAAAATAGAGGTAAAACTAAAAAGAATACAATAAAGGAGTGAGCTTTTTGGCAAAAAAAGATAACAAATCTCATCATGATAAAGGAGTTAAACACAACTTTAATCGTGGGGAGAATGAAAATAGTTTTATCCAACGACGTGATCCACGTTTAAACCAACAGGAAATAGCAGAACAAAATGTTACCCAAAATGAGAAAGAAGGAAATCAACAATATCCTTTTGATGAAGGAAATTAATAATGTAACGAGCAAAGCATATATTTTCTGCATCGCTATAGTTCTTGAAAAAATTTAGACGTTTCAGCTCGTAACATACGTTTTTCATCTTGCTAATTCAATACTTATCATATTGCTTTTCTTCAACTAAAAAATTTCGCCTTATGCACACTGTAAGGCGAAATTTTTACGTAGGTATACCCGCATCTAAAAACCATTTATTCATTTGTGTTAAAATATCTTCCATTGCTGCAGTATTGTTGAATGACGGTAACATTGCTAATAAAGGTTGCTTAATATCTTTTGTATGTTCACCTTTTTTTTGTAAAATAAATATACTTTTCTTGTTTTCTTTTGCTGCAAATGCTGTATCAGGTAGTTGAATTACGCCAATAATATGTGCATACTTTTGAATAAATGGATGTAACTGATCTGCTTGATCACTTTGAAACAAGTTTTCGGGAATGATAAAGATTAAAAATCCACCTTCTTTTGTATATGTTAGGCTTTGTTCAATAAATAAATGGTGTGAATATGAATGACCTTCTTTTGCGTTTAATTCGAAATGACTAGCCCGTTCATCATCCGGGTAATATCCGACAGGCAAATCAGCGACGACTAAATCGACTGGATCGAGCAAAAATGGACGCAAACTGTCTTGGTGGAAATATTCTACTCTTTGTTTCTGCAAATTTGCATTTAATAACGAAATTTTTAACAATGTAGGATCAATCTCGCTTGCATACGCTTTTACAGGTTGGGTGAGCTGACTCATGATGATCAGTAATAAGTTACCTGTACCACTAGCTGGATCAAATATACGAACTTCCTGTAAATTTTTCGTTAACTTTTCCGCTAAATAACCTATGAACAAAGAAATTGCTTCTGGTGTCATCATATGATGGTGTTGTGTCGCTTTTTTCATCCCCTTTAAAATAGCTAATTGAATCGCTTTTCGAATGGTTTCTGTTGAATACTGATCCATATTCATATGACGTAAAGACTCACGGATATTATCTCTTAAATGTTCATGATTATCTTCATGTACATCCCCATAGAATAACGCTTCTAAAGTAATCGTTAAGCTTTCTAAAAAAGGTTCGTTTTGAAATTCCTGAACCATCATTGTTGTCTCGTCTATCCAATTAAATAATTCTACCACTTTTGAATCATTCATTATTAGCCTCCTCTAATTCAACGTGAGTCAGGCATTATTTCAACTTATTACTGTAAATTACTTCTTCATTGTAACAAAAAACATTGAAAATCTATAACAGTAAACGCAATAACCTAAATCTAGTCCTTTCATTAAGTACATAATCTTGACACATAAATGACTATTCACACACATCCACCTAAACTTCAGGACATTTATTTAAGAAATAAAAGCGGGCACACTTAAAAAAATTGTGCCCTTGCCCACAGCTATCAATTATTCCGCTTTTTCAGCCTCTTCTAACGCTTTATCATAGTCAGGGTGACTACTCACTTCTGGAACATATTCTACATAGGTTACCTTGTTATTACTATCTACGACAAAAATAGAACGAGCTAGAAGACGTAATTCTTTAATTAATACACCATATTTTTTTCCGAAATCAGCTTCACGATGATCGGATAAAATTTCAATATTGTTAACGCCTTCCGCACTGCACCAACGAGTTTGGGCAAAAGGGAGGTCCATACTTATCGTCAACAACTGAACATTGTCGAGTTTATCTGCTTCCTCATTAAAACGTTTTGTTTGTTTGGAACAAACTCCTGTATCAAGTGAAGGAACAACACTAATCAATTTAACCTTTCCTTCGTAGTCATCTAATGTTTTCTCGCTTAAATCATTAGCAACAACTGTAAAGTTTGGGGCATCATTTCCTACCTGTATTTCTGTACCTAATAATGTGACTGGGTTATCTTTGAATGTAACTCTCACCATAATAGATCACCTTTCCATTATTATTTACCCTTCATTATGAATAAGCGGTAGAGGAATGTCCACCAATTTGACCTATGGTTTTTCCATGATTTAGTTAATTGACCCACGCCTCGTCACGTCTCGTGGTTAATCCGCATTTACCGTGGTTAAGTCGTGAATAGGATGGTTATTCCAGAAATTAGCTGGATAAAGCACGATCCAGCTGGTTAACTCAATTCCTCGTGGTTAATTCAAATTTACCGTGGTTAAACCGTTAATTGGATGGTTATTTTACAAATCAACTGATTAAATTTCAATTCTCGTGGTTAACGCGCACTACCGTTTATTTCCTATCTTGTAGCAAATAAATTTACAATGACATGAACCCATTTTAAGTAATTGCATATGGATAAAGTGACACTAATATCAGATGTAAGGAGAGGGAATACATGGATAAGTCAAGAGACAGTAGAAAACACTTCGATAGTAAGGATAAGCAACTGGAACAGTACCGAGAAAAAAATACTGGTCCAGGAGAAAAAATGACGGATGATGCCGGGTTTAAAATTTCAAATGATAGATGGAGCTTGCGAGCAGGGAAGCGTGGGCCAACATTGCTTCAAGATTTTCATTTTTATCGAAAACAATCACG
>Ga0079226_10003748_pt1 | contig 11660 bp, 9 predicted proteins | sample Poulit2014_FD_76345 | JGI IMG/M metagenome (GOLD analysis project Ga0079226, IMG submission 76345) | Agricultural soil microbial communities from Georgia to study Nitrogen management - Poultry litter 2014 | ecosystem: Environmental > Terrestrial > Soil > Agricultural land | place: USA: Georgia... | reverse complement strand
TTTGACCAACGGTGAAGTCGCAACGGGCACCGCACTAGATGAAGATCTCGATGGCGAGCTCGAAGTCCCTGAGGGCGTCGAAATCCTCGATGTTGTCGGCATCAATGACGGTCGCAGCGGAGCTATGGCCTGGGGTACCGAACTCAGCGCCAGCCAGTTCGACGGGTACACCGGCACCCTCGGTGGAGCCAGCCGCATCCCCGATGCTTCAGACACCTGGGTCCCCAACGCTTATAACGGTGCAGGCCTCGACCACGAGCGCGCCGCTGACGGACCGCGCGGCGAATTCGAAGCCTGGAACACCCCGGGCGAACCAAACGCGCTCTTCGACGAGGGCACTGAACCGGATCCAGAACCATCCGAACCAACTCCGGAGCCTACCGAGCCGACCCCGGAACCAACTGAGCCAGCAGAACCTACCGAGCCCGGTGAGATCTGTGAAGCTGACTTCACGCTGATCTCCGAGATCCAAGGCGAAGGTCAAGGCACCGACCTGGATGGCGAAACCGTCACCGTCCAGGGTGTTGTGACCGGTGATTTCACGAATAACTCTGGCTCCCAAAACGGCTTCTACATTCAGCAACAAGTAGACGAGTACGACGGCAACCCTGCCACCTCTGAAGGCATCTTCGTCTACGACCAGAACGGCACCGCACCTGAAGCAGGTACACTCGTCGCCGTTGAGGGCGAAGCCGATGAGTACTATGACATGACGCAGATCCGGTCCGAAGAGATCGTCGAATGTGGCGAAGCATCACTGCCAGAACCACTCGACGTGACCTTCCCGATCGACGAAGCAGCACTGGCTGGCATGGAGTCCATGCGCGTCAATGTGGAAGAAGCCGTGGTGTTGGAGACCTACGAGTTCGGCCGCTACGGTGAAACCGTTGTTGGGCCAGAGCGTCAGTTCCAGCCCACCGCAATCCACTCGCCAGACTCCGCTGAGGCGCAAGCACTCTACGAGTCGAACATGGCCAACCGGATCACAATCGATGACCGCCGCTCCGATCAGAACCCTGATCCCGCGATGCACCTCAACGGCGAAGAGTTCACCGTTGACAACTACTTCCGCGGTGGCGATACCTTCCGCGACATCACCGGCGTGCTGGACTACCGCTTCGACGAGTGGAAGATCCAACAAACCGAAGGTGCTGAGCACGTCCCGAACCTCGAACGCCCTGAGGTCCCAGAAGTCGGTGGCGACGTCTCCGTTGCCGCATTCAACGTGCTGAATTACTTCACGACCATGGGCTCACGCGGTGCCAATAACGCCGAAGAATTCGAGCGTCAGGAAGCCAAGATCGTCTCGGCCATCCTCGAGATGGATGCCGACGTACTGGGCCTGATGGAAATTGAAAACAATGACGACGTCGCCGTCAATACGCTCGTGGATGCACTCAACGAGCGCGTGGGCGAAGACCGCTACACCGCCATGGAAACCGGAACGCTTGGCACCGACGAAATCACCACGGCCATTATCTACCAGGACGGCGCTGTCGAACCCGTCGGCGATTTCGATGTGCTCGATGAAACCGTCGATAACCGCTTCGACACCGCCCGGCACCGTCCAGCACTGGCGCAGACCTTCGCGCCGGTTGCTGACGTTGACGAGAATGGTGAAGCACTCGATGAGTTCACCGTCGTCACCAACCACCTGAAGTCCAAGGGCTCAGAGTGCGGTAGCGAAGGCGATAACACCCACCTTGTGGGTTCCTGCGACGCTGAACGTACCGCTGCAGCTGCGGCACTCGTCGACTGGATTGACACCGAAGACATGCCGAACCCGGTCATCACCGGTGACCTCAACGCCTACGATCAAGAAGCCCCGATCACCACATTGGAAGACGGCGGCTACGTTGATCTGCGCGAACACTTCGACGGCGAAGAAGCCTATTCCTACGTATTCGACGGCCAGCTCGGCTACCTCGACTACATCATGGCCGGCGAAGAGCTCATGCCCTTCATCACCGGCGCAGCCTCGTGGCACGCGAACTCGGACGAGGTCCCAATCTTCGATTACACCACCCAATTCAAACAGCCTGCACAGCAGGAAATCTACGAACCAGGAGCATACCGTGCCTCCGACCATGATCCGGTCGTCTTCGGACTCTCGTTGACCGCCGGTGACGACGAAGAGCCCACCGATCCGGAAGAACCAACGGAGCCAGAGGATCCAACTGACCCGGAAGATCCAAGCGATCCCGAAGATCCTGACGTCACCGAGCCAGAACTGCACATCGACTCCGAGCGCATAGCTGTTCAAGACTTCGTCGCCAACAGCAACCGCGGCAAAGATCGTGGTGTTTTGCTCCGCGTTGACGGACTGGATGTCGGCGAAGAAGTGGTCTTCGAGATCACGCGGCAGGGTCGCAACGGCTCTGCCGAACACACCGTGATCGCCAGCGGTGCTGGCATCGCCGAATGGCTGGTCACGCGAGATAACTCCATCTCCAACGGCCCACCGCTGGGAACCTACGACGTCGAAGTCACCTACGGTGAGAACGAGGAGGTCTTCGACGGATCCTTCGAAGTCGTGCCAAACCTCAAAAACCGAGACAACGGACCGAAGAATCGGTAAAAACTCCATCTCGAACGGGACCTAAGGCCTTCCAAGCAAAGGGTTCCAACCTCACACCTCGGCCCGGTCCTGTCTAGCTTGCCAGGAGCGGGCCGAGGCCTATAAAAATGAACCTGAACGCTTATGCAAGCCGAGCCATTCGCGCCAGACTTCTCAGCAAGAGACGGTGGAGGACAATCCCAATAGTGATGAGCGCCAAAGCAAGCGGAATTGCAGGGACAGCGTGGATCAGGGCGAACCACCCGTGGGCCGAACTGAAGCTAAAGTCTTGAAGCAAGATTTGGCCAGATGCCAAACAGAACGCCAGAACGAAGACAAAGGTCCAGGAAATCGCTTTGCCAATCGACAGCTCCAGGGGACGCTTGGTTTTATTCCGGAAAGTCAGCAGAACCCCATAGAGGACGCCTGCCAAGATCACCACCGGAATCCCAGCCTGGAGGAGCCGAGAACCGAACGGATTGCCAGCCTCGGTGTCGAAACTAGCAGCCAAGACAACGATCAGGAAATAATGGCCAACCATCACACTGATCGCTGCAACTAAGAGACCCAGAGCGAAGCTGATCCCACCCGTCCGAGGTTTTACCGCAGAACCTGTCACGAAATCTTTTCCTTACTCCGAGTCGACAACAGCAAGCTCAACCATCATCCCTGGATAGTCAAACGTTCAACGAGTCACACGCTACCGGATAAGGTCAACAGCACACCTTGAATGAAACAGAACCTGCAATGGGGAACGCCTTGATCACACGCCCGTGCCGCAGGCGAAACCCCAGGGACCGACGACGACGTAACGGCGGAACCGACCGAGGATCCTGCTGAGGAAGCAACCTCTACACCAACTGAAGAACCGACCGCTGGCGAAACCGACCCTACGACCGAGCCAACCGATGTGGTAACGGAACCAACGGTTGAGCCCTCCAAGGCATCCTCGGAGGCTGTTGCGACGAGTACTGATACCAACAATGACGATCTCGCTCGCACCGGTGCCGGGGTGCTCTGGTTGATCACAGCCGGGGTCGCTGCAGTCATTCTCGGCGCCATCACGTTGATGCTGCGTCGCAGAAACGCACCGCAAGAATAACGGAGCACTCCCCGGACAGCTCAACGTAATGCGCGGAGAGGCAGCGGATACCAAGTTTGGGTCCGCTGCCTTTGCGTTCCCAACGCCCCTCGCCGTAAACACCAACATCTCGGGCGTAGCCCTATCGTCATGCAACGCTTCTATTTATTGTGTTCTATACAAATATTTGAACCCGGAGGCAGGCACAGCATGGCCATCCAGCGTGACGATGATTTAGAAGGCAAAGCAGCGGTCATTTCCGGTGGTGCTAGTGGTATCGGCCAGGCCCTGGCAGTAGCCTATGCGCGAAGCGGTGCCCATAGCGTGGTCAACCGGAGAACAGCCGAGCTACCAGCACCGCAACTCTCGATGGCCTTCAGGAGTCACGGGTGCAATAGGGTGAGGCATGAAAGCTTCCGGTTTGATAAGTGATGTCATAAAACCGATCTGTACCGGAGGTCTCCTTCTTACCGCGAGGGTTCGAAACCTCCCGAAGAGCCACAACTAAGGCCCTTCGGATCCGCCGGATATATGGTCACACCTGCACCAACGTCCTAGAGAAAACTGACTCATTTATGGCTAGATGCTATACGGTTTAGAATGCGATTAGTTCGCGAGGCTGAGCGTGATGCTCTGCTCATATCTATAGGCCTTGCGTGATTCCATACCGTCTGTGAGCGCGAAGGTCTGTTTCGCCCTCGACAGCATCTCAGTATCCATGGCCGCAATCTGTTCTGCAATTTCTTGTGCGTGGTAAACCAGATCCGCCTGTTCGACCACTTCGAGAACGGCGCCGTATTTTTCCAGCGTGGACGCCGGGATTGGTTCGGCTGCGTAATACGCATACTTCGCTAACGAGGGTGGGAACAGCTGAGCCAGCCGCGACGCTCCCCCAGCAAGACCGACTTTGATCTCGGGCATTAAAAAGTAGGCGGTATTCGAGCAGAGCACAATATCAGCGGAACATGCCAGTCCCACACCGGCACCAATCGCCGCACCGTCGACGGCAGAGATGACGGGTTTCGTGCATTCTTCAATCGCGTGGAACGCTTCGCGAGTGATTCTGTTCTGCGCGCGGTATTCTCCGCCGGCTCGCCCAATTCCTGAACGTTCATTGAGGTCTGCGCCAGCACAGAATATTCGGCCATTGCCGGTGAGCGTCACGACTTTAACGCGCTCGTCCTCACTGATGTAATCAAAAAGATGAATGATCTCCTCTTTGAAAGGGACGGAGAGCGCATTGACCGGCGCACGATTCATCCGCAGGAGCAGTACGCCGTTTGGCGAGAGTTCGGTTTCGAAGTTCTCGAGTGTCTCATACATGGTGAATGTCCCTAGCTCCTGAACGGGTCCTGAGAAAGTAGTTTCTGCCCGGACGCAGTTCCAGGAATCGGAACTACACCCGGGCAGATGAATCGCGTTATGGGCATCGGAGCAATTTCTTGTTCGCGAATTCTTCGATGCCTAACGTCCCCAGCTCGCGACCGACACCAGATCGCTTCACACCACCGAAGGGCAATTCGGCTGCACTCTTCGAAGGAGTGTTGATGTAGACCATGCCGGTTTCCAGTTCATCGTAGGCTTGCGCGACCTTGGCATCGTCTTGAGTATAGATAGCACTCGAGAGGCCAAAAGGTGAATCATTTGCCAGTTCGATAGCCTCATCGAAGGACCTTACTTTGAATACCATGGCGACTGGACCAAAGAACTCTTGATAGTATGCCCGGTTGTCACGCTCCACGCCTGTCAGCACGGTAGGAGGATAATAGTAGCCCTCGCCCTCGACCGGCTTGCCGCCCAAAAGAGTAGTGGCGCCATCTTCGAGGGCAGTATCGACCTGAGCCTGTAGGTCTTTCAACGCCGCTTGAGAGGACAACGGTCCCATCACAGTATCCGCTGCCAGCGGGTCACCAACGACGACCTCTTTGAGCCCTTGGATAAACCGTTCCATAAATTCGTCGTACACGGTTTCATCGATGATGAAGCGTTTTCCGCCCGTGCACTGCTGCCCCGCGTTATTACACCGTGCAAAGACAGCGTCCCGAGCAGCTAGTTCGATGTCAGCATCTGCGGTGACAATAAATGGATCAGAACCGCCCAGCTCTAGGACCACGGGTTTGATAGCTTGACCTGCGAGCGCGCCGATGCGTTCGCCTGCTCGCTCCGAGCCAGTCAAAGATACACCTTTGATTCGGTCGTCGAAAATGAGCTTTTCTGTCTGCTCGTGGCTGGCGAAGATATTGGTGTAGAGGCCTTCCGGTGCTCCGGCGTCGTCCATGATCTGTTGAATATTTACCGCAGTTTGCGCGCAGACTGTAGCGTGTTTAAGGATCACAGTGTTGCCGAGTGCCAGGTTTGGCGCTACCAGCCGCGCTACTTGGTAGTGCGGAAAGTTCCACGGCATGATGCCCAAGATTGTGCCTATAGGTGCGGTACGAATAGCAGCTGTTCCACCGCCCTCGACGGGGATGCTCTCGTCCTGCAGCATCGCTTCAGCATTCTCAGCGTAGTATTCGTAAATTGCGACGACGAAATTGAGCTCACCCACGGCAGCGGCAAGTGGTTTGCCCATCTCTAGCGATACGTCTCGTGCCAGATCATGGATGCGTTCACGGTACACGTTGGCAATCTTGCGCAGCATTGCCACCCGGTCGGCAATCGGCTGCGCACTCCACGTTCTGTATTGCCTATCGGCATCATGGACAATGCCTTCGATTTGGTCGTCATCCATCATGGCGAAGGTTGCAAGCTCTTCACCGGTTGCAGGGTTTACTGTTGTAAATGTTGACATGTCTTCGTTTCCTTATGACGGTTCTGCACGCTGGGTGGTTAGTTCATGGGGCGCATGTTGTTACCGGCGGTCTCGCCGCCGTCGATGGCAATATCGGTGCCGCTGACATACCGCGATTCATCACTTACGAGATAGACCACCAGCGGGCTGACTTCTTGCGGATCCGCCGCTCTGCCGAGGGGTACTTGGTCAAAGCCGCGCTTCAGACCGGCTGTCATCGGAGTGTTGACCGATCCCGGGTGAATGGAGTTGACGCGGATCCCATCGGGGCCGAAATCCATCGCTGAAGTCTTGGTGAGCCCGTGAATTGCCCATTTCGAAGCAGAGTATGCGACGCGGTTTTTGAAACCAAACAGCCCGGCAATCGAGGAAACATTCACAATCGACGATGTCTCATTCTTTCGCAACTCCGGAACCGCCGCGCGCATCCCATAGAAACTACCCGTGAGGTTGACATCAATCGCGCGGTTCCATTCCTGCACGTCGGCGTCAACGACTGAGCCGCGAGCTGGTATTCCGGCATTATTGATGAGCGCGTCGAGCTTTCCATAAGACTGGACGGCCGCTTGGACCGCCGCTTCCCATTGCTCGAGACTGGTGACACTGAGCTCACAGAATGTCGTCGCGTCACGGCCCGCTTCGGCGTTGATTCGGGAAACCAGAGCCTCACCAAGCTCTCTTTGCACATCCGATACAACAACGTTTGCGCCCTCACGAACAAGAAATTCGACATGCGAGGCTCCCATGCCACTTGCAGCACCAGAGATCAGGACTACTTTTCCTGCAACCCGACCCGAGCTTGCGGTCTCCATGCGTTCTCCTAAGATCATCCGAAATCGAAATCTAGAACATGGCCGACTTGCGACTCCACGCTCTCAACCGCAATATTCTAGACGAACATGTATATATTGTGGTTTAGTAGACTGTATCAAAAATTGATGAGCTGCGTCACGCAACGTTGAGGCGCATCAGACTTTTCGGTCAGGGTCGTCGTCATATGAAGTCGACGAGCTGCCTCGAACTGATGAAGAATGCTTGAAGAACCTGTCATCAGGCTACTAGACGCGAGATACGCTCATCAGGACCACACATCGAAAAGGCAGAAACCTCATGAAGCGGACACGCAGCATAGCCACGATCGCTGCCCTCACGCTAGCACTCACCGCGTGCAGCAGCGATGGCCTCGCCGGACAAACGGGCGCCGAAAATGACGAGACCGGGCTCGAGCCCGGCGCAACCAAAGACGATTACATTGCAGCATTCGAAAATATCGAACCCATCGAACTGGACTTCCAGTACGCAAGTACGAACCCTGAAGCATTCTCGGCCAAACGCGACATCGCCTGGGCAGAGACCGTAGAAGAATGGTCCGGCGGTAAAATCACCATCAACACCCACCCGGCTGGTGCAATTGCCAGCCCAACTGATGTGCCGGACGCACTTGCCGATGGACGCCTAGATATCGCGAACTACTTTGGCACCTACGAACCGCAACAAATGGGCGCATTTGTTGACCTGACAAAGTCACTCGTACAGCAACCAAGTAGCCCCCTCATCGGCGAACTAGTTACCCAGGCAGTCATGCTGGACGTGGGATTCAACACCGAAGAAGTCATGGCCAACTACGAAGACCAGGGAATGCACGTTCTGCACCCCGGCGTCCCATCCGGGAACATTTCCATGATGTGCACCGAGGACAAGGAGTCCCCAGCAGATTTCCGAGGGACCCAGATCCGCGGCAACGCCCAGGCACATGAAGTGCAGGTGCAGTCCCTCGGCGGAACGCTCACGAGTGTGGAGCTGGCCGAAGGATATGAAGCACTGGAACGCGGAGTCCTGAACTGCTCGCTCAACTCAACGGCCACCGGTTATAACGTCGGCTGGCTTGAAGTCGCCCCATTCCTGAAAATGCCACAAGAGGCAAGCTTTGCCCCCGGCCCGGGAAGCATGGTTGTTGGCGCAAAATGGAACTCGCTGCCTCTCGTCGCGCAGCAGCTCCTGTTTGACACTATGCCGGTCTACATTGGCGGCGAGCACTTTAGCGCGGTCACCAGCGTGGTGCTTTCTGCAGAAAAGGCGCTCGAGCACGGCGGCAGCCTCGAATACCTGGACCCCGAATCTGAGGCAGCACTCGCTGAAGCCAATGAAACAATCTTGCAGCAAGTCGAAGAATCCTCGAATCTCGACGGCGCCGCCTTGAATGACAAGGTGGCCGAATCCATCGAAAAATGGACCGGCATCGCTGAGGAACTCGGCTACGAGGAAGGTGGTGCAGTCACCGACTTTGCCGAATGGTACGAAGGATCCACGGACTTCGAGGATCGCGAATACCTCCAGCCATTCGCCGATCGACTTTATGAAGAAGTCATCCTGCCATTCCGTCCTTCATAATCTCGAACCACTACGAGCTGTAACTTAGCTCCATTACGAGAGGTCGTCGCCCCGTACACAGGGTGACGACCTCTCGCTTTAATAAGGCTCTTACCAGTGAACAAATCAAAAGAATGATACTTACAACTATTAAAAATCATCGTTATTTGTAAACAAATGAATTCAGATTGATAGAAAAGGCCTCTCCAGTAGAGCACACTAATTCGATACATACATGTCTATTAATGATAGGCTTTCTATGGCGCAAGTCACATCTGACTTATCTGGCGCACTCAACTCAGTCACCTAGGACATCAATCTATGGATACAAGAATAAAGTCATCTCACATTCAAGAATCATTCCAAGCTCAGCACGGTTATTGGACAGCGGAGCTCGACGCACTACTGGAACTTGACCCCGAATATGTGATGCTGTACGACCGCTTACTACGGGTCGCTTCGGACCGGCAATCACTCACCGAGCTTCAACGGGAGCTCATCCATATCGCTGTCGCGGCCCAGGTTACGTACCTTAATCGTGAAGCCATACAACTGCACATCGGGCGTGCGATCGAACTCGGTGCCAGCGATGCTGAGATCATGGAGACACTGCAACTTGCTTCAGCGCTGGGAACGCACTCGATGTTGATCGGCGTGCCGATCGCGCACGAGGTTTTCCAAGAGCTCGGCATTGCGATAAGCGTCTCTGATGACGAGCTATCTTCCGAACAGCAAGCACTCAAAGAGCGTTTCATCGCTGACCGCAAATACTGGTCTCCGCATTGGGATGCGGTGCTGGCCTACACTCCAGAATATTTCGAGGCCTATCTGGACCTCTCGAGTGTTCCGTGGCACCGGAACACATTGGAAGACTGGTTCAAAGAGCTGATTTATATCGCCATTGATGTCGCGACGACGCACCTCTTTACCGCGGGCATCCAGACGCATACGAAAAAGGCAATCGAGTATGGTGCCAGCCCGGCCCAGGTCATCGACGTGATGACGCTTGCCAGCACGATAGGCTCCCACACCGTTTTGTCAGGTGCAGCAGTCTTACACAAAGCACGTCAAGGGTAACGACGTCTCACCAAGACAGCCCTATCGCACAACAATTTCTCCCAGACCTACTACATTGAATATGGAAAAATAATCATGAAAACGACCAAGAAATACCCGACACTCACGTTGATTGCAGCGGCCAGCCTTGCGATCACTAGTTGCGGTGGACTCAATGCGCAGTCGGCAGAATCAGAAGGATCAGAGCTGGAGGGACTCCCCATAGGCGCCACCAAGGAACAGTACCAGGAAGCGCTTTCTGATATTGAACCGATCAATCTTACGTTCCAGACGGCTTCCCCCTCTGCCGACTCGCTTTCAGGGCAGCGTGAAGAAGCATTTGCGGCCGCCGTCGAAGAGTGGTCCGGTGGAAAGGTCACGGTTGACGTGGTATATGGGTATGCCGTGGCACCTGTCGAGGATGTAGTTCACGCGCTTGAGGACGGAAGACTGGATATTGCACACTGGCCAACGTCATATCACGCTGACATCTTGCCGGCCTATGCAGCTCTGCAGGAATCGCTGTTGTCGGTGCCGTCGAGTCCGTTACAGGGTGAGCTGGTAACCCACTTCGTCGCACAGGACGTGGCATTTAACAACGAAACGATTCGTCAAGAATTTGAGCGACAAGGCGTTGTTCCGTTAAACCCGATGAACACGTTTGGGTCTACCACTGTGGCATGCAAGGAACCGAAAGAAACGAAAGCAGATTTCGCTGGCAATCAGGTTCGTTCGAACGCGGCCGCCCAGGTACAGCAAATAGAGGCCCTTGGCGGTCACACAGTATCTCTCGAGCAGAATGAGACCTATGAGGGCCTGCAACGCAACATGATTCAGTGCACCGTGGGGTCGCCAACAGCACTGCTCGGTAGCGGTTGGATCGAACAAGCCAACAATATCTACATGCCACAGGACAGCACCTTTATTGTGGGCGTTGGCGCCGTCGTTGCAGGATCAAGTTGGTACGACTTGCCGCTGCCAGTCCAGCAGCTGGTATTTGATCGCATGACTGACTACAACTTGGGTGAGCTGGGACAGACATATGCCTCCCTCATGGAAACGATTGAGACAGCCAAAGATTCTGGTGCCGGGATGTACTATCTGAGCGACGATCTCAACACCGCGCTCCAAGACGGTAATGATGAAATCCTCGAGGCTGTGCGCTCTTCTGACGCCGTCGATGGTGACGCTCTCATCACAGAAGTGGAGGATTCCATTGCCAAATGGACTGGCATCACCGACGAAATGGGGTACGAAGACCAAGGAGATTTCCTTGATTTCCCACAGTGGTACGAGGGCTCCGGTGAGGTGATTGACGAGGAATACCTCCTGCCAATCATTGAGGAATTCTATACCGAAGTTCTTGCGGAGCATCGCCCCAGCTAATCGCCGACAAACCACGGGGATGGCCATCATTATGATGGCCATCCCCTTTTTCATGCGCACCTGGTTGACCAAGAGCCCGCTCAATGCGGACAACGAATGCGACCTGGTTCGGCGCCACGATCACCGGCCCCGACGTCGAGTGACCCTCGGCAGTGCATATTGTATTAAAACTAGCTCTGAGGGTTCGAGATACCTATCTGTGTATCTAGTAAAACCCGGTGCGCTCTTGACGACTTTCAAGGGCCTGCTGCACAGTTAGGTGACAGGTGGCGTGTCAGGCAGCGCGTACTACCTGAGTATTCATCATGGTCTCAAATTCCACAGGGGTCAACCTGCCGAGCCGGGATTGTCGACGCCGCCGATGGTAAGTGCGTTCGATCCAGGTGACGATCGCCAGCCGAAGCTCGCCCCTGGTGGCC
>Ga0079226_10003747_pt1 | contig 11661 bp, 10 predicted proteins | sample Poulit2014_FD_76345 | JGI IMG/M metagenome (GOLD analysis project Ga0079226, IMG submission 76345) | Agricultural soil microbial communities from Georgia to study Nitrogen management - Poultry litter 2014 | ecosystem: Environmental > Terrestrial > Soil > Agricultural land | place: USA: Georgia... | reverse complement strand
CTGTCAAATGGATCTACAACTCCTTCTACACATTTTCTGGAAAGAGGAGGCGTTGTCATTGTTAGAAAATGCTGCAAAAAGTTTTCTACGCCAAAATTGGTCAAAGCAGAACCAAAAAATACTGGCGACTGTTTTCCAGTACGAACCAACTCCATATCCAATGGATCACAGGCTCCATCTAAAAGCTCAATATCTTCTTCTAATTTTTCTTTTGCAAAAAATCCAATTTCATCTTCTGAATCTTCTACTAATAACTGTTTACTTTCTATTTCATGCATACCAGCATCGGCTGCTACAAATGTTGTAATTTGCTTTGTATTTCGATCATACACTCCTTTGAATGTTTTCCACATCCAATTGGCCAATTGATTGGACAAGTTTTTATTCCCAATATTCGCTCAATTTCATCCATCAAATCGAATGGATCATTTGCTTCTCGATCCATCTTATTTATAAACGTAAATATTGGAATATTACGCAGCAAGCATACTTTAAATAATTTAATTGTTTGTGCCTCCACACCTTTGGATGCATCAATTACCATTACTGCGGAATCAGCAGCCATTAACGTACGATACGTATCTTCTGAGAAATCTTGATGACCTGGTGTATCCAGAATATTAATACAATAATTATCATAAAAGAACTGCATAACTGATGAGGTAACGGAAATACCTCTCTGTTTCTCAATTTCCATCCAGTCAGAAACTGCATGTTTTGCCGTTTTTTTTCCCTTTACAGAACCTGCTTGATTAATAGCTCCTCCATAAAGCAAAAATTTTTCTGTCAATGTAGTTTTTCCAGCATCTGGATGAGAAATAATTGCAAACGTTCTTCTTCGTTTAATTTCCTGTTCTAAGTCTGACATAATGTCCTCCAATCAGTAATACATCCTTCATCCCTTATCATTGGGTTTTTCTCTTTTACCATTACCATATGGAAATAGGATTATACATACGCCAATCCAGTTTCTCTTATATGGCATATTCTGATTGAGTATAGCATATTTTTTTTCAAAAAATCAATAGTTTCTTGATTTTTTCCTATTAAATTTGACTTCTCAATCAAACTGACATACCTGCAAAAAACCAGCGTGACTCACATCCCGCTGGTTTTTCTTTTTTACACGCATTTTTTAAAACTATTCTATCTATTTCCCAGATAGATATTCTTCAATTTTACGAATTGCATCACTTTCATCTTTTCCATCTACTGAAACTGTTACTTTCTCTCCTGTATTTAATCCTAGAGTCATCATACCCATAATACTCTTCGCATTCACTCTTCTCTGTTCGCTCTGCACATAAATAGCACTCTCATATTGACTTGCCACTTGCACTAACATAGCAACAGGTCTCGCTTCCAATCCCGAAGGAAGCTGAATCGTAATCGTCTTGGAAATCATAATACTCCTCCTTTTTTCTCTCTGTCCATGTCAGCAATCGCTTTTAATTTCCTCAATCGATGATTTACCCCAGACTTTCCAACTGGGGGATTCAACGATGCCCCTAATTCTTTTAGCGATGCCTCTGGCCTTGACAGTCTCGCCAATGCAATTTCTTCTAAATCATCTGAAAGTTCTTGAAATCCCATATGTTCTTGAATATACAGAATATCTGCAATTTGCTTACGAGAAGCCAATGCAGTCTTCATAATATTAGCAGTTTCACAATTTACCTTTCGATTCACAGTATTGCGCATTTCTTTCATAATACGAACATTTTCTAATTTCATCATGCCAGAATACGCTTCCATTATTCCCAGCAAGTCTGAAATTTGGCTGCTTTCTTTTATATAGACAATAAAATGATTTTTCCTTACTATAATTTTCGCTTCAATCGTGAAGATACGTAAAATCTCCTGAATCTGTTTTGCCCACTCCTCCAATGGACATACAAACTCCAAATGATAGGATTTCTCTGGATTTGTAACAGAACCTGCACATAAAAAAGCGCCTCGGATAAATGCTTTCTTACAACATTCTCCCATAATTACTTGATGATTTACTAGCGGCTCTTTTATTGAAAAAGCACCTACTGAATCATTTTTTTTTATTGCATAAAGCAACCTTTTTATGTCATTTTGACCTGTTACAGAAATGATATAAAATCTGTTTTTTTTCAGATATGCATGGCGCCTAACTAGCACACTCGCTTTTATATTAAATGTTTTTTGTAGAATTGTAAAGCATTTTCTTGCAACCACCACATTTTCTGTCTGAAAATCTATCACCTTTTTTCTCGTTTTTGTTTCCCTTACTGTCCCAATAAAACTTAACATTGCTGCAATTTCTGCAATTTGACAATGCCTTGCACGAGGAATATTGCGAGAAAGCTCTTCTTTTATTTCACTAGAAAATGACATTTCTACCTCCTAATGCCGTCTCTTCTAATGTTTTGCATCTTTTTCAATATCTCTATGTTCTATTTTTACTCCATATTTACTCTTATTACTTAAAATGGAGAATAATGCATTTGCTATCGTTACCGAACGATGCTTTCCGCCAGTACATCCTATACTAATTACAAGCTGATTTTTTCCTTCTTGAATAAAATTTGGAATTAAAAAATGAATCATATCGGATAATTTCGATAAAAACTCTTTTGAGGCATCAAATGCCATGACATAATCCTGCACTTCTTTATCATTTCCCGTTTTATATTTTAACTCATCAATATAATACGGATTCGGTAAAAAACGAACATCAAACACTAAATCAGAGTCAATCGGTATTCCATATTTAAAACCAAAAGAAACAATTGTAATATATAGATTGCTGTATTCCTCTCCTTTGGAAAATATTTTTTCCAATTGACTACGCAATTCTCTTGTCAGAAGTCGAGAAGTGTCCACTACCCAATTTGCTTGACGCCTTAAAAAGCAAAGCATTTGACGTTCCGTTTGAATTCCGTCTTCTACACGGCCTCCTTCCGCCAGTGGATGGTTGCGCCGTGTCTCCTTAAAGCGCTTAATTAAGCATTCCTCTGAAGCATCTAAAAATAAAATTTCATATTTAATATGCTTCATTGTAATTCCTTCTAAAATGGATTCCATCATTGCCAGATTTTTTCCATTTCGAATATCAATCCCAAGTGCTACTCGTTCAATATCTGAGTTTCCATTTAATGTCAACTCAGCAAATTTATCCATTAATGGAATTGGAAGATTATCGACACAGAAATAGCCAAGATCTTCCAAAACTTTTAACGCCGTTGTCTTACCAGCCCCGCTCATTCCTGTTACAATTATAAATCTCATTCTACTTTTCTTCCTCAAACTTTCCAAGTCGTCTAACTTCCATTTCTAAATTAACTCCAAACTGTTCATGTACCCGTCTTGACACTTCTTTGCAAAGTTTCATAATATCTGCTGCTTTTGCATTACCTCGATTAATAACAAAACCCGCATGTTTTTCTGAAACTTGTGCATCTCCGATAGAAAATCCCTTTAATCCAGCATCTTGAATTAATTTTCCTGCAAAATATCCCTCTGGACGTTTGAATGTACTGCCAGCACTTCCATATTCTAATGGCTGCTTTTGACGCCTTTTTGCATTCATTTCTTCCATTGTACTCCGAATACAATCAGGATCTCCTGGCTGTAGCTCTATTACGCAGGATAATGCAATATATCCATTTCTTCCAATCGTACTTGTACGGTACCCTAACTCTAATTCATCCTTTGAAAGTTCCAATACTGTCCCATTTGAATCCATAACTTTCGCTGACAAAACGACTTGCTTCATTTCTCCACCATAGGCGCCTGCATTCATTCTCAATCCGCCGCCGATTGTTCCTGGAATTCCAGACGCAAACTCAAACCCTGTCAAACCATTCCGCAATGCTTCTTGGGATACTGCACTCATCATCGCACCTGCCTGTGCAAAAATACGGTTTTCTTCTGTGTGATAGTGATTCCAATGTTTCTGCATATGAATCACAACTCCATCAAATCCACGGTCACTTACAAGCAGATTACTTCCTCTTCCAAGAATAAACCATGGTGTATCTGTCTCTTTACAAAGTTTTAAAACTGATTGCAGCTGTTCTTCCGTTTTCGGTGTCACAAAAAAATGTGCTGGACCTCCAACTCGAAAAGTAGTATGGTACTTCATTTCTTCCCCGAGAACAACATCCTCTTCTTCTAATAATTGTTTTAATTTCTGCTCTAGTTCCATTATTCCTCGTCATCTCTTCTTGCTAGATTTTGCTGAACACGATTATATAACTCTCTTGCCGCATTATATCCCATCTTCTTCTGTCTGTAATTAACAGCGGCCGATTCTACGATAATAGCTAAATTTCGACCTGGACGAATTGGAATCTGATGGCATACTACTTTATTGCCTAAAAACTCAGTATATTGCTCCTCCAAACCAAGGCGATCATATTCTTTATCCCGATTCCAATCCTCCAGTTTGATTACCATATCAATGGACTGTGTATTCTTGACACTTTCTACACCAAATAATGTTTTAACATCAATAATACCGATACCACGGAGTTCAATAAAATGTCTTGTAATTCCTGGTGCGCTTCCAACTAATGTGTCATCACTCACTTTACGTATTTCTACTACATCATCCGATACGAGACGGTGACCTCTCTTGATTAATTCTAGTGCAGCTTCACTCTTTCCAATTCCACTTTCACCCATAATCAAAACACCTTCACCATAAACATCCACTAATACACCGTGAATCGAAATTGTTGGAGCCAGTTCTACATTCAGCCAACGAATAACCTCGGCCATCAAATCCGATGTGGTCTGTGCAGACACTAAAATTGGAACTCCATTTTTAGCTGCTAAATCAATGAATCTTTGCCCTGGTTCCCGGTTTCTACTAAAAATAATACATGGAATCTCATGTTCTACCAAACGTTCTAATGTAAAATATTTTTCTTCTTCGCTCAAACTATCTAAGTAGCCCATCTCTACATTACCAATAATTTGTACTCGATCATGATCAAAATATTCATAAAAACCACTGAGCTGTAATGCTGGACGGTTTATATCAGGTGTCAACAATTTGATTTTATCTGTATTAATTTGATTGGTCAGGTTTCTTAAATTAAATTTTTTTGCTAAAGCTGTAATTGATACTCCTTTGCTCATAGTACCCTCCTTTAAACATAATATCGTAATTTCACTGCATAGACAAAATTCGTCCTATACAGTCCATGGCAAGAACAGTAAATGATTTATTGTTTTTATTTTATCAGGCAAATGAACTTCTGTAAAGACTTATTCGTTATGAAGATTTCGATAATTTTATGTCTTTCTTTTATTTTTTATGAAAAAATCGGAAAACTTCTTCTGCTGTTTTTTGTGTCATCCCCTCCACACTCGACAATTCTTCGATCGATGCTTCTTTTATTTTTTCTAAATCTCCAAACTGCTTCATAAGTGCCTTTCTGCGTTTTGGGCCAATTCCAGTAATATCATCTAAAACGGAATGCAAGACTGCCTTTCCTCTTAAACTTCTATGATACTCAATCGCAAATCGGTGCGCTTCATCTTGAATTCTTGTAATCAAATGAAATCCCTCGCTATGTGTATCAATTGGTACTTCTTCATTTTGAAAATAAAGTCCTCTTGTGCGGTGATAATCATCTTTCACCATACCACATACAGGTATCGTAAGTCCCAACTCTCTTAGCACTTCCAATGCAATATTCACTTGCCCCCTTCCTCCGTCCATCATAATTAAATCAGGAAACTTTGTGAAGCGCCCCATCTCTTTTCCCTGCCTTTTTTCCTCTATTCCATGCAGAAATCTTCTCGTCAATACCTCACGCATAGAAGCATAGTCGTCAGGGCCTTTTACAGATTGGATTTTAAATTTCCTATAATCATTTCTTCTTGGTTTTCCATCTTCAAACACAACCATGGAACCTACTGATTCCAAGCCACTTGTATTAGAAATATCATAGGCTTCCACACGATGAATTCCCTCTATTCCAATCCATTCTCCAATTTGTTTCAAAGCTCCGCTCGTTCTAAGCTCTTCTCTGCGTATCTTTTCCCGATCTTGCTGCAATACCATTTGAGCATTTTGGGCAGCTAATTCCACCAGCCGTTCTTTTTCTCCCTTCTTTGGAACAGAAATCGTAACTTTCTTTTCTCTTTTTTCACTTAACCATTGCTCGATTACTTTTTGATCTTCGATCTCTTCCTGTAAAACAATTTCCTTTGGTATAAATGGAGTTCCTGCATAAAATTGCTTTACAAAACTTGTTAAAATTTGTGTTTGTGAATCTTCATTTGCAACCCGGACATGGAAGTGATCTCTTCCTATCATTTTCCCATCTCTCATAAAAAATACCTGCACGACCGCATCATTTTTATCTAATGCCATTGCAATGATATCTTTATCTTCCATAGACTGATCCGTAAGCTTTTGCTTTTGTGCAATCAACTGCACGCTTTTTATTAAATCACGGTAACGTGCAGCCTCTTCAAATTCCATTTGTTCTGCTGCCTGGTACATTTTCTGCTCCAATAATTTTTTTACTCCATCATATTTTCCATTCAGGAAATGAATTACCTGATCAATTTGTTTTTTATATTCCTCCGGTGTTGTATATCCCTGACAAGGAGCAAGGCAGCGTTTCATATGATAATTCAGGCATGCCCTTCCCTTTCCCTGTTCCTTTGGAAGATTTCTCGAACAAGTGCGAATACAGAAAATGTGATGGATCAAATCCAACGTATCTTTTGCAGCAGCTACGTTTGGATACGGTCCAAAATAACGTGTCTTATCTTTTTTCATCTCTCGAGCCATCATCACTCGTGGATACATTTCATCAATTGTAACCCGAATATAGGGATATCCTTTTCCATCTTTGAGCATCGTATTGTAGCGTGGACGATGTTCTTTAATTAAATTACACTCTAAGACAAGTGCTTCCACCTCGGAGTCTGTAATAATATATTCAAACCACGCAATATTAGAAATCATTTCTTTAATTTTCGATGTTTTATTTTTATTACTTTGAAAATATTGGCGCACCCGATTTTTTAATTTTACAGCCTTCCCAATATAAATAATTTCCCCCATCTTATTATGCATCAAATATACGCCTGGCTTTGCTGGGAGTTTTTTCAATTCTTCTTGAATGTCAAACTCTATCTCTTCTTTCAAATCACTTACCCCGTTTCTAAATATTCCTATATTTGCTATAATACGAAAAAATGCATCTGTAACAGCCTTAAAAACTATTACAGACGCATCGTAAAAACCTTTTATTCCTCTATTTGTTCTTCCTGTTGTTGCTGATTTTGTGCCTGTTTTTCTTCTATTTGCTCGCCTTCTAAATCAATTGGATCTTGGGCAGCAGATTCTACTTCTGACTCTTGTTTCAATTCTATTTGCTTTTGAGCCAATTCTTCTTGTTTTTTCTGGTCGGCTCTTGCTTCATGGAAAATATTCATAAATTCTTTTCCAGTAATTGTTTCTTGTTCAATTAAAAATGCTGCAATTCGATCCATAATAGTACGGTTATCTTTTAACAATGCTTTTGCCTTTTCATAAGACTCTTTTAACAGGCGCATTACTTCCTGATCAATTTGTGCCGCTGTCGCATCTGCACAATTCAACACTCTTCTTCCATCCAAATATTGATTTTCTACAGATTCCAATGCGATTAACCCAAACTTATCCGACATACCATACATTGTAATCATTGTTCTCGCATAGTTTGTCGCCTGTTCAATGTCATTGGAAGCTCCCGTCGTCACATTTCCAAATACAATTTCTTCTGCTGCTCGGCCTCCGAGTGCAGAAACAATCATCGCTTCAATTTCACTCTTTGTATTTAAGAACTTCTCTTCCTCTGGCGTATGCATAACATATCCAAGCGCTCCCATTGTACGTGGTACGATTGTAATTTTCTGAACTGGCTCACTATCTTTTTGAAGTGCACTAATTAACGCATGGCCAACCTCATGGTACGATACAATACGCCGCTCTTCTTGACTCATGATTCGATCTTTTTTCTCTTTACCAACCAATACCACTTCCACAGCTTCTAATAGATCACTCTGACGTACTACGCTGCGTCCTTGTTTTACTGCATTAATTGCAGCTTCATTAATCATATTGGCTAAATCAGAACCAACCGCTCCACTTGTTGCAAGTGCAATCGCTTCTAAATCAACGGTATCATCCATATGCACGTCTTTGGAATGAACTTTTAAAATATTGATTCTTCCTCTGAGATCTGGCTTATCCACAATAATACGACGGTCAAAACGGCCTGGTCTTAACAGTGCTTTATCTAAAATCTCTGGTCGGTTCGTAGCTGCCAGCACAAGCACACCTTTGGAAGCATCAAATCCATCCATTTCTGATAAGAGCTGATTTAATGTCTGCTCTCGCTCATCATTTCCTCCGCCAAAACGACTGTCACGACTTTTACCAATTGCATCTATTTCATCAATAAAAATAATACACGGTGCATTTTGCTGTGCCTGTTTAAACAAATCTCTAACACGAGAAGCACCAACACCCACGAACATCTCCACAAAGTCGGAACCAGATAATGAGAAGAATGGTACATTTGCTTCTCCTGCCACTGCTTTTGCTAACAACGTTTTACCCGTTCCAGGAGGTCCCACAAGCAATGCTCCTTTTGGAAGTTTTGCTCCAATCACGGCATACTTATGTGGATTATGCAAAAAATCTACAATCTCAGTAAGAGACTCCTTTGCTTCATCTTGACCAGCTACATCTTTAAAAGTAACTCCCGTTTCTTTTTGCACATAAACTTTGGCGTTACTCTTTCCAACGCCCATGACGCCGCCTCCGCTGCTGCCCCCCATCATCTTTCTTATCATAAATCCCATTAGTAACCAAAGGATAACAAATGGCAATACATACATTAAAAGTAATTCTAAGAACCCAGAGTCATTCTCCTCATAAGTCCATGTCACTCCCTCTGCTGCATCCAAACGATCTACAAGTTTACTATCTTCATTTGTATATGGTGTATAGTATCGAATCAAACCGCCATTTTTTAATGTTATAACAATACGTGAAGTTTGAATCACTACCTCTTCTACATTTCCATTATTCAATTGTTCCAAAAACTCACTATATGGAATTTTTCTTGTTGTTTTGCTGGAAATAAACTGGTTTAATCCCATAATTACCATGAAGGTAATAATTCCTACAATCACCAATGCTACAATAACTTGGGAATTTTTAGGTGTTTTCTGTCCATTATTATTGTTTTGATTTTGGTTATCCACTTTTTCCTCCATCTCTTATGACAATAAAGCGGTCTTTTTAGGCCGCTTTGCTTTTTGCTTATGAAGCAGAATAATCCTACTTCATCAACTACTCATTATAAAGACAGTTATTATAAAAATCAAGAGATTCCATTATCTTTTTTCATCTGTAATTGTGAAAATTCTGTTATCAACCTCTCATTTCGATACGAGGCCCTCCTGTATTTTCGATATATTCCCTCGTGATCGTAACTCTTCCAATTGAATCATCTTTTGGAATCTCATACATAATATCTAACATGAAATCTTCTATGATCGCACGTAATGCTCTAGCTCCCGTATTCTTTTTCAATGCCTTTTCTGCAATCGCTTCCAATGCATCATCATCAAATCGTAAATCAACTTCATCGAGCGCCAAAAGTTTTTGATACTGTTTTAAAATAGCATTTCTTGGCTCTTTTAATACTTTTACAAGCATATTTTTATCTAAAGCATCCAGTGTAAAAATAATTGGCAAACGTCCAATAAATTCTGGAATCATGCCAAATGCACGCAAATCTTCAATCTGCACTTGACGGAGTATGTTTTTATCATTATGATACTTATCTTTCAAGTCTGCCTGAAATCCCATGGAAGATTTCTTATTTAAACGTTCCTTAATAATTTCCTCTAAGTCTGGAAATGCTCCGCCGCAAATAAATAAAATATTCTTTGTATTCACTGTCTCTAGTGGAACCATTGCATTTTTGCTATTTGCTCCAACTGGAACTTCCACTTCTGCACCTTCTAACAGCTTTAATAATCCTTGCTGTACTGATTCTCCGCTTACATCACGATTTGTTGTATTGCGTTTTTTTGCTAATTTATCAATCTCATCAATAAAAATAATTCCTCGTTCGGCTTTCTCTACATCATTCCCTGCGGCTGCCAACAGTTTTGTTACTACGCTTTCGATATCATCGCCAATGTAACCAGCTTCTGTCAGCGATGTAGCATCTGCAATCGCAAGCGGCACATCCAACAGTTTCGCTAAAGTACGAACAAGATATGTTTTACCACTTCCCGTAGGTCCAATCATCAGCATATTCGATTTTTCAATCTCAATGTCATCCGTATTACCCGCAGCAATTCGTTTATAATGATTGTACACCCCTACCGAAATGACTTTCTTTGCATAATCCTGTCCCACAACAAATTCATTCAATTGTGCATTAATTTTATGTGGAGCAGGAATTGCTTTTATATCAAATACAGCTTCTGCTTTCTTTGGATTTTTTTTCTTTACTCTCTGTCTTTGCGGAATCTGATTCATCATATCATCTAGATTCATATTTGCAGGAGGAACCATTGTCATCATATTATTATATGGAAATCCACTTGTACTCATTTGATCAAACGCTTTTTGCATACAATCATTACAAATACACATATTGGTGCCTGGCATTGTAATCATTTTTCCAGCTTTACTTTCTGGCCTTCTGCATATATAACAAACTTTTTCGTATTCTTCCTGATTTGTATTTTTATTATTGGTATCTTTATTATTTGTATCTGACATAACGATCCTCTCTCTTTTTTTTAACTTTCATGCCTGCTTCACTTTGAAATCGTGTAAGCTTTGTTAGGATAATATGGCAGTTAACTTTTCCCCATGGAAAAATCACTTTATTATTATACGAGAAAATATTAAAATAGACAAGTAAATATTTTATTAACTATTTCCTAATCTTCTCTAAAGCTTTTACACAAAACAAAAAGAACCTCCATTGGAGCTTCTTTTTCAGCGATGCAATTATAAAAGGAACTGTACGAAAATCTACGTTACAGTTCCTTTTAAAAACGGTTTTTCTTTTGAAATCTGTTCTTCTTTGGATGCACTACTCTTTTCTCTTCCTTTCCACTAGCTTCATATAAGATGTTCTTTCATCTTCACTGATAAATCCATATCCACTGAATTTATTAATTAGTGACACTGCTTTTTCTATTTCATCTCTTGAAAATTCTGGCTGTGTTTTAATATATGTTTCTAATAACGACATAGGCCCACCTCCTTTTACTGTGTTGGGCTACAAGTTTACATCAACAAGAGAATCAGGAGAAGCAAGCTAGTCCTTTTTTTCTGTTTGAATACAGTATAAAACATTTTTTCTCAATTGAAAAGTGAAAATTATACACTTTTCAAAAAAATTTCATGTAAAATTATACACTTTTCTATTGAAATCAGCAAAATTTCCTATTATAATGATAATATACATTCTTTTATAAAATATCTATTTTTTCTACCGATGCAAATGATATTTATTTTACTTTTTTTGAAAGGAGGTTTCTCACGATGACTGATGTTTCTACTGGATTACGCAATATGATGAAACTACGCAAGTTAACAATCTCTGAATTAGCAGATGAATCCAATATTCCAGAAGATACAAT
>Ga0079226_10003746_pt1 | contig 11662 bp, 13 predicted proteins | sample Poulit2014_FD_76345 | JGI IMG/M metagenome (GOLD analysis project Ga0079226, IMG submission 76345) | Agricultural soil microbial communities from Georgia to study Nitrogen management - Poultry litter 2014 | ecosystem: Environmental > Terrestrial > Soil > Agricultural land | place: USA: Georgia... | reverse complement strand
TATGTGCGCCCCAGCGAATCCATTGATTGGTTACAGTATAAGAATTCTGCGATAAAACCGCGCCCGGTGTACCTGATGCCCCAACAGTATCAACAAGTTGGTATGAAATACTATAACCGCCACCTGCTGGTGTTACCTGTCCGACAACAATAGCATCGATACCCAATGCTGACCAAGCTTCAACATTAACCTCACCGGCAGAAGTCGGCTGCTGAGGCATTCTGTCAACCGGAATCGGATTAAATTTACCACTAAAACGTAAATCTGAAGAGATAATATCCGCAATATCGGCAGGTGCTGAACCCGGACCGTTCCATTTAAAAGGAACAACCGCAATTGGGCGCGCACTATCCACCCCTTCATCAATAACGATTCTAACTTCGGCAAAAACTTGCGTTGCCTGCACTAACAGACAGGCTATTGCCAATATCCAACTATATACAACTTTTTTAATCATAAGGTCACTCTTCCTCAAGTATTACCTATCTCAATTTAAAATCAATTACCGGTTTTTGATATTTTCTATACACAGCATCTGATGGTGGCGCCGGCACTTTCTTCGTTAAGGCTACCGCTCTCAATGCTGATGTACAGATATCATCCGGACCGGAAACTTTGTGATAATTCAAAATTGTTCCATCTCTCGCCAATTCAATTTGTACTGTACAAACTTTATTAGCAAAACTTGCATCTTTCAACCAACGGCGTTGAATTTCACGCTTAATAATCGCAGTATATTGATCTCCGACAACATCTCCCTCACCGGCACCATTACCGCCACTGGAGCCTTCCGACCCTTTGCGGTTACTGTTGCTTCCTTGACGACTGCTGCCTCCACCAATATCACCATTATTAAGGAAATCATCCAATGCATTCTGTTGTGCTAAACGTTGTGCTTTTGCTTCCGCATCTGCCTTCGCCTTTGCAGCGGCTTTTGCTTTAGCCTCAGCAGCCGCTTTAGCTTTTGCTGCTTGTTCCGCTTTTGCTTTGGCTTCAGCTGCCGCTTTTTCAGCTTTTTCCTTAGCTTCTTTTTCGGCTTTGGCTTTAGCTTCCGCTGCCGCTTTTTCGGCTTTTTCCTTAGCTTCTTTTTCCGCTTTAGCCTTAGCTTCAGCCGCTGCTTTTTCAGCTTTCTCTTTAGCTTCTTGTTCAGCTTTCGCTTTAGCCTCAGCTGCTGCTTTAGCCGCTTTTTCTTTTGCCTCTTTTTCCGCTTGTGCTTTAGCTAAAGCTGCCTTTTCTGCTTGCTCCTTCGCTAATTTTTCTGCTTTCTCTTTTGCTGCTTTTTCAGCTTGTTCCTTCGCTAATTGTTCAGCTTTCTCTTTAGCTTCACGTTCCGCTTGCTCTTTAGCTTGTTGCTCTGCTTTTGCTTTAGCTTGTTGTTCCGCCTTCTCTCTCGCAGCTTGTTCTGCCTTTTCTTTCGCTTCTTCAGCCTTTTGCTGTTCTTGACGTTCTTTTTCAGCCTGTTCTTTGCTTTGCTGCTCTCTTTCTTTATCAGCTATTTCCTGTTTTGATGGCGGATTACCTTTCTTCTCTTGCTGTAATCTGCCCCATTCTTGAGCGGCAGCCCCAGTATCAACCATAATGGCACCTAAAACTTCGCCATTGCCTTCACCGCCACCCATTGGCCTTACTTCTTCCAGTCTTGAACCGATAAAAAGTAAACCCAAAAGCAGAATGTGCAAAAGAATTGAAATCAAAACTGCTTTTTTGAATTTCTGTTGTTGATTATATTGCACAATACTATCCTAATCTTTATAGCGGATCTGTCATTAAACCCACGCTTTTTATCCCTGCGGTATGCAGTAAATTTAACCCTTTGATAATTTCTTCATAAGGTGCATCTTTTGCCCCACCAACAAGAAACAGTGTTGTATTATCCTTTTCAAATGCTTCTTTTGACATTTGAACAACCATTTCCTCGGTTAGATTTTCATTTCTTACACCATCAATAGAAAGCGTATATTGATTTGTGCCGTCAACTTCCAAAATAACCGGTGTTTTATCTTCATTAGAAACGGTTTGACTGTCAGTAGAATCCGGCAAATCGACTTGCACACTTTGGCTAATAATCGGTGCAGTAGCCATAAATATTAATAATAAAACTAACAATACATCCAAAAACGGGACGATATTTATTTCAGACTTTATTGATCGACCCTGACGACGAGATTGCATAATGTCCTCTTTGCTTACAACATCAAGAAAAATTAGTTATGAAAATTGCTTTGACCAAATACTTTACGGTGCAAAATTGTCGTAAATTCATCAATAAAATTCGCATAATTCTGTTCAAGTTTATTCACTCTTAAACTTAAACGGTTATAGGCCATTACTGCAGGAATTGCTGCGAAAAGACCGATTGCGGTTGCAATCAACGCTTCAGCAATACCCGGAGCCACCATTTGCAAAGTTGCCTGTTTAACATTACTTAATGCCATAAAGGCGTGCATAATTCCCCATACTGTACCGAATAACCCGATATAAGGACTCACTGAAGCAACTGTCGCTAAGAAAGGCACTGTATTTTCCACATCTTCAATCTCACGATTCATCGCTAAATGCATTGCACGCGAACTTCCTTGAATAATAGATTCTGATGCATTCGGATTAGCTTGTTTAAGGCGGGAAAATTCTTTAAAGCCAACAAAAAAGATTTGTTCACTGCCGGAAAGTCCATCACGGCGATTGGATAATCCTTCATAAAGTTTAGTCAAATCTTCGCCTGACCAAAAACGTTCTTCAAAAGTCATTGATTGTTTTAATGCTTTAGAAAGAATCTTACTGCGTTGAATAATAATTGCCCAAGAAATAATTGAAAATAGGATTAAGATTGAAATCACTATTTGTACAACTACACTGGCTTTAAGAAATAAGTCGAAAAAATTCAATTCAGACATTTAATGCTCCATAAACTGTCTATCACGGTTTTTCATCTTTGAGTAATCTTTTGATTTCTTGAGGAAGTGAGGTGGGTTTCATGAGATTTATATTTACGCAAGCTACTTTCACTATTGCAGAACAATAAAGTTTGTTCTCTTGAATTAACTTCTGTGTGAAAACCAAACTGGCATTTTTAACTTCAACTAAAGTCGTTTCGTCAATTAATAAATCGTCTAGGCGAGCTGGGTAGCGGAAATCAATTTCCATCTGTTTAACAACAAAAGCAATACCTTGCTGTTGTATAATTTCATTTTGAGAGAACCCTTTTTCTCTCAAGAATTCTGTTCTCGCTCGTTCAAAAAAATGAAGATAGCGAGCATGATAAACAACGCCCCCTGCATCAGTATCTTCATAATAGATGCGAACTGGGTATGTAGAGTTATTTTTCATTGCTACTGCTATCTGTTTCTCTATAACAAAAAAGTTTCGCTATTCTAATGAACGCACAAATTAACTGCAATAGGATTGATGACTTAAACATAAAAAAATTTTTCTTTACCATCACATAAAATAGATAAATATGAGCGTCATAATCGCAACAATATAAGAAAAGATCGGTAAAAACAATAACTTCCATACTGTTTTATAAATTTCCAGACCGAAACTGTGGATCCATAGCGTTGCCACGCTCCAAAAAATGATTAGCGTATAAATCGGCGAAATACCACCATAATCCAATGCAAAGCGTTCCGTATACAGAAAAATTGTTGCTGTCAGAATTAATGCGAGAACGAATGAAAGGGCTCGAAATGAGCCCTTATTTGTTAATTGATACAGTGTTTGAATCATATCGTATTATTACTCATCAAACTTACCGGTTTTTTCAATACTGATATTGATCACCGCTGTTAAGCAGACTGCAAATAACACGCCCAAAACCCAAGTTACATAAAACATAATTTTCTCCTTAGTATAATGAGTGTTTGTTATTTTCGATGAAGTTTTCATCGATACGACCAAACATCTTAATGTATGACCAGATGGTGTAGCTTAATAGGATTACAACAAAAATAAGAGCTAGGATTAACATTAATGTTAATGTTAATTGGCTTGAGCTTGAATCCCATAATAATAAGCTCATTTCTGGATGAGTCACTGACGGCATTAAGAATGGGAACATTGAAACACCGCAAGTTAAGATAATGCCAGCCATTGTCAATGATGAGAATAAGAAGGCAAATCCAGAACGATCCGCTTTAGAGAACACGATGTTCAATAATGCGGAAACAACTGCCAATGCAGGGAAAATCCAAAGAATCGGCATTTCTTTGTAATTATTGAACCAAGCACCTTCCTGCATAATCACTTCTTTACCGAATGGTGATGTAGGAGCACTGTGATCGATCGCACTGGTTACAACGAAACCGTCTTTGAATAATAACCATACTCCGGCTAATACAAATGCAACTAAAGTGACTAATGCACCAACTTGAGAAATCACTCTTGCGCGATTACGTAAATCGGCAGTTGTTTTCATTTGTAACCAAGCAGCACCTTGTGTTGTTAACATTGCTAAGCTGATAACACCACAAAGAAGGGCGAATGGATTTAATAATTCGAAGAATGATCCTGTATATTTCACTTGAACGATAGAGCTGAATTCAAACGGCACACCTTGCAATAAGTTACCGAATGCCACACCAAAAACAAGTGAAGGAACAAAACCACCGATAAATAATCCTAAATCCCACGCTTTACGCCAAGTCGGATTTTCTACTTTAGCACGATATTCCAATCCAACCGGACGGAAGAACAGTGCGGCTAAAACAAGGATCATTGCGATATAAAATCCTGAGAAGGATGTCGCATAAATAAGTGGGAATGCAGCAAACATTGCACCACCGGCAGTTAATAACCAAACTTGGTTACCATCCCAGTGTGGAGCGATAGAGTTGAGCATAATACGTTTTTCCACTTCTTTTTTACCTGCGAAAGGAAGAAGTGTTAAAACCCCCATATCGAATCCATCAGTAACTGCAAAGCCAATAAGCAACACACCTAAGAGGATCCACCATACAAATCGTAGAAATTCATAATCAATCATGATTTAGGCTCCTGCTTATTTAGTTGATTGTTCAAAATAGTAACGACCGGTCTTTAATGCGCTTGGACCAAGTCGACTATATTTAACCATTAGATATACTTCTGCAATTAAGAAGATAGTATATAACGCACAGACTAGACCAATTGAGAACCAGAGATCGCCGGTTGTCAATGCAGAGTTTGCTACGCCTACCGGTAATACTTCAAAAATTGCCCAAGGCTGTCTTCCGTATTCAGCTAAGAACCAACCTGATTCAATTGCAATCCACGGTAATGGAAGACCAAAGAGCAATGCTTTAAGTAAGAATTTGTTTGTACCGACAGTTTTTCTCATATTTGCAACAAATGCACCGATGAGAAGAAGTAGTAATAAACCACCAGCAAACATCATAATACGGAATGACCAGAAAGTCGGTCCAACATCAGGAATAGTATCGGCTGCTGCCTGTTTTATCTGTTCGTCAGTCGCATCAACAACATTATCGGTATAACGTTTTAACAATAAACCGTATCCAAGATCTTTTTCCACTGCTTTAAATTGAGCAATAGTATCTGCATCTTTTTGACCTGAACGAAGTTTTTCAAGCAAACCGTATGCAACCATACCATTACGTACACGTTCTTCATTTTGAACTCGTAGATCATTCAAACCGGTGATTTCTTTATCTAAAGAACGGGTGGCAATGATACCTGCAGCGTAAGGAATTTGTAATGCAAATTCATTACGGCCTTCTTGTGAATTCGGAACAATAGCAATATTCCACGCAGCCGGAGCCGGTTCAGTATCCCATTCACCTTCCATAGCAGCAAGTTTAGTAGGTTGAGCCTGACCGACTTCATAACCTGCTTCATCACCCATAATTAAAACGGATAATACTGCAATGAAACCGAATGTCGCACCAACAGAGAAAGAACGTTTTGCAAAACCGATATCACGACCTTTAAGCAAATAGTAAGAACTCACTGCTAATACGAAAACCGCACCACAAACATAACCGGAAGATAAGGTATGTAAGAATTTAGTTTGTGCTTGAGGATTTAACCATAGGTCTAGGAAACTGCTCATTTCCATACGCATAGTATCAAAATTGAATTCTGCGCCTACAGGATCTTGCATCCAGCCATTTGCAACCAAAATCCACATTGCAGATAGGTTTGAACCGAATGCAACGCAGTAAGTTGATAACAAGTGTTTCGCTTTTGAAAGTCTATCCCAACCGAAGAAGAATAAACCCACGAAAGTAGATTCTAAGAAGAATGCAAGTAATGCTTCAATTGCTAATGGTGCACCGAAGATATCACCTACATAGTGTGAATAATAAGACCAGTTAGTACCAAATTGGAATTCCATTGTGATACCAGTTGTTACCCCTAGAGCAAAGTTAATACCAAACAATTTGCCCCAGAACTTAGTCATATCTTTATATACCTCTTTCCCTGTCGTTACATAGATGGTTTCCATTATTACAAGAATAAAAGATAACCCCAATGTTACCGGCACGAATAGGAAGTGGTATAGTGCAGTCAATGCAAACTGCAATCTCGAGAGTTCAACAATGTCTAACATCTCAATCAACCTCTTGTACCCAATACAAGTTTTAAAAAAGATTACAAATCCTGTAATCACCCCATCAGCTATTAATCAATACCAATTAATTAGCTTAAATATCAAACTCAGGTAAAGATATGATTTATTTCACACCGAAATAAAGGATAACTCTAACCGTTTAATACATCTTTTATTCTACTCCTAAAAATGGGGTATAGGAAACCCAAAAAGTTTTAGATTGATCACAAAATCGCATTAAAATCAAAAAAATAAATTTCAATAACAGAATATTATTTGATACATATCAATTTTTATATTTTTTGTAACATTTTATTAAAAACTTCTTTTTTGATTTTTCGACAAAAACAGACTGTTCCTTCTCTAACAATGTCATTTTTTATAGACAATGCCCTCTTTTTTTGTTATTTTCTGTCGCACATTTTTTCGACGAACATTTTAAAATCTTACGGTCAGTATATGTTTAAATTTAGTTTTTTAGCAGCACTACTCTTTTGTGCTTTAGATTCCAATAGTTTTGCCAACACAAGTACACAAATTCCTAGCCAATGCCAACAACTCTTCCAGCAGACAGAAGAACTCATTTCAGAAGCAGAGAAACAACCCGGCACACATCTACAAATTGCAAACATCAAAAATAAACTATCTGAAAGCAAACAAAAAATCCTACAAATGAGTGTTGAACATCAAATTAAAAGTTGCGATAAAGGATTACTTGCATTAAATAATATGAAAGGAAAAGAAGAATAATTAATCAAAAAGATTATATTATAGCCAATAAAATCTTTTTCTTTAAAAAAATAGAACAAATAAGTGTTTAGCAGAAAAACAAGTTTAATAATATTTAGTTGCTAAAATTATTTATATTTTGATCGTATTATTTTTATTGTTTGTACAGTGCCTAATAAACAGAAAATTTGGTAGTAACTATTTTTTATAGTTACTACCAATTTTTTAGTCATAATCAACCGAGTTGTTGCTCAAAAGCAACTCAAAGGCTAATGCTATAAGACTTCAAGCCACTTTTTAGCAACAATTTTGTCTACTATGCCTGTTAATTTATGTTTTAACTCACAGAAAATATCTGAAATACTTCTTATAAGTTAAAAATTTGAAAGAGAGTCACTCTTCCAAATTAAATGGTATTAGCCATAAACCGTGTGTTATCAGACATTGTTAATAAAACAATCCACAGCTAGCATAAATCTGTTTTTTCTTGTTGTGCGACTGCTACCTCTAAAACTTGGCGAGTTGTCATCGTACTATCAATTTTAATATAAGCACATTGATCTTCAGGAATGATAATAGCCTCATAAACCCCAGTTTGTCGTAAGAAAAAATCTTTCCATACATCATTATTACGACATTCAGTAAGTCCAGTAAGCCGAATACGCAAATTAGCCAAATATGGGGGTTCATTCATCGTAAAAGCAAGCGCGAGCCATAAGACCGCCAACAGCGTTGCTGATAAAAACAATACCTCTGTACCAAAATGCCCAACAATCCAACCGCCGATACTTCCTCCGGCAGCAGCACCCAAAAACTGGAACGTCGAATAAACGCCTAACGCTGTGCCTTTACTTCCTGCCGGCGCTTCTTTACTAATAAGGGATGGAAGCAATGCCTCCATAAGATTAAAGCCGATAAAAAACAATAAAGTTCCAAGAATAAGAGCCCACAACTGATTATCCGCCCACCACAAAGTTGCTTCGGCAGCAATCAAAATCACAATACAGCACAAGAAAACAGCCTTCATTTTGCGTTTCGTTTCAGCAATAATAATTCCCGGAACCACACTTACAAAAGCAATCAGCATTGTGACGAGATAAATCTGCCAATGACGATAAGCCGGAAAATCGGCACGCTCAAAACAAAGAGGTAACGCAATAAAAGTTGTCATCAACAAGCAGTGCATACAAAAAATACCAATGTTAAGTTTCATTATCTGTGGTTGTTTTAATACCTCTTTCAAACAACCTTTAATCACTGCCGATTCACTGTTACGTATGTGATATTGACTTTTTGGGATCACTGTTATGGTTAAGAAAATCCCGCCTGTAGCCAATACCGCTATAAACCAAAATAACCCTTGCAAACCAATCTGATGCGTAATGATAGGCCCTGTCACCATCGCAATTGCAAAAGTGATGCCAAAAGAAACGCCTATAAATGCCATTGCTTTAGTGCGAATTTGTTCACGTGTTAAATCGGATAATAATGCCATTACCGCTGCAGAAATTGCCCCACTGCCTTGTAAGGCGCGCCCTATAATTACGCCCCAGATTGAAGTTGACAAAGCAGCAATGATGCTGCCAATGACAAAAATGGATAATCCTAAAATAATTAAAGTTTTACGTTCTACTTTATCAGACCACAAGCCAAAAGGGATCTGAAAAATTGCTTGCATAAAACCATATATACCAATCGCAATACCGATAAGGGTTTCATTCGCTCCCTGTAAATGCATACCATACGTAGTCAATACCGGTAGCACCATAAACATTCCAAACATACGTAAGGAAAAAATGGTACCGAGTCCCCAAGTAGCCTTACGCTCTTCGGTGGTCATACAATTATCATTATTAAGTGCTGTTTTATTCATACTATTTTTAACGGATTTAATAAAATACAAAAAATCTGCCCAGAGGACAGATTTTAAATACAATACCAACTAAGTTTATTAAATGCTTAATTGGTCAAACTAACAATGGAATGTGCCGGCACCATAAAGTCAATCGACATCATAATATTTAGGGTACAAATAGCAATAATAGAAAAGACAAACAATTTTCTTGCCCAAACATAATCATTATTCTCTGACTTATAACCCGATAATGCCATACATAACCACCATACGCTCACAGCAGTGGCTACCACAAGGTATTTATAACCGGCATAACCACCTATGGATAACATCAGTGCGGCAAACATAAAGGCTATGATATACAGCAAAATATGATGCTTAGCAACAGCAATACCTTTTACCACCGGCAACACAGGAATATTGGCTGCTTGATAGTCTTTGAAACGGAAGATCGCAATAGCATAAGAATGTGGCATTTGCCACAAACTAAAAATAGCTAATAAAATCAATGCGCCCGTATCAAATTCATTACTTACAGCACAATAACCAATAACAGGTGGAGCGGCACCGGACAAACTGCCGATGAGCGTGCCATAAACTGAATGACGCTTCATATAAAGGCTATATACAAATACATATACCACAAATCCCATCACAGCCAGCCACATAGCTAGAGGATTAGCCCCGAAATAAAGGATAGCAAATCCTAAAACGCCTAATACAATGGCTAAAGCAAACGTAGTATGTACTGATACTAAACCTTTAACTAATACACGATTTTTTGTGCGTTCCATTTTACGATCGATATCACGATCTATCAGATTATTGAAGGCACAACCTGATGCAACCACTAATGACACACCAAGAATCGTATAAGAAAACAGCGTATGATCCATATGCCCTTTGGCCGCTAACAGAAACCCACCGACAACCGAAATAAGATTGCCGATGATAATTCCCGGTTTGGTTACTTGTAGGTAAGATTTAATCATAGTAAATCCTATTAGCCTGCCATCATATTGGCATTCAAACTCCACATAATCCAGATGGATAATGCCACCAATAATAGAATCACAATCGCGGTAAAAATAAATGATATGAGATTCCAACGCCCATCTTCAGAAGTTCCCATATGCAAGAAACAGACAAGCTGAACAATTAGCTGTATCACTGCTGTAACGGCAATAATAACCAATAATGACATTTTGGACGCACTGCCGTTCATCACCATCAGGAATGGAATTAATGTCAAAATAACAGATAAACCGAAACCAATAAGATAGCTTTTAACACTACCGTGTTCAGTAACGGCATAATCGTGGTTATCGTAACTCATAGCAAGACCCCCATTAAATAAACAACGGAAAAGACACAAATCCAAACAATGTCAAGGAAGTGCCAGAATAAACTTAAACACATTAGACGAGTACGGTTAACCGCAGATAAACCGCGTGTAACCACCTGAATCATCATCACCACCATCCAAATCAATCCGGCAGTAACGTGTAACCCGTGTGTACCGACTAGTGTAAAGAATCCGGAGAGGAAACCGCTACGATCAGGCCCTACACCTTGTGCAATCAAATGGTGGAACTCATTGATTTCCATACCAACGAAAGCTGCACCGAATAGGAAAGTCACAACTAACCATAATAAAACCTGCTTAACATTATTGCGGTTCATTGCTAAAACAGCAAATCCATAAGTAATGGAACTGAACAGCAATAGGAAGGTTTCCACTAACACATAAGGTAACTCGAAAATATCTTTGCCGCTCGGTGCCCCTGCTGTACCTGGTAACAACACGATATAGGTTGCGAACAGACAAGAAAATAGAATCAAGTCGCTCATTAAATAAATCCAAAACCCGAAAACTTTAATCGGTCCAGTATCGTGGTGTCCTTGATGGACACCGTTATGTATTACAGTATTTGTTGACATTATTGCAGCCCTGCTTGAGATAATTCTTTAAAGTGTTTATTTTCAATCGTTTCAATTTGATCGACAGGAACATAATAATCCACATCTTGATCGAAACTTTTAGCAATCCAAGTAACAACCATACCGACGAAACTCACGATTGCTAACCACCAGATATGCCATATCATTGCGAAACCGAAAATCATAGTAAATACAGCAATGATGACACCCGCAGCAGTATTTTTCGGCATATGGATAGGGGCATAAGTTGTTGGTTTAGCATAAGCCACACCTTTTTCTTTGTTATCCCAAAAAGCATCACGATCTTCTACTCGAGGAGTCACCGCAAAATTATAGAAAGGCGGTGGTGAAGAAGTTGCCCATTCAAGAGTACGTCCGCCCCAAGGGTCACCGGTGGTATCTCTGTTTTTATTTCGATCACGGATCGATACACCAAGTTGAATAAACTGACAAGCAATACCCAAAGCAATAATCACCGCACCAAGTGCTGCTACACCGAGTAATGTATGATATTCAGGATCAATTTGTTGACTTAAACGGCGAGTCATTCCCATAAAACCTAATGCATATAGCGGTAAAAACGCAACAAT
>Ga0079226_10003745_pt1 | contig 11664 bp, 11 predicted proteins | sample Poulit2014_FD_76345 | JGI IMG/M metagenome (GOLD analysis project Ga0079226, IMG submission 76345) | Agricultural soil microbial communities from Georgia to study Nitrogen management - Poultry litter 2014 | ecosystem: Environmental > Terrestrial > Soil > Agricultural land | place: USA: Georgia... | reverse complement strand
TAATGTATAATTCCTCCCATTTTACAACAGTTGTATCGGTTTCTAATAAGAATAATGTTTCAATTTCATCAATATATGTCTGGAGTTGTTCAATATACCCCAATAGCTGGTCACTATCGTGCTTTTCGGGTACATCCACAGACTCGATTTCTTGTTTGATGAAAGATAGCATATGGATAAGGTCCCTTAGGCAAAAAGTAAGCCTTGTGGCCATGTCGATAATGGTTTCCCATTTTCCATCTCCTTCTTTGACGTGTTCGAAGCGGAATTGAATACGTCCGATATCACTTAACCCTTTTTGAATTGATTGGTGGTCGATGACATATTGGAATAGTTGTTGAAACAATTCGTCGATTTCGTGCTTTGTTTCGGTAAATGATTTATTCCACTCATTTATAAAATCGGTGTTTAGATGGATGTTATTATGTCTTATCAGGTTGTCAATCCCACTATGTTCATCCAATAGACCAATGTTATTCAACGTATATTGCATATTGATGTCATTGAGTTTCAATCCATAGTGTTTGGATGCTGTTTCCTCCAAATGGTGTGCTTCATCAATGACTGCTTTAGAATATGCAGGAATAAATTGATAGTCATTGAACAAGTCCGCACAAAAAAGTGCATGATTGGTAATAATGATATTTGCTTGCTGAGCTTTTCGTTTTGCCCGCTGATAGTAAGATTTGGCAAACCACTTGGATAGCGGATTTACTTTATTTTCAGCCTCGGTGGAAATACGATTGAAAAAGGTATATCCACTTGGAGGAAGTTGAATTTCGTCTACATCACCCGTTGATGTTTCTGTAATCCAAACAATTAACATTGCTTTGGTGAGTGTGAAATCATAATTGTTTTCATTGGGCAGGTTGAGTTCGTATGCAAACTTTTCCAGACTTATATAATGCCTCTTCCCTTTTAACAGTGCCACCTTAAAAGTATATGGGAGCAGGGATTTCATGAGTGGAATTTCTTCCTCCAATAATTGCGATTGTAGTTGTGTTGTATATGTGCTGATAACAATTCGTTTTTGCGACCTAAGTGCTTCATATACAACCGGCAGCAAGTAAGCAAGGGATTTTCCTGTTCCGGTTTCCGCTTCTATCAAAGCATGTTTATGTGCGGCGAAACTATCGAATACATACTCAGACATTGTACGTTGGCCATCGCGAATTTCAAATGATTCCATTTGTTTTTTCATTGTCCCATCTGGTCCGTAAACATTATCCAAATATTCCTCAAAGGAAATATGAATCGGCTCGGTTTCTTCAGTGTTATCTTTTAGTTTTTTAAATGCCAATCCCCCAAATACATCTATTCCTTCCGGTTCTTCTATTGTAAAGGCACGCTTTTCCTGTTCTTTGGTTAGTATTTCAAATAAATCGGATGTAAGTGCTCCTTCAAGGTTCAACAAGTGTGTTAATGTTTCATATGGCAATTGTTTTATTTTCTGTATGATTTTCAAAAATAATTCAGCAGTTACAAGTGCATCTGATAATGCCCGATGTGGATTCTCATGTTCTAACCCCAGATAAGAACTCAATCTCCCCAATTTATAGCTTGGTGATTGTGGATAAAAAATCCTTGCTAGTTCTACCGTATCCAAAACCGGATTATTGAATCCCGGATATCCGGCATCATGCATTTCTTGATTCAGAAACCCTATATCAAACGAGATATTGTGTGCAATAATATAACTATCCGCTATCAGCTTTTTTATTTCCATTGCTTTCTCACTAAATTGTGGTTTATCATGAACATGTTCATCTGTAATACCCGTCAATTTAGTGATGAATGAAGGAATGCTTTTATTTGGGTTGATCAATGTTGAATAGGTATCAGAAACAGATCCATTTTCAACGACTGCCATCCCAATTTCAATCATTCTATCGTTTTCTTTTGTGCTATGTCCTGTTGTTTCTATATCAATTACAACAAATCTGTTCATCGCTTCGTTTCACCAACTTTCATTTATAATATGAAAAACTCTTATCAAGTTACTGATAAGAGTTTTATACATATACACAAGTCTACACCGTAGTGAAAGGTGGTTCTTGTTCAATCAGTTGTTTGACTTGATTGTATTCATTTAATAATGCGACCTTTGGCTTATATGTGGTCAATTCCTCAGAAGAGACCAATGCATAGGATATGATGATGACAGTATCATCCGGTTGAACTAACCGTGCAGCTGCACCATTCAAGCATACTACACCGGAGCCTTTTTTTCCAGGAATGACGTATGTTTCCAGTCGTTTTCCATTATTGTTATTGACAATCTGAACCTTCTCATGTGGCAGTATATCAACCTGTTCGAGTATCTCCGCATCAATGGTAATGCTTCCGATATAATTTAAATTCGCTTCCGTCACTCTTGCTCGATGAATTTTACCTTTCATCATCGTTCGAAACATAAAAGGTTATCCCCCTTGTATTATCGATTTCCAAAGTCAATCAATTCTTTTCCGTGACACATCAAGTATGATTATACTCGTCAAGATTAAATATAAGATTATCAATTAATCGGGCACGCTTAAATTGAACAGCCATTGCCAATATGACTGTTTCATCCATCCATCTTATCTTCTGTAGTTCAGGATAGCTTAATAATTCAACATATTCCACAACTCCGGAAGTATGTGTTACGACCATTTTTGTCACTTCGTCTATGATTGTGTCTGTATTATTCTCACCGCCGAGTGCCAGTTGTTTTCCTGCATGAAGCGCTTTGAATATCCAGACTGCTTCTTTTTTTTCTGTATCGCTCAAAAATACATTACGGCTGCTTTTGGCTAAACCGTTGTGTTCCCTTGCTGTTGGAACCCCAATTAACTGAAGTGGAAAATTGAAGTCATTGACGAGTGAATCAACAACCGCCAACTGTTGGGCATCTTTTTCACCAAAATAGGCACGGGTTGGCTGGATGATGTTAAACAATTTTGTTAAAACCGTCACAACTCCATCAAAATGTCCCGGCCGCTTACTGCCGCATAACACATTTGTCCGCTTGGTTACTTTCATCGCTATGGATGGTTCTACCGGGTACATTTCTTGTGTAGTTGGAATGAATACAGCATGCACTCCCATTTTTTCAGCTAATTTCAAATCACGTTCTTCATTACGTGGATATTCATCAAAATCCTCGTTAGGTCCAAATTGCAGTGGATTCACAAAAATGCTGACAACCACAAAATTATCTTTATCCATTGCTTCCTTCATTAGTTTCAAATGTCCGTCGTGAAAAAATCCCATTGTGGGAACCAGTCCGATGGATTTTGCTTCTGCTCTCAATTCATTTGACCTTTTTTTCATTTCATCTATAGAGCGATAGATTTCCATATGCTATTTACTCCCATTCCGGTAATAAATCATGACTCTTGATGGTAAACGAGTGTTCCTCGAGCGGGAATACAGCACTCTTTACATCATCTATATAGGCTTTGATGGCCTGTGTGCCAGCCGTATTAAAATCAGCATGCGGTTTGACAAATTTCGCCAATCTGTCAACACCGTATTGCATGATATCATGATAAACCAACACTTGACCATTACAATCCACTCCTGCACCGATGCCAATCGTCGGAGCGGAAATGCTGTTTGTTATGATGTTGGCTAATTCTTTTGGTACACATTCCAACACAATAGCCATCACACCACATTCTGCTAACTGTTTGGCTTCATTTAACAACTTCTTTCCTGTTTCTTTATCTTTTCCTTGTACCTTATAACCACCTAGTACATGAACAGTCTGTGGTGTCAAACCAATATGTGCGACAACAGGGATACCTGCTTGTGTAAGTCGTGTGATTAGTTCAATGTTTTCCGAAGTAGCACCTTCCAGTTTCAATGCATCCGCATTTGTTTCCTGGAAAATTCTTTTGGCGTTGAATAAGGCATCTTCAAGTGATATCTGATATGACATAAACGGCATATCAACAACCATGAAAGTCTCTTTGGCTCCCCGTCTGACCGCTTTTGCATGATGAATCATGTCGTTGATCGTCACTTGGACAGTTGAATCATAGCCTAACATAACCATCCCAAGTGAATCTCCGACCAAAATCATATCAATACCAGCTTCTTCACTTATTTTTGCGCTAGGATAATCGTATGCGGTAATCATCGTTATTTTCTCATTTTCGTTTATCATTTTATCAAGCTTTATTTTGGTCATCTTCTTTTTTCCTCCCCTTATTATTAAACCAATCAATTTCCGCCGAGTACAGTTTTTTTTCGGTTCCATCATGTAAGACCAATAATGCGCCGTCATCGTCTATTCCCAAGAAAATAGCTTCATATTGTTCGTCAGGTACGTTTATACGGATAGACTCCCCTATACGATATCCATTCTCCTCCCATTTTTGTTTAATCGATGTAAAACCATTTTCCATGAAATCTATATATCTCTGTTCAAGAACTTGCAATATATCTTGGATAAGTGTATTCATATTCCAGAAATGATTTGTTTCAATTTGCAATGAAGTTGCCATTTCCCTGATATCTTCTGGCATGTCTTCTGTTGTCTGGTTAACATTTATGCCTATCCCAAGAGCAATATACTGGATTTGACCTTTCTCCATCTGCATTTCTGTCAGTATACCGGCTATTTTTTTATCACCTATCAAGATATCATTTGGCCATTTGATGCGAAGGGATTTAATATCGGAAAAAACATCCGCCAGTACAGTTGCTGTCACTAATGTCAATAACGTGGCCTTTTGAGGAGTAATCTTTGGTTTAAGTAATATGCTTATCCAGATCCCTTTGCCTTTTGATGAATGCCATACACGGCCCATCCGCCCTTTGCTGTTTGTTTGCGCATTATCAATAACGACCGTCCCATGTGATTTACCTTCTTTTGCGGCATCACGGACGTCTCTTTGTGTCGAGTCGGTTATTTCTTTGTGAATGATGGTTTTACCTAGCCATTCCGTATTCAATCCCTTTGCTATGGCAGTTTGACTTGTTTCAATCGATTTTGCGCCTAGTAGGTAATTGGCTTCCTCATTAACTTTGATAATATAGCCATCTTTTTCCAACACATCTAGGTGTTTTCTAACGGTATCAAGGGAAATGTTCAATGTGTCTGACAGTCTTTCACTTGAAATAAAACCATCCGGATGATTTTTCAACGCGGTTATTAATTGTTCTTTAGTGGATGACATAATACCCACTCCTTTAATGCGCTTTTATTATTTTTAATGTTCCCTTTTACGACTTCCTGTTCAATAACTGACAGGCACTCCCCTATCCAGGCGCCTTTTTTCCGTTTTGGGAATAGATTGACAATATCTTCACCATTTAATGCAAGATCCCGTTTCGATTCGATAGGGATTTTTTTCTGGATGTGGGTGATGTCATCTGATTTGGGGCAATTTTCCAAATCAAGTATGTTTGCCAAACGGATGAACTTATGAACATACGAAACAGGTATTATGTATGCGAGCCATTTATCCAATCCATGATCAGAGAAATATTGGATTGTTTGCGTCAATGTGTCAGCCTCTTGCTTTGTTTTATTGCTAGCCTTCCATTTGCTAACCCATGTCGATACTCGTACTGAAGGATATAGGGTGTGTAATAAGGCTATCACTTCTCCAAATGAATATAAAGGGATCATTTTCTGTGGTAATACATCCACTATGTCATGATGTTCTTTGAAAATAGGTAATTCATTCAGTATACGGGTTTTATTTAAATATGACATGCCTTTATCAATAAAGTCGCCGGCAAATAATTTGGTGATTTCCACCGTTAAACGTTCTACTGCTAAATGACGTATTTGATCCCTTACCTTCAGCATATCATTCAATGTGTGTTTTTCAATTGTAAATCCCAGTTGACTTGAAAAACGTACTGCACGGATAATCCGCAAGGGATCTTCATGAAAGCGATCGTAACCATTACCAACCGCACGTATTTGTCGATGTTCAATATCTTTTTTACCGCCATATGGATCAACTATGTTTCCCGTTTTGTCCATAGCAATGGCATTCATTGTAAAATCACGACGTTTCAAATCTTGGTCAATCGTTTGAACAAAAGTTACATTATCTGGATGTCTTTGGTCAGAGTACGTATTCTCCAGACGAAATGTCGTCACTTCGAAAGAGTCACCTTCCCATCTGACAATAACTGTACCATGTTCAATGCCTACAGGAATGACTTTCCTAAATATATGTTGAATGTCAAATGGTTTGGCGGATGTTGCGATATCAATGTCACCTACAGGCCGTCCGATTATCAGGTCACGAACACATCCACCGACAAAATAGGCATTAAATCCCTTTTTTTCAATATGTTGTATCACTTTTATTGCTTTTGAAAATGTACTGGGCAACAAAATGTTCACCATCTTTTTGTGTATTCACTATAATAATTGTTTATATAACTGCATATATTCGTTAACAATCTTATCGGAATGAAATGAATGCTGCACGTGTTGGAAACTTGCTTCTTTGAACTGTTCGAGCAGTGTGTCATTCTGCAGTAACTGAATGGCGTAATTACTTGCACCGGTTATGTCACCAACGTCAACCAAATACCCAGTTTCGTTATGCACAAGTACCTCAGGAATTCCCCCTGTATTTGTTCCTATACAAGGTACATGGGAGGCCATGGCTTCCAATAAAACCAAACCAAAACTCTCTTTTTCTGACAGTAACAATTTTAAATCTGATATAGCTAATAAATCACTGATGTTGTTCTGTTTTCCAAGAAAGAGGATATGATCTTTCAAACCAAGGACATCTGCTAATTGGGTGTTTTTTGCATAGTCTGGTCCATCGCCAACCATCAACAGTTTTGATGGAATTTTTTCATGTATTTTTTGAAAGGTATAGATGACATCAGAAATTCGCTTTACTGGTCTAAAATTCGATATATGAATGAGAACCTTTTCTTCGGGTTTTATACCATATTGCTGCTTTAACTGTGGCATGCTTTTGTTCGTGTAAACATCTTCATTCACAAAATTATAAATGACTTGGATGTCCTTGTTTGTGGACAACATTTCATTTGTTTGTTTGACAAGACTATGTGACACTGCTGTCACTGAGTCGGATTGTTCAATGCCATGTTTTATCATTTTTTTAAACGTTGGGTCGATCCCGAGTACAGTAATATCTGTCCCGTGTAAAGTGGTGACAATTTTAACATCTTTTTTCGCAATATCCCTTGCCAAGATGCCACATATCGCATGTGGCATCGCATAATGGACATGAAGAATATCAAGGCCTTCCCTGTCGATTACTTCAGCCATTTTAGAGGCTAGCGTTAAATCATATGGTGGATACTGGAAGACAGGGTAATGGCTTACCTCGACTTCATGATAAAAGATATTTGGATAAACCCGGTCGTCAAGACGGAATGGTACACTGGATGTGATAAAATGTGTTTCATGTCCAAGTTTGGCCATTCTGATACCGAGTTCTGTTGCAATAACCCCTGATCCTCCAATAGTTGGATAACATGTAATTCCAATTTTCATCATTTATTATTTTCCTTTTGTTTAACAATATTTCGCCATTGGAAATCACCACGTTCTAAACCATGGATGATGATCTCCGCTGCTGCAAGATTAGTGGCGAGTGGTATTAAATGGACGTCGCATAGACGCATCAATGCACTGACATCTGGTTCATGGGGTTGGGCTGTTAGCGGGTCACGAAAAAAGATGACGATATCCATTTTGTTATTGGCAATGTGCGCACCGATTTGCTGATCCCCACCCAATGGACCTGATTGAAAACAGGTTACAGGTAGATCAGTTGCCTCTTCGACTTTTTTCCCTGTTGTCCCAGTTGCAAACAGTTGATGCCTTCTCAAGATATGTTTATAAGCAATACTGAAGCTAATCATGTCTTGTTTTTTCTTATCGTGGGCAATGAGAGCGATGTTCATTTTCAATCACCTTATTTCGTCATAGTCAAAGAATAAAATTTAAGCTGTTGTTTCATACCCATCTTCATCAACAGTGTTTCGCCCAAATGATGCTTTATAAGGGAGTTTATTTTTTTGTCCATCTGTTTTTGTCTCTTGTTTCAATTTTTGTCATAGCCGTTTCAAATGCTTCCGTGAGATCGATATCCAATGAATTACTGAAGGTGGTGAGCACAAATAGCACATCACCAAGTTCTTCCGTGATTGATTTCATTTCCTCGCTGGACTTTTTAGTTTTTTCTCCATAGGCATGGTTCACTTCCCTCGCTAATTCGCCAATTTCTTCCGTTAATCGTGCCATTTGACCTAATGGAGAAAAATAACCTTCCTTAAATTGGGTAATATATGTATCAACGCGGGACTGTATTTCCTTTGTTGTATATGATTGATAATCATTACTCAAGCAAATCCAACCTCCTATATAAGAATCTTCTCTTATAGTAGATAAAAGACACCTATTTGACAAACTTTTTTGCTTGATTCTCAGATAGGAATTGTTCTTGGCAAGCAAATTGACTATAATGGAGTCTGTGTTTACATCGATAGTTCAAAAAGCAAGGAGGGATAGCAATGATATTTGGTTTAAGATTGAAAAACATCTTCTTTATTTTTGTGGGAGCTGCCATATTTTCATTTGGAATCGTTCATTTTAATATGCAGAATAATCTAAGTGAAGGTGGTTTTACCGGTATTACGTTATTATTTTATTTTTTATGGGATTGGGATCCTGCCATAATGAATATTGTCCTGAACGTCCCTGTCTTTTTTATCGGGTGGAAATTTCTTGGCCGTAATACATTTATTTATACGATTATCGGCACAATAGCCGTTTCTATATTTTTGAGTATCTTTCAGATTAAACCGTTTGAGGTTGCGCTACAGTCTGATATGACCTTGGCTGCTTTATTTGCCGGTGTCTTTATAGGCGTTGGGCTCGGGATTATCTTTCGTTATGGTGGAACCACCGGTGGCGTGGATATAATCGCACGGATTGTCCATAAATATGTTGGCTGGAGTATGGGGAAAACCATGTTTTTATTTGATTTCATTGTTATTGCATCTTCTGTAGCGGCATATTTAAAATTAGTAGAAGGTATGTATACACTTGTCGCGGTGTATGTCGGCTCAAGGGTGATTGATTTTATACAGGAAGGCGCTTATACGGCCCGTGGGGCAACGATAATATCAGGTTCCAGTGATTTGATTGCGAAGCGGATACAGCAAGAACTAGACCGAGGTGTAACCATTTTAAATGGTAGAGGAAGTTTTACGGGTGAAAAACGGGAGGTCCTCTACTGCATTGTTGGAAGAAATGAAATCGTTAGACTGAAAAACATCATTAATACGGTTGATCCATTTGCTTTTGTGGCTGTCAGCTCTGTTCATGATGTTGTTGGTGAAGGTTTTACATTGGATGAAAACAAGAAGCCATTGCACGATGATTAAAAAACGCGATCGAAATGAATAACCAATAACATAAAAAAGGGGCTGCATCAGATTGTAGCCTCTTTTTCCTATCAATCATCAGTGCCTTTGTTCTTTTTTTGTTTCTGGTCTTGTTGAATCCAATCCCGTTTCTTTTTCACTTCTCCCCGATATTTTTTCCACCCCACATATAATAATACAAATATAATACAACTGCTGACAATCAGGAGGAGCCAGACAAAGGAATCCATCTCAGTTTTTATTTTCTGTCTTTCTATTGCGTCCGCCATCGGTTGTGCTGATATATGACATATGAACAACGTCATCGTGCAAATGTGAGAATAGATAGTTTTTATAGTGCATCACTCCGCACATCTTTTACATATATATTTATGCATGCAGAAAATATATATCACTATCTTTCTAATTGCAGACTTGTACGTTTAAGTGTCAGTTGATATGCCACCATGATGGTAATGATGCTCAACCAAAATGTAAAATAGCCTATTTCATTCATATGTTCGGTTAATGAGCCGTATACAGGCATCATTCCATAAACATAGTCAATGATATCATTATGTAAAATCCAGATGGCTGCAACAGTGAGATGTCTTAATTTGATGTCATAAAAACGACTATACAACAGGCCTTGTATGGCCATGGCACCGTGTGATGCTATTAACATATACCCTTGCCAGCTCAAACCATCATCGACTATAAGGGTTAATATATTCATGGCTACAGCCCAAATGCCGTATTTGAATAGACTGGTTATGGCGAGTGCTTCAATGTAAGGTGTATTCTTTCCGAAAATAAAAAACAGTAAAAATATCGTGAAGAACAAACTCGCTGTGGGGCTATCCGGTATAAACGGAAGGAATATTGTGGGCGTTATTTTTAACTGGCTTTCATACCAGATAAAACCATATATCGTACCGAATAGATTAATGATGAACAATGCGCTTAAAAAACGCTTATTCAGCAATATGTTAAACATAATATACTATACCCCTCCGTCATGGATTTAAATGGAAAAAAGAAGACACCTGCGTGAAAAATGTCAGCGAGGTGTCTTCCTGAGTATCATCGTGTAATAAACTCTTTAGAACCAGACAAATATGTTCATTCCAATGACTTATCGTACTATTCGTTCGAATTGTCACCATTTGAATTATTGTCATTCGAGTTATTATCATCCGAGCCATCATTACTATCAGAATCATTGTCACTCGAGTCATCATCAGCGGTATCATTTACTTTTGCAATGAAATCGGCCAATTGATCCAATTCCTCATCAGATCCTTGGAAAACGTCAGCTGGCATGTTACCAATACCGTTTTGAGCAATATCTTTTATTACGTCCGGTGGATGGTCGATACCAACTAATGCAGGTCCATTTCCGCCTTGTAATGAATCTCCATGACAGGATAGACAATTATCTTGATATACAGCATAACCAGGATCATCTTTGTCAATTTCCGCTTGTTCACCTGGTGGAATGGGCTTATTGTTTTCAGCACGTTGTTCCCAGTCAACTTCTGCAGATGATTCGTATGTTAACCATACTGTTGTCGCAAGACCAAGTAACATCATTCCAACAGCAATCGGTCGTTTAGGTGGTCTTCTGCCTGGTCCATTATCAAGGAACGGAGCGAGCAATAATGCTCCAAACGCAAGACCCGGAATGATTATAATACCAAAAATGATATATGTTCCACTTGCGAATTGATATTTTAAAAGTTGATATAAAAATAGAAAGTACCAATCCGGTAATGGTTGATATCCCGCATTTGAGGGATCTGCCACACCTTCCAGAGGCGCGGGTTCAACAAGCACTAAGCTGAGAAAACCAACCAAAAACACGGATCCTACAAGCCATTCTTTTAATAAAAAGTTGGGCCAAAATGCTTCCGTCCGTCCAGGATATTCTGAATAATCCCTTGGTGTGTACGGGGTTGTGTCGGATTTGATTCTGGAATCACCGACAAATTTCATGCCCTTTCCTTTTTTCATGGTTTTCCCTCCTTCTTATAGTGGTCCAGCAATTCCTTGCCTACGAATTAAAATGAAATGCACTGCCAATAAAGCAAATAAAGCTGCCGGCAGGAAGAAAACATGAATGGCAAAAAATCGCGATAATGTTTCTGCACCAATTACTGTTTCATCCCCGGATAGGAGCGTTTTTAATTGCTCTCCGATAAATGGTACTTGTTCAGCAATATCAAGTCCTACCTGTGTCGCAAAAAATGCCTTATTATCCCAAGGTAATAGGTATCCTGTAAAACCTAATCCGAGTAT
>Ga0079226_10003744_pt1 | contig 11664 bp, 12 predicted proteins | sample Poulit2014_FD_76345 | JGI IMG/M metagenome (GOLD analysis project Ga0079226, IMG submission 76345) | Agricultural soil microbial communities from Georgia to study Nitrogen management - Poultry litter 2014 | ecosystem: Environmental > Terrestrial > Soil > Agricultural land | place: USA: Georgia... | reverse complement strand
TTTACGGAGAATTCCGTCATGATCTTGCGCTAACAGTGAATCCCAACCATTACCCCAAATGAGTTTAATCACATTCCAGCCGTTGCCGCGGAAGCCTGATTCAAGCTCTTGGATAATCTTGCCGTTCCCACGAACTGGGCCGTCAAGACGTTGTAAGTTACAGTTAATCACGAAAATTAAGTTATCGAGTTTTTCGCGTCCTGCAAGTGAGATTGCACCGAGTGATTCTGGCTCATCCATCTCACCATCGCCACAGAAACACCAAACTTTACGGCCTTCTGTATCGGCTAATCCGCGTGAGTGGAGATATTTTAAGAAGCGCGCTTGATAGATCGCTTGAATTGGGCCAAGTCCCATGGATACCGTTGGGAATTGCCAAAATTCTTTCATCAGCCATGGATGCGGATACGATGGAAGTCCATTACCATCCACTTCACGGCGGAAATTCATCATCTCTTCTTCGGTGATGCGCCCTTCAATAAACGCACGCGCGTAGATACCGGGGTCTGAGTGTCCTTGGAAGAAAATTAAATCGCCTTCTTGATTCTCGTTTGAGCCTTTCCAGAAATGGTTAAAACCCACTTCCCACATGGTCGCAAGCGATGCATAACTTGCAATGTGTCCACCAATTGAGGAATCTTCCATATTGGCTTTAACGATCAATGCCATCGCATTCCAACGGGTATAGGAGCGGATTTTATGTTCCAATTCCGAGTTACCAGGATAACGAGGTTGTTTATCTGCAGGAATGGTATTGATATATTCCGTTGTTCCTGAGAATGGGATTTTCACTCCATCGCGATGCGCGCGTTCGATCACTTTTTCAATCAAGTAATGGGCACGTTCTTCGCCGTCAGTGTCTAATACACTCTCAATTGAGTCTACCCAATCCTGTGTTTCCATTGGATCGACATCATGTTTTAACATCTGCTTAGACATAATCTTTTTCCTCAACTTGTCTACAATTTTTCGAATTTAATTTCTCGATTCCCCTGCATTATACCGAACTTCCAAGCGAAACTGATTAATAGTATTTATCTCGCTGTTTTTCATGATCACACCTGTGACAATGCCGATGTTCGCCCTATAACGCAACGAGGAGCGTTCGAAAAATGATTCCATTTGGGTGTATCGTCTATTTTTATTGCGCAATATACGTCAAAGACACAATAAAAAGCACAATCGATCATCCCACAATGGGGCTTGCTTTCTATAAAAAAAGCGCACAATGCGCTTTTATCCTCTTAATTTTTCTTCAAAAGCTCTGCGAGCTCGGTTTCGTAGAGCTCTAAAATGGCTTTCTCTTTATTGAGTTTAAGCTCTTTTTTCGCGATTGATTCTGCTTTTCCGCTAAGACGGGCTTTTTCGAGCTCATACTCAGCGTCAATGAGATCGCGTTTTTGCTCAAAGACTCGTTTTTGTAACGATTCGATTCGATCAACCTGTCCGTTTAATGACGTGGCTTCGGTCTCGTTTAGATCAGTATCCGATCGATCAGTTTGATAATGATGGGTACGCCCATCATTGCAATAACGGCGCGTTTTATTGAGCGCGATCTCAAGCCCCCGAATACGCTCTTGATTATTATATTTTTTTGCGTACTCAAGCTGCCTTAAAAGGTTCGCTTCTTTGTGGGCACAATCAGCCCATGATATTTGACTTAACGTGGCGAATCCGCACAATGTGCCGACGATTATCGTTCTTTTTAGGGTCATAATCTTCCTTCTTTTATCTGATTACGTTTCAGCCTATCGCCACACCGATCAGCCAAATAAATTCACGCGGCACTTGGGTAAAGCACACCGTGAAATAATCCACGCTCCATTTTACATTAACTCACTGCCAAAGACTAACCTTTAAGTGTCTGAGTTTTTAACACTATTTAACATAGCATCATTCTGGGCGATAGAAAAACCCAGCATACAGAGGGGATTTTACCGCGTTATTACGACCTTAAATTAACTTAACGGAAAGATAGATTATTCCCAAAACGAGTAGAAAATCGATAAATATTTAGCCAGTTTTTCGTCTCTTTATGCCCCCTTTTGGCTACGCATTTGGCTTCTATTTATACCAATTTTATAAAATCGCCATACGTACTTTTACAAAAAAGTAGCTTTATAAGACCAACAATTCCCCTAAATAGACTACGCAACTTGTGTATAATTTGGTATTGTTTCTAGATTATTAAAATTAATCCCACCTGCGCGACGATATCGCTCTACGCCCACTGATTGAATTCTCAAAATCGATCCGATTTACCGGGGAGCGAGCGCATCAATCGTCCGCACATCGTTTTAGGACGCATCATGATTCAGATTAAGAATTTATATAAATCATACCCCTCGGGCGATCAGACGATCACCGCGCTGTCAAACATTTCACTCGATATCCCTAAAGGGGAGATCTACGGCATTATTGGGCATTCAGGCGCGGGGAAAAGTACGTTGATCCGCTGTCTCAATCTGCTTGAACGCCCCGACAAAGGGCAAGTTATGCTCGACGATACCGACATTACTCAACTCTCATCGAAAGAGTTGATGCTGGCGCGCCGTGGCATTGGGATGATTTTCCAACATTTTAATCTGCTCTCAAGCCAAACGATTTTTAATAACATTGCCTTCCCGCTTCGCCTGCAAAAACTCACCTCTAGCGAGATTAATCAGCGCGTCAATGAGCTTTTGGAACTGATCGGACTCACCAAGCACGCCCATAAATATCCCGCGCAACTTTCAGGTGGGCAAAAACAGCGTGTCGGGATTGCGCGCGCCATCGCCAATTCGCCAAAAGTCCTCCTTTGTGACGAGGCAACCTCAGCCCTTGACCCGCAAACCACGCAATCAATTTTAGCGCTCTTAACGGACATCAATAAAAAGCTCGGGCTCACCATCGTCTTAATTACTCACGAGATGGATGTGATTAAGAGCATCTGCCATAAAGTTGCGGTGATTCACGATAGCCAAATTGTGGAAGAAGGCCCTGTGGAAGAGATTTTCCTACACCCCAAACATCCGGTTACCCGCGATTTCATTCTCGATTCAGGGCAACAAAATGAGCTCCGTAAACATCTTGAAACAGCGCTTTCTGAAGGGGCGAGCCTCTATCAGATCACCTATTCGGGGATGGAAACCTTTGAGCCTCATTTAAGTAACATCATCAAAAAAACCGATATCGATTTCTCGATTTTCTCGGGCAATATTAGCCACATTCGTGATCTTCCCTACGGACAACTGGTGATCTCGATTAAAGGCGATGATGCGAAAAAAGCGCAAGTGTTAAAAGAGTTTGAAGCCCGCGATATTAGCGCCCTTGAGATTCATCTCTAATTTAAAATACCTATTAATATAAAGGAGACTTCATGAGCACGATTCATGCTGCCGTCGTCGGTTTTGGTAACATTGGCCGTTACGTTATCGACGCACTCGAAGCCAGTTCTGATTTCACTGTGGCGGGGATTGTCCGCCGTACCGCAACGCCGATCGAGGGATTAAACTACCCGATCATTACCGATATTCGCGATCTGCCGAAGGTGGATGTGGCCATTTTATGCGTACCGAGCCGCCATATTCCCGCATACGCCAAAGAGATGCTCGCCCTTGGCATTAATACCGTTGATAGTTTTGATATTCATAGCGATATCGCGAGGCTTCGCCGCGAGCTTGAAACGGTCGCGAAAGCCCATAACGTGAGCGCGGTAATCTCCGCTGGTTGGGACCCGGGTACCGACTCCATTTTACGCGCGATCTTTTTAGCCGCAGCACCGAAAGGCATCACCTATACCAACTTTGGCCCGGGCATGAGTATGGGGCATTCAACGGCAGTGAAATCATTTGAAGGGGTCAAAGATGCGCTTTCAATCACCATTCCGACCGGCACCGGCGTTCATCGTCGCCTTGTCTATATTGAAGTGGAAGAGGGCGCGAGCTTCGAGAGCATCAAAACCACTATCTTAAATGATGATTACTTCAAAAATGATGAGTGCATTATTAAAGAAGTGGAGAATGTCGACGAGCTTAAAGATGCCGGCCACGGCGTCAATATCGTGCGTAAAGGAGTTTCTGGAAAAACGCAAAATCAGCTCTTTGAATTTGATATGCGCGTTAATAACCCAGCACTCACCGCACAAATCCTTGTTTCATCAGCTCGAGCAGCAACGAAACAAGCGCCCGGCGCTTACACCATGATCGAAATTCCATTAATTGACCTTCTTCCTGGAAATCGAGATGACCTTATCGCACAATTGGTGTAAAATAGTGCAACCTTTCAAACCGAACTAGCTACAGATTAAACGATTGACTTTTGAATAAGTATTGACAAATCTTAAAAAAAAGTTGATCATATGGGATTAGTTGAATTTTATTCATGACGACAGCCTAGACTGTACGCATTAACTTAATTAGATTTATTACTGGAGTATTACCTTGGCAAATACAGCACAAGCAAGAAAACGAGTTCGTCAAGCGGTTAAAAGCCACGCGGCAAACGCATCATACCGCTCAATGACAAGAACCTACGTTAAAAAAACTATCAAAGCAATTAACAGCAATGATAAAGAAGCTGCGAACAAAGCACTCGTTCAAGCTCAAAGCGCGCTTGACCGCTCTGTTAAACGTGGCCTTATCCACAAGAACAAAGTAGCTCGTCTCGTTAGCCGTTTAAATGCACAAATCAAAGCAATCGCTTAATTTGTTGTAACAACGCTAGACGCGAAACGGCACACGTTTCAAAGCCCCAAACAAAGTGATTTGTTCTGGGGTTTTTTTTATTGCCCGTCATTACATTATCTATCCCCTCCCCCCTAGTTTCCTCTCCTTTCCCCTAGTTTCATGAGACATTTTATAGGACAAAAAAATACCTGAGCATTTTTCAATACTCAGGCATCTCATCAATCTGGTTGAACGGTTGTTTATCGTTTATAAAACAAACCCTATAAAACAACTTCCCCTGAATGGATTTTACCAATCAAGTCTAAGGTCTCTTCCACTTTATCTCGCGCTGGCTTACGGCGAACCGACGTATATGCCGAGAGTTTTCCATCAATAAAACATGGATTTACCGATGCATATACCCAATAATAACGACCATCTTTACGGAGATTTTTTACATATCCGTACCAAGGTTTACCGCTTGAGATGGTATCCCACATCTGTTTAAAGATAACACCGGGAACGTCGGGGTGACGCAAGATTGAGTGAGCAGAGCCAACAAGTTCTTCTTCAGAATACGCAGACATATCCACGAATGCTTTATTGGCATGCGTGATTCTACCGGAGAGATCGGTACGGGAAACGATTAAACGGCCGTCAGGATAAGGGACTTCCTCATCGACAACATAGATACGACGGGCATCCCCATCATAATACGTTAATTCCATCTCTTCATACTCAGCGCCCTCGGGTAGGTTTGTGATTTCCATATCGGGCAACATTTTTTTATTCTCACTCATATCTTCATCCTATCTATCGAATATGTTGAATAAAATTCAGTGTATCACGACTATAATCTGAATGAAACATAGCCAATTAATATTTCAGAGGAGTTCAATTAAGATCAATAAAGCGTTAAATTTAGTTATGCATTCTCAGCATTTAAACGCTTAATCAGTTCAATTGTCTCTTCCACTTTTTCACGCGATGGTTTACGGCGCACAGAGGTGACCGCTTTTAGCTCGCCATCAACATAGGTTGCATTCACGGACGCATATACCCAGTAGTAACGACCATCTTTACATAAGTTTTTGACATAACCGTACCAAGGTTTATTGGCCTTGATGTGATCCCACATATCTTTAAAGATCGCGGACGGTACATCAGGATGGCGAAGCACACAGTGTGGCATGCCAATTAATTCATCTCGCTCATAGCCTGAGATATCTACGAATGCCTTGTTCGCTTGTGTGATCACCCCTTCTGGATTGGTGCGCGACACAATCAAACGGCCTGTAGGATAAGGAACCTCTTCGTCTACAACGTACACCTTACGCTCTTGACCACCGTAATATTTCATTGTGATCTCTTTTGCATTGGGCGCGATACACGCAAGGTCCATATCTGGAATCTCAATCATAAAAATTTTACCTCTCTACCTTTTCTAAACGGGGTGATTAACGAATTCGTTGACCGGTTTTCAGGTCGTCGATACGCGTTGAACGGCTCAATGTTCCGACGCTTCCCGCTAAAACACCCGCAATATCACTCTTAAATAGATTAACAATCGCCTCAGCACTCTTAAGCGGTGCTTCACGACTAATATTGGCGCTCGTTGAGACAATTGCCCCGCCGAAACGCTCACATAATGAATGCGCAAGTGGATGGCTTGTGATACGGATCGCAAGCGATTCAAATTGCCCCGAAAGATACCGTGGACACTGCTCCGAAATCGGAACAATCCAGGTATAGCGATAATCGCCCTCGGTTGCATTCATAATTTTTGCTTCTTCATCCTCGGATAATGGCTTTAGCCACGGTTTAATTCGCGCAAGCGAATCCGCCATAACGATGAATCCCTTCTCTTCTGGACGTTTTTTAAGATCCAAAAGGGCGCGGACCGCAGCTTCATTTGCCGCATCGGCCGCAAGTCCAAAGACCCCTTCCGTAGGGTGCGCAATAATCTGCCCTGCTTTAAGCGCAGCAGCTGCTTCATCTAAATCTAACATCATACAAACAATGCGGTTCCTAAATAGTAGAGTCCAAACGACAAACCTGTGGAGACAGGCAGCGTTAGAATCCACGCAATTAAAATATTTTTCACCGTCGATTTTTGTAATCCCGCTTTGTTCGCTACCATCGTTCCCGCAACGGAGCTCGATAGAATGTGCGTCGTTGATACGGGGAAGCCTAAATGGCTCGCTGAGGCAATCGCAACCCCCGATACAATCTGCGCACTTAACCCTTGCGCATAGGTCATATCTTTTTTCCCGATCTTGCCGCCAACGGTTTCAACCACACGTCGCCAGCCGATCATCGTTCCCGATCCTAACGCCATCGCCACCGCAACAATCACCCAAAATGGCGCATATTGCGTCGTTTTCGTTAAGTCTTGGGCGATTGAGTGGTACGATTTACGATAGTTTTCAGGAATCTCTTTGGAAGACTCAAGCGTTTTCGCAACGCTCGCTAAACACATCACCTCATTACGCACTGCCCAACGCTGATCCACATCAAGCGCATCGTAATCGTGCACGCCTTCTAAAATATTCATCAATTTTGCTGCGTGAACGTCCACTTCAGACATTTCACAGGAGAAAAGCTGCTCTTCCCCTTTTATAATCTGCTCTTTTTCACCAGCGGGGAAGATCGAGTCGATCGTCTTTTGATTGGCGTGATAATACTCAATCATATGCTCCGCCGCTGCCCGCGTTTGCCCAATTTCAAAGGCACTTGAATTCATATCTAAGACAAATTTTGCCGGCATTAAACTAAAGAGCACCAGCATCACAAGCCCAATCCCTTTCTGCCCATCGTTTTGCCCATGAGCATAACTCATGCCAAGCGCTGAACAGATCAGCCAGAAACGGGGCCAAAATGGAGGGCGTTTACGTTTTTCAATCACGTGGCGCTGATAAGGCGTTTTGTGAATGTAGCTTTTCGGTTTCCATTTAAGGAAAAAGAGCAGCAATAATCCAGCAAGCCCCGCCCCAATAATGGGCGAGAAGAGGAGCGACTCAAATACACCCATCGCTTTTGACCAGTTCACTCCCACAAAAATGGAGCGATCGGTCATGAGTGCGTTTGCAAGGCCCACCCCTAAAATTGATCCAATTAAGGTATGGGAACTCGATGCCGGAATTCCGAAATACCAAGTCCCCAGGTTCCAAATTAATGCCGATATCAATAATGAAAAGACCATGACGATGCCTTTCACCGATGATGCACTTGCTAAAAGGTCCATCGGCAGGAGGTTGACGATCGCGTAGGCAACCCCAAGTCCTCCTAAAAGAACGCCTAAGAAATTAAAGATACCTGATAAGAATACAGCCATCCGTGGCTTCATTGATTTCGTGTAGATGACGGTTGCGACCGCATTGGCCGTATCGTGAAATCCATTAACAAACTCAAATGCGAGCACCAACCCAATCGAGAAAATGAGTACGACTGCTACCGAAAAATCCAATCCCTGAAATAAATCAAACATCAATTAGTCTCTACAAAATTTTAATCGGCTTTCCGCTAACGAAGCGTTGAAAGTTCTTCCGCTGAAGTTGGGTGAAGTGCAACGGTGTCATTAAAATCTTGACGAGTTGCCCCCATGTTAACGGCTACCGCGAATCCTTGCAGCATCTCGTCAACTTGCGGACCATACATATGAATGCCCACGATCTTCTCATCGCGCCCCTCACAGATCATTTTCATCGCCGTTTTTACCGGATGATCGCTAAAGGTGGAGTACATTGAGGTAAATGAGGTGGTGTAGATTTTAAGATTCTCTTCACCATATTTCTCAATCGCTTCTTGCTCGGTTAGACCGACCGTTCCGATCGCAGGATGGCTAAAGACGATGCTCGCAATATTTTCATATTTGAGGAAACGCCCTTCCATGCCACCATACATGCGATCCGCCATACGGCGCGCCGCTGCAATTGCAACTGGCGTTAACGGGAATTTACCAGTGATATCACCCACTGCGTAGATGCCTTTCACGTTGGTTTCTTGGAATTCATCAGTCGAGATGGAGTCATCATCATTGATCACAACATCGGTATTTTCGAGTCCAATATTGCGTGTATTAAGCCCACGACCAATCGCCCAAATTAAGAGATCCGCTTCAACGGTATCGCCTTTTTTCGTAGTAATCGTGAGTGATCCATCGGCGTTTTTCTCCACTTTTTCCACTTCACTGTGGCGATGGAGATTGACGCTCTTTTCAAGCTCTTCTTCTAAATGCTCGGTAACAAATGGGTCAAATGAACGCAGCACCATTTCGCGGCGACAAAGAAGATGCGACTCAACACCAAACGTACTTAAAACTTGTGCAATTTCAACGGCGATATAGCCAGCGCCCACAACGGCAACGCGTTTTGGAAGTTCTTCAATGGAGAAAAACTCATTTGAAGTAATGCCATATTCAGCGCCCGGTACATTGGGAACAAGCGGGTAGCCCCCGGTTGAGATCACGATTTTATCGGCGGTATACTCTTTTCCATCGACGCTTACGGTGTTGTTATTGACAAATTTTGCCGCGCCGTGAACAAGATCAATTCCCGCCCCTGGAATGTAGCTTTCGCCATACCATGAGGTGATGTTGTTGATGTATTGATCGCTTTTTGCTTTTAAGGTTTTCCAATTAAACCCTTTTTTCTCAACGTCAAAACCGTAACCCTTCGCATCCCCAATGGCATGGGCAACCGTTGCCGCATTCCAGAGAATTTTCTTGGGCACACAGCCAACGTTTACGCAGGTTCCGCCCAGTTCACTTTTTTCAATCAAAAGGCATTTCGCGCCGTAGCTCGCTGCTCGCTCAGCAAATGAGAGTCCGCCTGAGCCCGCACCAATTACGATAGCATCATACTTTTGCATATATTTTAATTCCTTTTTTTGTCTGTATTAATGGTTATTTACTGAATTTCAAAGAGTGGAACAATCTCAGCCACCCCCGACACGCCGCGCACAATATTGACTGCGATATCAGCCTCTTCACGGGTCACAATACCCATGAGATAGACGATGCCACGCTCAGTTTTCACCTTGACGTGAACTGAGTTAAAGCCTTTTTTCTTAATTTGTGCTGTGAGCGCTGTCTTCACTTTTGAGGTGATGAGTGCGTCATTACTAATGCTAGAAACAGACGCAGGTTCACTAATAATTAGCTCATTAATAACATCTCTTACATGCTCAACCGACCGAATGTCTCGCTCTGCGCGAAGACCAAAATCACGGCTCGGGACTTCCCCTGTCAATAGCACCCGTTGGTTATAACTTAGGACGCTAACATGCGCTTTTTGACGATCAGGATAATCTTTTATTTTATGCTGTGCTTTTACTTCGATTGACTGATCTTCTACTAAAACGCCGGAGGTTCGCCGTTCATTTACACCTAACGCTCCCGCACCAACACCGCCAGCAATCAGCGCTGGGGCACAGGCATTGAGCGTTAATAGCATTGCTAAACTTCCAATGATGATTTTTAAATTTTTCATTTTCATAGGTCTCGCTTTGTGCTTTCAAATGGATTTTAATGTTTTCTGAGTGACTCATTCCAAGCTTACGCAAATTCGTTATCCACCAATACACACCAGGTATGGATGATTAACATATGCACCTCTTGGATTCGCGCCGTACGTTTGCTTGGCACTTTAACTCGCATTAATGAGTCGTAGTCGAATCCATTCGATTTTCCGCCATCTTCACCGGTAAGTAAGATGACGCGCATTCCTTTCTCGATCGCTACCTCGATCGCATTATTGATGCTCACTGAGTTTCCGCTCGTACTAATGGCAACGAGGGTATCTTTCTCATCACCCAACGCTTCGAGCTGTTTGGAAAAGACCACCTCGTAACTGTAATCATTGGCAATGGACGTTAAATTAGAACTGTCTGTGGTGAGCGCAACCGCGGGGAGGGGACGACGCTCTTTTTCAAATCGATTGATCAATTCCGCCGCAAAATGTTGCGCATCGGCCGCCGATCCACCGTTGCCACAAATATAGACTTTGCCGCCTTGGTGAAAGGTATCGATTAGGGCTTGCCCCGTTGTCTCCACAACGTCTACCAAGCACTCAAGCGCTTTCTCCTTGACGCGAATGCTCTCGGCAAACTCGTTTTTAACTAGCATCTTTTCTCTCCCTATATAGAAAAAGACCCAAGTGTTCTCTCTTGAGTCTCTTTAAAATCGATTAAATGACTAATAAGCTTTTCATTCGACTCATCGCCTGATTCTCGATCTGGCGAATGCGTTCAGCCGAAACTGAATATTTTTCCGCAAGATCGGTAAGCGTTGGCCGCGCTTCATCTTCATCATGCATCCAACGTTGGACGATAATATCTTTACTGCGTTCATCAAGCGTTTCAAGCGCCGCAAGCAATTTCTCTTGCGTGTGTTCCGCGTTATCATTCGCTTCCACAATCACCGACGGATCTTTACCCTCATCAGAGAGCCAATCGGACGGCGTATAGCCCTCTTCATCCGCGCCCGACTGGGGAAGATCAAAGGCCAAGTCGTTCGAGAAGAGGCGCATCTCCATGCGTTTCACCTCTTCTAAACTCACATTGAGCTCTTTGGCAATCTCTTTGGCTTCTTTTTTTGAGAGCCAGCCGATATGCTCTTTTGATGAACGGAGATTGAAAAAGAGTTTCCGTTGCGCTTTTGTGGTCGCAACTTTAACAATGCGCCAATTCTGGATCACAAAGTTATGAATCTCCGATTTAATCCAATACACCGCAAATGAGATCAAACGCACATTAAAGCTTGGGTCAAAGCGTTTTACCGCTTTCATCAGCCCAACATTCCCCTCTTGTACTAAATCGATGAGCGGAAGCCCGTAGCCGGTATAGCTTTTGGCAATGTGCACGACAAATTTGAGGTGCGATAAGATTAAACTTTGTGCTGCATGCAGATCCTCATGCTGAATGAATCGATACGCAAGTTCGCGCTCTTCCTCAGCACTTAATGTGGGGATATCGGCAATCGCACTAATGTACGCATCGAGACCTTCTGCGGTCGATGGTA
>Ga0079226_10003743_pt1 | contig 11667 bp, 12 predicted proteins | sample Poulit2014_FD_76345 | JGI IMG/M metagenome (GOLD analysis project Ga0079226, IMG submission 76345) | Agricultural soil microbial communities from Georgia to study Nitrogen management - Poultry litter 2014 | ecosystem: Environmental > Terrestrial > Soil > Agricultural land | place: USA: Georgia... | reverse complement strand
CACCTAAATTCACACCTTAAAAAATAAAACCCTGTAAATCAACGATTTACAGGGTTTTCTGCGGAGGAAGAGGGATTCGAACCCCCGGAAGTTTTACCTTCAACGGTTTTCAAGACCGCCGCAATCAACCGCTCTGCCATTCCTCCAATAAAAATGTTCAACCTTATCGTTGAACGGCTGCAAATATAATAAGCTTTTTCTAATATGAAAACATATTTTAAGGAAAAAATTGAATAGTTTTTAAATTTTTTTCAGGAAGTTCTTTATGGAGCTGAATTTCATTGAGTTGTGGTTTTCTGTTTTAAAATAAAAAACCAGTTATTAAATAAAGCAAAGCAAATAAAACAGTACTCAAAGCTACTTTTTTTAATTCAGGATCTAAATTTTCAGGAATTTTATTCTCTCGAACGACTTTTAAATGTATAAATAAAGGAATAAAAGCTATCAATATAAACCAGTTGAGGTAGTTTGTATGATTTGTCAGATAGATCATACTCAACACAAAAGAAAATAAAATCAAACTGAAATGATATTTTTTAGCTTTTTCTGCACCAAGTTTTACTACTAAGGTAAATTTTCCAGCTTTTTGATCACTTTTTCTATCTCTCATATTATTGAGGTTTAAAACAGCTGTGCTCAACAAACCAATAATTGAAGCTATAATCCAGATGGAGGAATTCAGCATTTTTGTATATAAAAAATAACTTCCCACGGTACTGAGTAAACCAAAAAATAGAAAAACAAAAATATCTCCTAATCCGCGATATCCATAAGCTGTTTTTCCAACAGTATATTTTATAGCCGCAATAACTGCTAAGATTCCTAAAACAAAAAATAAGAAAACATTGAAAAGTTCTTCTTTTTCAAAAGTGCTGAAAATTAAAATTCCTGCAAAAATCATGGTGATTATACTGGTGATAATCATAGCGTTTTTCATTTCTCTGTCAGAAATTATTCCGCTTTGCAAAGCTCGCATAGGTCCAACGCGATCTTCGTTATCGGTTCCTTTTACACCATCTCCATAATCATTGGCAAAATTTGATAAAACCTGTAAACCTAAAGTGGTGAGCAAAGCAAAAATCAAAATAGTAGGATTGAAAAATCCTTGTCTGACCGCCATTCCTGTTCCTGCTAAAATTCCAGCTATAGAAAGAGGTAAAGTTCTGAGTCTTGCTGCAGAAATCCAAGTTTTAAATTTTAGCATAACTCATCGGGAAATTTTAACTAATAATTCTTTTAAAAAATCACCTTGTGTAACGTGATTACTGCTTTCAACTCCTTTTACTCTCACATCAATATCTCTTAATACATCAATGATATAACTGCATTTTTTCATCGGAAAAACTCGGGCTGCTTGTATATAATCTTTCACAAAAAAAGGATGAATTTTTAATTTTGAAGCCACATTTTTTTGTGATTTATCCTTCAATCCGTGGTATTGTAAAATCTGAGAAAAATACCTGAACAATAAAGGGAGCGTTCCTAAAATGGGGTTATCTTTCGGATTTTGAGAAAAATAATCAATAATCCGATAAGCTTTTTTGAAATCGTTATTTCCTAAAGCATTTTGTAGTTCAAAATTGTTGAAATCTTTGCTAAAACCAATGTTTTTTTCAATAATCTCTGGCGTGATTTCAGTGTTTTTAGGAACAATAAGTTGAAGTTTTCCTAATTCATTATTGATTTTCCCTAAATCAGTGCCCAAAAATTCTGTCAACATAAAAGCAGCTTTATAAGAAATACTGTATCCATTAGATTTTAAAGAATTTTGAATAAAATCAGGGATTTTATTTTCATATAATTTTTTGCTTTCAAAGACAACTCCATTTTTTTTAGCAGCTTTAAAATAAGCTTTTCGTCCATCAGCTTTTTTGTATTTTAAACAAATTACCAAAACTGTGGAAGGTTGAGGATTTTTAAAATAACTTTCAAATTCAGCTAACTTAGATTGCAGATTTGTGGTACCTAATCCTTGGGCTTCTTTTAAAATTACCACTTGGTGTTCTGCCATCATCGGGAAACGCTTTGCGCTGGCAACTACTTCATCAACACTTACATCACGACCATATAAAACAGTTTGATTAAAACCTTTTTCTTCTTCTGATAAAACATTTTCAGCAATATAATCTGAAATTAAATCAATGAAATAAGGTTCTTCTCCGTGTAGGAAATAAATCGGTTTTAATTGCTTATTTTTAATATCAGCTAAAATTTTTCTATAACCACTCATAAGGAAAACTTGGTTTTCTGAAATAAATAGGTTTGTTTTGTTTACTTCAACTTTAAATTTATCAAAAACATTATCAAATGTTGACAAATCTTAATTTTCCAACCTATTCTTTTCGGCTCAAAAATAGTGAAAATAAAACAAGCATCTATGATGAGATTAGGAAAAAGTTTGTTCATCTCACACCTGAAGAATGGGTGCGGCAACATACTTTAATGTTTTTGAGAGAAGAGAAAAATCATCCTAAATCTCTATTAAATGTAGAAAAGCAAATCAAAATCCATGGAACGCTTAAACGTTATGATATTGTTGGATTTAAAAGTGATGGAAGTATTAGAATTATTGTGGAATGTAAAGCGCCCTCTGTAAAAATTACCCAAGAAACTTTTGATCAAATTGCGAGATATAACTTGAAATTAAAAGCTGAATATTTGATGGTAACCAATGGTTTACAACATTATTTTTGTCAGATGGATTATGAAGAAAAGAAATATATTTTTTTGCGGGATATCCCCAATTATAGTAAATAGTAGTTTTTTCTGTTTATATGATATATTTAAACTAATTTGCAAACGTGAAAACAGCAGTAGTTATATTAAATTGGAATGGAGTAGAGCTTTTAAAAAAGTTTCTTCCTTCTGTGGTAAATTTTTCTTCAGAAGCAAATATTTATGTAGCAGATAATGCTTCCACAGATGATTCTGTAGAATTTGTGAAAAAGAATTTTCCTACTGTAAAAATAATTCAAAATAAAGAAAACGGAGGATTTGCTAAAGGCTATAATGAAGCGCTTTCTCAGCTGAAAGAAGAAGTTTTTGTTTTATTAAATAGCGATGTAGCAGTAACAGAAAATTGGTTAAACTCTTTAATAAAACATTTAAAATTAAATCCGAAAACAGCAGTGGTTCAGCCTAAAATATTGGATTATAAAAGAAAAGATTATTTTGAATATGCAGGCGCAGCAGGTGGATTTATAGATAAATTAGGTTATCCTTATTGTAGAGGAAGAATTTTTGAAACTCTTGAAAAAGATGAAGGACAATATGATGATTCTTGTTCAATTTTATGGGCAAGTGGAGCTTGTTTAGTGATTAGAAGAAAAGTTTTTGAAGAAGTAGGAGGCTTAGATGAAGATTATTTTGCGCATCAAGAGGAAATAGATCTTTGTTGGCGTGTAAATAATGCAGGATATCATTTAAAATATATTCCACAGAGTAAAGTATATCATTTAGGCGGAGCAACTTTAAGTGTGATGAATCCGCAAAAAACATATTTGAATTTTAGAAATTCATTGTTCAATTTATTGAAAAACATGCCTGGATTGCAAGTTTATGGATTAATTTTTCTAAGATTGGTTTTAGATGGAATTGCAGGAATAAAATTTATTTTTGAAGGAAAAATCAAACATACTTTTGCGATTATAAGAGCACATTTTGGGTTCTACAAAAGATTTCCGAAAATGTATAAAAAACGAAAACAACAAACTTCTAAAAAAGCTTATGGGGAGGAAAAAAGCATTGTTTGGAAATATTATATAGAAGGAAAAAAGAAGTTTTCTGAATTATAAACTATAAATTCTATTGAAATTTTATAAAAAATATAAGATTGAGTGATGGTATTCTTAAAAATGTTGTTTTTTGAAAGTAAAAACTGATAATAAAGAAATAAATCGTTAAATCTTCTGTTAATCTTACACCGTTTTTCGTAAACTTAAAATATATTTGTGTTCTAATTTTAAAACTGAATAACGATGAAAAAGTTAGCGCTTTTGTCAGTAGCAGTACTGACGCTTTTTACGTCTTGTGTTTCGAATAAAAAATATGACGAACTGAAAACTAAAAAAGACGACGTTGAAAATGAACTTTATAAAGCTAATGCTAAACTTGATGAATGTAAAGGAAATCGAGAAGCAGCACAAAGTGAAGTTAGACATTTGAAAAGTCAGGTGAAAACACTTGAAAGAACAAATGATGCTTTATTAGGAACTCAAGGAGATTTTGCAACAATTTCTAAAAAAGCAGCAGAAAACTTAGAAAGATCTTTAGAAAGTATCAAAGAAAAAGACAAGCAGTTAAGAACTTTGCGTGACGCAGTTAATAAAAAAGACTCTGTTACTTTAGCTTTAGTTACCAGCTTAAAAGGAGCTTTAGGTAATTTACAAGATGAAGATATTGAAATTAACGTAGAAAAAGGAGTGGTATTTGTTTCTATTTCTGATAAACTTTTATTCGGAAGTGGAAGTTATCAAGTAACACAAAAAGCTCGTGAAGTTTTAGGTAAAGTTGCTACTGTAGTAAACGACAAAAAAGACATCGAGTTTATGGTTGAAGGACATACAGATAGTGATAGAGTAAAAGATGGAATTGCTGGAATGAAAGATAACTGGGATTTAAGTACTTTACGTGCAAACGCTGTAGTTAGAATTTTACAAAATGACTATGGTGTAGATCCAGCTCGAATGACTTCTGCAGGACGTGGAGAATATGTTCCAGTAGCTTCAAATGATACAGCTGAAGGAAAAGCTAAAAACAGAAGAACGCGTATTGTAGTTTTACCTAAGTTAGATAGATTCTACGATATGATTGAAGAAGGAATGAAAGAAGCTGAAAAAAACAGTAAATTAGAAGATTAAATTCTTTTCTTTGCTTAGAAGAAGTAAGAAATTAAGTATAAACCCTCAATCCCGCTTTTTTTTAAGGCGGGATTGTTTATTTTTGCAATTATGGCAAATACAGATAATAAATTTAAAACGGTTATTTCACATGCCAAAGAGTATGGCTATGTGTTTTCGTCAAGTGAAATATATGACGGTCTTGGGGCAGTTTATGATTATGGTCCTAATGGTGTTCAACTCAAAAAAAACATCAAAGATTATTGGTGGAAAAGCATGCTTCAACTGCATCAAAACATTGTAGGTTTAGATGCCAGCATTCTTATGAATCCAAAAACTTGGAAAGCATCAGGGCATATTGATGCTTTTAATGATCCGCTGATTGATAACAAAGATTCTAAAAAACGTTATCGTGCTGATGTTTTAGTTGAAGATTATGCAGAAAGCAGAAGACAAAAAGCTAAAAAAGAAATCAAAAGAGCTAAAAAACGCTTTGGAGATGATTTTGATGAAGAGCAATTTGTTTCTACTAATAAAAGAGTAATTCGTTATCATCAAGAAGCAAAAGATGCGCTTGAAAGATTAGGAAAGTATTTAGAAGCTGAAGATCTTGACGCAGTAAGAGATTTAATTATTGAATTGGAAATTACTTGTCCGGTGAGCGGATCTAAAAACTGGGCAGATGTAAAACAATTCAACCTGATGTTTGCAACTAAATTAGGCGCAGATTCAGCAAGTGCTTTAGATCTTTATTTGCGTCCAGAAACTGCTCAAGGAATTTTTGTAAACTTCTTAAATGTTCAAAACACCAGCAGAATGAGTATTCCTTTTGGAATTGCTCAAATCGGAAAAGCTTTTAGAAATGAAATTGTAGCTCGACAATTTGTTTTCCGTCAAAGAGAATTTGAACAAATGGAAATGCAGTTTTTTGTTAAACCAGGAGAAGAGCTAAAATGGTTTAAACACTGGAAAAAAGTAAGAGAAAAATGGTATAACAGCTTAGGATTTGTATATGAAGAAGATTACAGATTTAAGCCTCATGACAAAATGCCTCACTACGCTAATGCTGCAGAAGATATTGAGTTTAATTACCCTTTCGGAATTAGAGAATTAGAAGGAATTCATTCCAGAACAGATTATGATCTAAAAGCTCACGAAGAACTTTCAGGAAAGAAAATGAGAGTTCATGATTCAGAAACGGGAGAAAATTACATTCCTTATGTGATAGAAACTTCTGTTGGAGTAGATAGATTGTTTTTAGCGATTTTTTCTAAAGCTTTAGAAGAAGAAGATTTAGGAGATGGAAAAAGCAGAACAGTTTTAAAACTTCCTTCCATTTTGGCTCCTACAAAAGTGGCGGTTTTCCCACTGGTAAAAAGAGATGGTTTACCAGAGATTGCACAAGAAATAATTCAAGATTTACAGTGGGATTTTAAAGTTTTATATGATGATAAAGACGCTGTGGGAAGAAGATATAGAAGGCAAGATGCTGCGGGAACTCCATTTTGTATAACTGTGGATTATGAGACTAAAGAAGATGAAAGTGTAACGATTAGATACAGAGATTCTATGGAGCAAAAAAGAGTGAAAATAGCTGATTTAAAAGCACTGCTTGCAGAAGAACTCAGTTTCAAAAATTGGGCTACTAAGGCTTGATTTTTTCTACGAAATAATGATGAATCCCGATAAAAAATAAATATTTCTATCGGGATTTTTTATCTTAAAAAAACAGGATTGATTAATGAAAAACAGATTGATAATTCTTTCAGACCTTCACGGATTTAAAGCAGAAAAATATCAACAAATACTTGAAAATCACTTTGAAATAAAATTTTATGATAGTAGAGAATTAGCAAAAATTGACAAGAAAAAATCTAAAGAAAAAAATCAAATAAATATACTTGCTTTTAGTGTAGGTGGAGTTATCGCTTGGAAATTTGCTTTAAAAACAAAAAATGTAAAGTATTTAACTGCAATTTCTTCGACAAGATTGAGATATGAAGTGAAAAAGCCTTCCGCAAAAATCAATTTATATTTTGGAGAAAAAGATAATTATAAGCCTGATTTAAAATGGTTTGAAGAATTAAAGCTTGAAAATAAAACTTATAAGAATTTCGGACATGAATTATATGAAGACAAGATTATAGCAGAAAAAATAAGTCAAGAAATTCTTCAGGAAGAGTTTTTAAGGTAAAAATATTTTTCCAGCACTATGGTTTTCTTTAGCTCCTGTTACACTTTTTAAAACATTGATTTCTCCCCGTAATTTTAAAACACCTAATAAACCGAAAATTAAAGCTTCTTTATAATTTATCAACTTTTCTGAAGGAATTATAATTTCAGATTTACTTAAAGATTTTACTTTGTTTATGATAAAATTATTGTAAACTCCACCGCCAGTTAATAAGATTTTTCCTTTAGGAGAATGATTGATAGCAGATAAAAGTTGTTGTGAAATGTGTTCAGAAAAAGTAGCTAAAATATCTTTTTCAGCTAAATTACTGTTTTCTAACACCGGAAATATTTTTTCTCTAACCCATTCTTTTCCTAAAGATTTTGGAGCTGGAAGTTGATAAAACTCCAATTGATTTAAATGATTTAATAATTTAGAATTTACTTTTCCTGATTCAGCTATTTTTCCTTGATCATCATAAGGAAAACCAAGTCTTTCAGCATAATAATTTAAAACAATATTAAACGGACAAATATCATAAGCAATTCTTTGTTTATTTTTTTCTAAAGAAATATTAGAAAATCCGCCTAAATTAATACAAGCTGAAAATTCAGAAAAAAGTAATTTATCTCCAATCGGCACTAAAGGAGCACCTTGTCCGCCTTTTAAAACATCTTGAATACGAAAATCACAAACTACTTTTAAATTTAATAACTTGGCCAATTCAGGGCGATTCCCAATTTGTAAAGTATATAAATTTTCAGGTTGATGAAAGATGGTGTGTCCGTGAGAGCAAACAGCAGCTAAGTTTTTAATGTTTTCATTTTTGATGAAATACTGAATCTGCTGAGCCAAATAAGCAGTGTATTTTACATCTAAATTTTCAATTTCAGTTTTAGAAAACTGATCTGCTTCTGCTAAGGTTTTTCTCCATTTTTCAGAATAAGCTAAAGTTTTGGTTTTTCCGAAGTTATAAGAGAAAAAACCGTTTTTGAAATTGAAGGTTATTTCAGCTAAATCAATACCATCTCGGGAAGTTCCCGACATTATTCCTAAAACATGATAAGAAGTTGTATTCATAAGTGTAAAAATACTGATTCTTGGATAATAATTTAGTTTAAAAAGTTATATTTGCTTGGATTTCAAAAAAATATAATTCTATGGATTTTAATCTTACAGAAGAGCATCTGATGATTAGAGATGCAGCCAGGGATTTTGCTAAAAATGAATTACTTCCCGGGGTGATTGAACGTGATGAGAAACAAGAGTTTCCGACAGAACAAATTAAGAAAATGGGAGAACTTGGATTTCTTGGAATGATGGTTTCTCCAGAATATGGCGGAGGTGGAATGGATACAGTTTCTTATGCGTTGGCCATGGAGGAAATTTCAAAAATTGACGCTTCTTGTTCAGTGGTGATGTCAGTAAACAACTCTTTGGTTTGCTGGGGAATTGAGAAATACGGAACAGAAGATCAAAAGCAGAAATACTTAACAAAACTGGCTACAGGAGAAGCTTTAGGAGCTTTTTGTTTGAGTGAGCCAGAAGCAGGAAGTGATGCTACTCATCAAAAAACTACTGCAATTGATAAAGGCGATCACTATGTTTTAAACGGAACAAAAAACTGGATTACCAATGGGGGAACAGCAGATTATTATTTGGTGATTGCACAAACTTATCCTGAGAAAAGACATAGAGGAATCAATGCTTTTATTGTAGAAAAAGGTTGGGAAGGTTTTGAGATTGGAGCAAAACAAGACAAGATGGGAATTCGTGCAAGTGATACACATACTTTGTTTTTCCATGATGTAAAAGTTCCAAAAGAAAACAGAATTGGAGAAGATGGATTCGGATTTAAATTTGCTATGAAAACACTTTCTGGTGGAAGAATAGGAATTGCTTCTCAAGCATTAGGAATCGCTTCAGGAGCTTATGAATTGGCAAGAGAATACAGTAAAGTAAGAAAAGCTTTCGGAACGGAAATTTGCAATCATCAAGCAATTGCTTTTAAATTAGCAGAAATGTACACTGAAATAGAGGCTTCAAGACATTTGGTGATGAAAGCAGCAAGAGATAAAGATAATGATAGTCCTGAAATTGATTTATCAGGAGCTATGGCAAAATATTATGCTTCAAAAGTAGCGATGGATGCTACGGTGGAAGCTGTGCAAATTCATGGAGGAAATGGATATGTAAAAGAATATCATGTAGAAAGATTAATGAGAGATGCAAAAATCACTCAGATCTATGAAGGAACTTCAGAAATTCAGCAAATTGTAATTTCAAGAGCAATTCTGAAAGATTAATAAACAAAGATTTTTGAGAATATATAAAGAGATGAGTTTTGAAAAAAGCTCATCTTTTTTTATAATGTTTTATTGATAGAATCTATATAGTTTAAAATATCTTCTTGTCCTTTTCTTTTCACAGAAGAAGTGACAAAATATTGGGGGAGAACTTCCCAAGTTTGGAGGAGAATTTCTTTATAATGAGCAATATTATTTTTCAAAGCTTGAGGTTTAAGTTTATCTGCTTTAGTAAAAATAATACTAAACGGAATTTGTCTTTCGCCTAACCATTCCATAAAATCAAGATCAACTTGTTGAGGTTTATGACGAGAATCAATCAAAACAAAAGCAGAAATTAACTGCAAGCGTTCTTCAAAATAAGAAGTGATCAGTTTTTGAAAATTCTTTCTATCTTTTTTACTGGTTTTTGCATAACCATATCCTGGTAAATCGACTAAATGCCAATTCTTATTGATTAAAAAATGATTAATCAATTGTGTTTTTCCAGGCCGACTTGAGGTTTTTGCTAATTTTCTTTTATTGGTCAGCATATTGATAAGTGAAGATTTACCAACATTACTTCTGCCAATAAAAGCATATTCTGGTAATTTTCCTGTAGGACATTTTTCTACAGCAGGACTACTGATCACAAAAGAGGCAGAAGCGATTTCCAATAAAAAATAATTTTAAAAATTGTTTACAAATTGCTCTTTTTCAGCCATTCATAAAGAATTTCATTAAACTTATCTGGGTGTTCCATCATAGCGGCATGCCCACATTTATCAATCCAATATAAATCAGAATTAGGAAGAAGTTCATGAAAATCTTTTGCAACTTCAGGTGGAGTAACTGTATCTTGTTTTCCCCAAATAATACAAACCGGCAAATTCATATTAGGCAAATCTTTTGACATATTATGTCTGATTGCATTTTTTGCAATAGCTAAAGTTCTGATTACTTTTCCTCTGTCGCTAACAGTTTCAAAAATATCATCCACCAATTCTTTGGTTGCTATTTTAGGGTCGTAAAAAACATTTTCTGATTTTTGTTTGACATATTCATAACTATGCCTTTTTACATAACTACCGCCCATAGCACTTTCATAAAGTCCTGAACTTCCTGTTATTACTAATCCAGAAATATTTTCAGGATATAGTTTTTGAGTAAGCAAAGCAATATGTCCGCCCAAAGAGTTTCCTACTAAAATCACATCTTTATATTGCTTATGCTCTATAAATTCAGAAATGAATTTAGCAAAAGTACTCACTTTTGTTTTTAAAAGTGGCAAATCATAAAGAGGAAGCTGTGGAAGTACTACTTTGTAACCTTTTTTGGGAAAGAAGTCAATCACACCATGAAAATTACTCAACTGCCCCATTAGGCCGTGTAAGATGATTATTGGACGTCCTTCCCCGATTTCGTTATACTTGAATTTTCCTTCAGTTATTAAGTCGTATTTCATTCAAATCCGGGTTTGTAATTGCAAATATAATGATTATTTGGAACTTTTAACGTCATGTCAATTCCAGTTATTGTTGATCGCTAAAAAATATTAAGCACGAAATTTAAGATATATATTTTGATTCCCATATTTTTAACAAGAAATATTTAAAAAACCTCTTCTTTTTCCTTCTCTTTTTGGCTTTAAAAAAGCACTTATTTCCTAATAATTTCAGAATAATAATATCTAATTAAGAATTCTTTCCCACTTTTTAAGACTTTAAATAAGTCGTTTGTAATCAATCAATTAATCTAAGTTGAAATGTTAAAATATGCAGATATAGCATTTTTTTTTCAACAATGTGGTAAGAAGTGGTGAAATGTGGTAAAATTTTTAATATCTTTGAGGTTGAAAAACACTATAATGCTAAACTTGATTGGGACATACGAATGTAAAATCGACGCTAAAGGTCGATTACTACTGCCTTCAAAGCTGAAGAAGCAGGTGTTGCCTTATATCAAAGATGGATTTGTGTTGAAAAGAGGAGTTTTTCAGAAGTGTTTGGAGTTATACCCTATGCAAGAGTGGACAGAATTGATGGGGAAAATTAACAAATTAAATAGATTCAAAAAGAAAAACAATGATTTTATCAGAAGGTTTACCGCTGGTGTAAAAATCATTGAAATGGATGGAAGTGGAAGGTTATTAATTCCGAAAGATCTATTTGATTTTGCAGGATTAGAAAAAGAAATAGTGCTCTCTTCAGCTATAAATATTATAGAAGTTTGGGATAAAAATAAATATGAACAAGCCATAGCAGAAGCAACAGATGATTTTGCTGATTTGGCAGAAGAAGTAATGGGAGATGAAGAATTCGACGCGTAAATATCACATACCGGTTTTGTTAAAGCAAAGCGTAGCAGGTTT
>Ga0079226_10003742_pt1 | contig 11670 bp, 9 predicted proteins | sample Poulit2014_FD_76345 | JGI IMG/M metagenome (GOLD analysis project Ga0079226, IMG submission 76345) | Agricultural soil microbial communities from Georgia to study Nitrogen management - Poultry litter 2014 | ecosystem: Environmental > Terrestrial > Soil > Agricultural land | place: USA: Georgia... | reverse complement strand
GCAAGTGCTTGAGGAAGTTTTGATTTCAGCTTATTTGCAGCTTTACTGTTATCTGATTCATCAAAACGTAATCGAACAGGGAGTTTACCATCATCGCTAAGATTGACTGGAAGTACGGTATTTACTTGAACCCTTGGAGCACCATCATCGTAGCTTGGGGAATATGTTATGTCAAACATATAAACACGATTCTTTTCAGGTTCTGGAATTGCAGTAATATCCGAATTGTCAAGTGATTTATGAAGATCAGCTTTAATATTAGACTCTCCATTGATGTAAAGCCTTTTAACAGTCTGTTGGTTCTTCCACTTATCAATACCTTTAACTATGTTCTGCCCCATACGGCATTGCAAATAACCAGTTCCATCATCAAGAGTAACCATGATTGATTTACCACGTTTGTGGGTTTTCGCTTCCATATCTGTAATGGATGCTGCAATTCTCACTTTGTTACGTTTGTTTTCTTTCAAGAGTTTTGAAATTGTTGTGTCTCGCAGTTGTGGAACTGAATGCCCAATGCGAGCTAATGGGTGAGATGTAAGGTAAAGTCCAATAACGTTAGCTTCTTTACGGAGTCTTTCAGTAAAGGAATATTCTTCATCAGAAATCGAGATTTTATTCATTGGCTCGTCATCTTCAGTGGCAAACATATCAAACAATGATGCACCATGAGATTTAGTCTTTTTAGCATCAGACAAAAGATGGGGGATAAGCTCTACGGCACCTTTTCGTGTAATGTTCAAATTGTCAAAAGCGCCTGCGTATGCTAAGTTTTCGAAAATGTTACGTCGAGAAATACCCCGTTTAGAGCATCGACGGATCATATCTTCAACTGAAGTGTATTCTCCATTTTCATTACGTTCTGCAACGATTTCTGAAGCTACATCTTCAGATACAGAATTAACTCCTGAAAATCCATAAACAATGTCATAAGGACTTTCTTCGCCTTTGCTCAAATTAGGCATGACACTCACTTCAGAGTTATTAACATCAACAGTTCCAACTTTGAGCCCCATTTTTCGGGTCTCTTTCAAAAAGATAAGAATCTTTTCTTTATCCCCCAAATTCTGTTCAAGAAGAGCAGCCATGAATTCTGTTGGATAGTTTGCTTTCAAATATGCTGCTTGATATGCAACGACAGCATAACCATAAGCGTGAGAGCGATTGAATCCGTAGCCAGCAAATTCAGCTACAGTGTCCCATAAATCAGTAATTGCCTCATCAGAATAACCATTAGAGCGAGCACCTTCGAAGAATTTCACTTTCATTTCATCCATAACGGATTTCTTTTTCTTGCCCATTGCCCTACGGAGATCATCACCTTCTTGAAGGGACATGCCAGCAATACGGTTAGCGATCTGCATTACCTGCTCTTGATAAACACAAAGATTCTGTGTTCCATTGAGAATTTCTTCAAGAGGGGAGTTTGCAAATTCTTCATGAATTGGTGTTTCTACTTCTTCGCGACCTGATTTTCTTTCTGCATAATGAGTATGACTTTGCATACCCATAGGACCCGGCCTGTATAATGCTGTAGTTGCAGCAATGTCATCAATCGTAGTAGGTTGCATTCGTCTTAATAGATCCTGAACGCCAGGAGAGGCAAGCTGGAAAATACCAATTGTATCTCCCCGTTGTAGAAGTTCAAAAGTTTTCTTATCGTCCATAGGGCCGTGAATAATGTCAAGCATATTAGGTGGAGTTTTACCTGAGCGCATAATGTACTCAACAGTATTTTGAATGAGGTCTACAGTATCAAGACCTAGGAAGTCCATTTTCACTAGACCTAAAGCTTCACATTCTGGATAACTCCATTGTGTAATAACACGTTCATCGTCTTGACGCACTAGAAGGGGAATTGTATCATGTAACGGCTTGTCAGAAACAATTAAACCACAAGCGTGAGTGCCGATAGAGCTTGTTCTTTTCTCAATTGCTTTCGCACCTTCGATAACGCTTTCCCATTGTGAACCAGCTGTTGCGTTTCGGAATTCACTACCTTCAGCATAACGATCACTCTCAGGATTGAAAATATCCTCAATAGTGCAATCTACGCCTTCAATTGGCGGTGGAATAAGGTTTGAGATTTTATTAGCTGAGGCATAAGGAATCTGGTAAATAGTACACATTGCTTTAAAAGCTTTTTTAGCTGCGAATTTATTGAAAGTTACAATATTAGCAACGTTGTCTTTACCGTATAATTCTGTTACGTGTTCAATGACCTTATCATGCACTTTAGTATTAAAGTCACTGTCAACATCAGGACTGCTTCCTGGTTTCACAACACGAATGGAGGCAATTTTCTTTTCGACACTCATAATTTTGGCCTACCTGCCAAACCTCCTTAAAGCTTGTTTAAATAAAATAAAAGATTAATTCTATTGTAACTAGATTTTCTTTCTAGAATGTTTCATATAGAATTTTTAAGATCATTTATAGTAGGGCTTTTTACAGTATTCCAAACATTTCGCTCAACCATTTCCCAATCGTAATTTAGATTAGGGTTATGTGTATTACCTAAGCGATCAAACTCTTTCAAATCATAAGTTAAACGCATGAAGATTCTTTCGCCATTAAATCGAGCGAATCCTGATTGATGAACCATATATGCATCCATAAAATAAAAGTAATTCTCATCTGCAATTATTGGAATTGATTCTTTTTGCAAATCAAAGCCTTCAAATATGTTGAATATTTCAGGATCTAAAACCTTGAATGGTTGATTCCAAAATTCGGTGCCGCCGTTAGTTGTTGCAACATAATTCCGTGTTATTTTAGTTTTCGGATCCATTCGTGTTCCTTGGAATCCATCAACATGCAATCCGCCATGTCTCTGTTGGTCTCCAACTGTTACATCTTTAACGTCAACTGTAAGATAAGTGTAATAATCTTTCCAATTTGGATTATGTAAATGTTCAATACTAATAAGTCGCTCTAAAGGTTCTTTTAAATCCTCCCAATCAACAGGGAGTCGATACTCGGATTCTCCCGATAGTCTAATCGGCATGTCAAGACATCTTTTTGAAGCTTCTAATTCAACAGGAAGAACTTTTATTGGTGATCTGTTTTGTGTTTCATAATCAGAAAAACTGAAAACTTTTTCTCTTTCATCAAGACCTTGAATATGTGATACTGAAGATCTAGTATTTAAAGTAACATATTCTTTTGAAGCGAAACTTTCAATAATTGAATGATCGTTGTTGATTTTCATTTATTTTGACTCTCATTTACAACTGTTAATGGTAACTTTTTCCTTCCTTCAGGTCGGACATGTCTCCATTTATGATCGTATTCACCATGTTCATAAAGAATCCGCCACCCTGGTTGCATGTAACTATCTACATGAGCGGCTTTATACTCTAATTTGTCAACTTCCTCTTCAGTTGCACCTAAAGTTTCTTCAGTAATGAAACATGAACGTTTAAGGTAAATGTCCATTCCATCAATAAAATGCATTTTAGTTTTACAACCTCCACTGTAAGGGGGCGGTAATTCTAAGCCTAACATGTTTTCAAAGTTGACATATTGTTTTGGAGCGTGCATGAGCTCATTAATTCGTAAATGTTTGAGACCCCAATCATCAAGTAAATATAAAGCTTCAAAGAATTTATCTTCAGTGTCAATACCTTCTTTTACAAGGTTCATATTAACAGTGACTTTCTCATTGAGATCTTCATCTTCTAGAATTCTTTTGAGAAGACTAACTCGATCAAATTTTTTCTTACTATTCATGAGATCGTTATTGCGTGCGTAATCCATATCCTGAATGCTAATTGTCATGAAATCAATTTTGCTCATAGCGTTTTTGAATTCATCCCATTGCCGTTCAAGTGTTATTGGAAGACTTGTAGTAATATAAATACTTTCAACTTTATCTCGTATATCATCAAGATATTCTATAAGCCTCTTCATGAAAAGGAAAGGCTCTCCACCGATAATTGATACAGTATCAGTACCGCTATCAATTGTTTGTTTAACGAGAGCCTCTTTATCGAATTTATGAGAAATTTTCATATCTTCAGCTGCAATGCAAAATGAACAACTATTGTCACAACTTGCAGTTAATCGTACTGAGAGGCTTTGGTCGGGAATTGTATCCCCTTCGCGGCTTCTTCTGTATCCGTCACATGCGTTAATTGGTTCGTATTTCAATTCTTCATTCATAATAATCAACAACTCATAGGAGCGCCACAGGAATCGACATAACTATAAGCTCTACGTCGAGCTTCAGCTGCGCGGAGCTTTTCTTCTTCCTTTTTCTTCTCATTTTCTTTAATTCTATTTTGAATAGCTTTATTATCTTTACGATACTGAGATAATTCGTTCTTACTCTCATGAATTTTATTCATGTAACGATTTCTTTGTTCATTAAGAGCTTTTTCATTTAAATTAACAGATTTCTTTAACGAAGGATCAAGCTTTTCAAATGATTTTAAAGCGTTATCAATTTTTGTTACTTCATTTCGATTTTCAGATATATTTTTGTTGATTTTTCGAACATTAGCTTGATAATCTTTAATTGCTTTTTGAGTTATGCGTTTAGGGCTTTGGTTTTTCTTTTTACTCAAACCTTTAGTTTCTTCAAATTTATGTAATTTCTCGTATGCAGCTTGCGCGTCTTCTGGAGTATCATAATGTTGAACAATCGTTTGCTCTTGAATAGAAAATTCACATGATTCTGCAGATTTAGCCCTACACTGACCTACTCTACCAGTATTAGGATTAACATGATACATGGAGACTCCTTACAGTCCTTACAGAACGAATCAAATCAATTAGATTATCTAACTTGATTATCGATCCTTATTATTGAGTCTCTATCGGGAGTCTCGTGCTTTCTTCAATCGTTCAAGTTTCAGAATCAATTTAGTAATTGCAACTTCAAGATTGATACGACTTTCTGCACCTAAAGAAATGCGGCCGAAAGCATCACCAATTTCTTCAATTGCTAAAAGAATTCCTTTACGTGAAACAAAACCTTTAGCAATCTCATTAACATTTGAAACAGGTAATGCTCCAATAAGCTCATCATCGACTTTGGCGACTGTTAAAAGTAAATTACGTAAATCATGCAATAATTGTTCAGTTAAAGCGTAAGGGTCAACACCTTGAGAATCAGCATGTGCAATTGCAGTCATTGCTTTGACAGTATCATGTTGTGAAAGTCCAGTAAGTAACTCTCCATGAACATCATGATCTTCTACTGTAGAATGGATGACTGATTCGAAAGCTGAGATAGTATCTCGAACTGAACCGTGACCATTTCGAACCGCATAATTGATTGCGCTTTCAACATCTTCAAGACCTTCTTTTTGAGAAATAGTTTCAAGATGTTTTTGTAGTTCATTTGAAGATACAGTTGTGAATTTACGTGACTGAATTCTAGAGATGATAGTGGACGGAATTTTTCGTACTGCTGTTGAACATAAGATGAACAGCGATGGCATATCACTTTTCTCTAGAGGAATAAGCATAGCATCAAAAGCTGGTAGGGATAAATTATGAACTTCATCAAGAATCCAAACCTGCTTTTTCAAAGGTTGATTCAACCAAGCCTTTTGAACTAGGTCTCTAACATCAGTAGCACTAGTTCCATTTGCCATAGAAATATAATGAACTCCTAATTGATCTCCCAAATCAATAGAAGTACACATTTCACATTCATTACACGGATTGAAATCTTTAGTAAGATTTTCACAATTCAGTGCCTTAGCAAGAATGAAAGCAGCTGATGTTTTACCAGTTCCTCGGTCACCGAAAAAGCCCAAACCTGTTGGAACGTTACCGCTTTTTACAATATGTTGTAAAGTTTTAGCAGTTTTTTGCTGTCCAATAAGATCCTGCCAGCGTTGCGGTCTATATTTCTTGTAAAGCTCTAAATATTCAGTAGTCATATTTATATCTTATCAATCTTCATTCTCTACAAGAACAGTATCACCGGGTTCTAATTTGTGAGCATAATGGATTTTAGTGTCATCACCTGACTTAACAGTCACTTCATCTGATGCAATAAATTGTTCAGTAGTTCCGTCTTCATAAACGACTTCATAAACAGAACCTCGGCCCGGTGATAAGAATCTCTCAAAAATCAAATCATGACGAAGCGGATCAAGTTCTGTAATACCGAGACAATATGATACGACACTTCCACCTGCACTTCCTCGGCAAGGACCAGTCGGAAGTGCAAGTCTAACACCTGTAGGATCTACTGTAGAATAATTGTTTTGAGTCCAATTAGTGTATTCATGAACAGTTAGCATATATCCGACATAATCAGATGAGTGGAAAACATGGAATTCATCTTGAATACGCTTTTTAGCCTCTTTTTGAATATCTTTCGAAAGATGACCGTAACGCTTCTTGAATCCTTCTTCAATTAATTTCTTGAAATATGATACTTCATCAACACCATCTTCAAGAATAGGTTTAGGCTTCAAAGTTGGGTCATATTCGAAGCTAATATCTTGTGCCATTTCTGCAATTCCAATTGTGTTGGAAAGTGCTCTAGGGAAGTCACGATCTGGGAACAGTTCATTCATTTCTTCGAATGATTTTAGATAATATTGATCTCCTTCAAAAGCGAAACGTTTGCCACCCTCACTAAATGGAGGTTCGCTCATATATGATTGTGATTGTGCAGCAAGCATTTCCTCATGGTGTGGAGAGTCATGTTTATGACCATAGTGTGCGTCATTTGTTGCTAGTAATTCGAGATCGAGTTTTTTAGCAAGCTCTAATTGTTTTCCAAGAAGATTTCTCTCAAGATCGGATTTCATTCCATGTTCCATAATTTCAACATAGAGTCTATCTCCAAAAACTTCTTTCAAACGTTGAGCATATTCATAAGCTTTATCATCTTGCCCTAAACGGAATCGAGTACTTATTTCTGATGATGGGCAACCAGTTGCAACAACAAGACCTTCAGAATGTTCCGCAAGCATATTAAAATCAATACGAGGCTTAGAGTAATAATGTTCTTTCTGCCAGCTTAATGTTGAGAGTTTGAACAAATTATGCAAACCTGTGTTATTGATCGCCCATACTGTTAAATGGAGATATGAACCTCGACCTGAAACATCGGCTGAACCTGCACCCTTTTCGCCACGCCCGTAAAAGATTGGTCCAATATGTTTAGCCCCTTCAGAATTCTCTGGAGCTACATAAAATTCACAACCAGGAACTGCAGAAATTCCTGCCTTTTTACTCTCTTGAAGAAGGCCATAAAGCCCATAAACATCACCGTGATCGCTGAGGCCAATTCCTCTTTGCCCTAATTCGACAGCTCGATTGACATATTCGGGAATTGTTCCCATTCCATCAAGAATCGAATTGTCTGAATGGACATGCAAGTGTACGTAGTCATCTGTTTTCATATCATCATCCTAACGAGAAATGGGCGAATGGTGGTAACGTGGAGGATAATGCTCTCAATCGTCTTGAGCGGCAGTATTCTGCGGAATCTCAGCATCTTCCCCGTCTTCTGATGGAATGTCAAGACTATCATCTTCATTGGTTTCAACCGCAGATTCTTTATAAAATGAACCTTTAAGATCATCACGGTCTTTAATGCCGATAAGGTTGAGAGCTTCAAATTGCTTATCAGTCAAAGGCTCGCCATATTCTGCAAATTCTTGATCAATACGGTCTAGGAAACTTTTTTGTTTTGGTTTATTTGATAGCAATTGTTTCGATGGCATAATCCCCACAGCTGCAACCTTTTTAGTGTCAGGTAGAGTTACACCGATTGTTCTTGGAGTTCGACCGTTAGCATTATTAAGATCAAGAAGAACAACTGTTATATCAGCTTTTCTTGATTTCCAAAATGGAATATTATTATAAATAGTGTCAATAAGCCATGGATTGATTGTTTTGCCTTTATAACCCAGACCGATTTTCTTTTTCGTTCCAATAATTGAAAAAGCTTCATCCATATGAACAGGATAAAGAAGATAAGCTCTTTCATCCCAAACAAGATAGTGACCTTCATTAGCCTGAGTGAGATTTCTTAGCAACCAGTCATGGTCATCAGCATCTTTTAGAAGATCATCAGTAATTTCTGGCAATGTTGAATTGATAGGCATGTTCTTAGCCTGGTAATTTGTTTTCCGAGTAAAGCTGTAAAATACTATGAAAACACCCAATCCCATTACTGTAGATGAAAGTGCGGCAAAATGTGGATTCATTGTTCCGAAAGCTGTAATATATGAAGTTACAAAAGCTGCAATAAGAGCTAAAGACATTACTCCCCAACGACTTCGACTTTGAACATGAATATAACTGTACGCTAAACTAACAAAGAAAATGAATGGGAACGAGAAGAACCATAATAGTGGGCCTGTAGAGTATGGGTCAATAAGAAGACCTATTTGGTATGAAAGTGATGAAACTCCTAAAAGCAAAAAGGCTGCGGCAATGATTTTGATAGCAACTCGTGCATTAGCGAAAATAAAGAATGCTATAAAAGTTACTATAACTCCGATTGCAGGGAGATACCATTTTGATGGATCTTCAATGAGAACAAATCCTGTAAGTAAAATGAAGACAACGCTGAAAGCTGTAACAAGTCTTCCATTACGTGCGAGAAGTTCTTTTGCTGATTGGAGTAATTCAGAACTTTTTGTTTGTGTTTCAGTCATTTGCCCTTCCATCACTTTTGTTGAGTAATAAACTTATAGTTATTCTATCGACTCAAGATTTTAAAACTACACTCTTAAAGGAGGCCGAAGCCTCCTTTAAGTTTTGTGGACCCAACGGGAGTCGAACCCGTGACCGCATATCATCAGATTTAAGAATCTACAGACATAGTAACAATTAAAATACATTCAACTCTTCAAATTGCTACAAAAATAGAGTGAACGTTTTGACTTCATACAATGATTAAGTGCAGTCAATTCCTAATCACGGAATTCCTTTCTGACATCGTTTGATAAAAACGGAATTCAAATCCTTATCACGATGGATCACGCAGCTACGGCGTAATCAGTTTTAACTGAGTTTGCAGTTATTTTTTGAAAGAAATTAACGCCTTACTTTCATTGGCGGTCCGCATCTTAAATTTTCAAATATACGTCGAAACCATTGTGAGCCCGAGTATGAAAATATTATATCAAAACTATTTAGTGACTGCAAATTTCATATCAAATTCTTCAGAAATTTTATGACCATCAATTTTCCATTCATCTCCAGTTTTTACAAATGGAATTTTAGTTTCATTACCTATACGTGATTCATTATTCGATTCAGTACTTAATTTAACTTTCGATAAATCAAGTTCTGCATGTGAATCATCAATAAGCTCAACAGCGTTATCGTCAATGTCTACACTGTCAACTTGTTCAAAAGCTGCTTGGAAAGATAAAGCCCAAAAGTTGACTGCAACCTGATTAATTTCGTCTAGGTTTCCCATATCGTATTGATTAATGAAAGGATTCTTCTTCAAATCATAATTGAATTTCTTAACAGAAGTATCATCAGTTTTCAACTCGAATGTAATTTGTGGAGTCTTTACATCACCTGACTCACCAGAGGCTGCAATGATTTCATCTTGCTCTACAGTATCGTTTTCTTCAACTTTATTCTTTTTCAAATGACAATATGTTCCCTCATTACCGTTATTGAATTCGATTATTAATCCTGTTCCACATTCAGAATCATCAATAAGTTCAACAACCTTCCCATCCGCTATAGAGTAAACACCAGTATTTGGCCGCACTTCATAGATGATGCTTGGTTCACTAGAAGTTATTTTCCAAGGAACATCATTATGAACAGGTGGAGTATTTGATTGGACGAATTTGATTGTTTTGTTTCTTATTTCGCTTGTGTTTATTTCATTCAAATCATCTCTGAAATCATCTGATTGAGTGAGTTGATTAAGTTCCTCTTCCGAAAATACTTGATGAGCTGTTTTGTCAGCTTTCGAAAGAACATCAATTGAAGTGTTCTTTTCATCAAGAAGGTTCGTGAAATACTCTTGAATAGTCTGTGAAACCTCAGTATTGTCTTTCATAGTAATAGGTTCATCAGACTTTGGTGAGCAAGCAACTAGCCCTAGGCTCAAAATTGAACCTAAGGCCAATGCAGTAAATTTACGATTCATAGAGGATTCCTAAAAGTGAACGATTAAGGCCTACCTCTAATATATCGAAAAATAGGTCAATCTCCTGTATAATTTGATTGCTCTCGTTGCTTCATATATGCGTTTAAGCGATCTTGTTCTTTACGTGTTTCCTCTTCAGAATATGGTTTCTGCTTATTCACAAGATCATTCTTGACAAATGAATCAACCTCTTCACGACTCTTAAATCTCATGCTTTGAGTAGAAAATGAACTATTCAAATCGTGATACCAAGAAACATGATATACTCCATCATTTGTTTGCTCTACTCGATAATCACCTTTAACTCCAGGTACTAATTTAGCCTTTTCGCTAAATCCTGGATAAGAATAATAAGGTTTATCTTCTTTACGAATTTTCTCAATAACTTCCGGCTTCAATGTTTGTCCGGACGCCCCATCATCCTGGAAGTTGTTTTTATCGTTCAAATCAATTTTTTGTGCACTTCTCTTTTCTTTAAGTTTTTGTAAAGTTTCCTTTTTAGCGCGTTTAGGGATCTTCTCGTTAGCAAGTGCAGCATTTCTTACTTTTGAGTCATCATCATTAGCGAGTTCTTTCAATATACTCGGATTGCGTGTATTCGCTGCTACACCCAAACGAACTTTGGCTGATTCATCGCGAGACATTTGACGTAATAGATTCTGGCTATTCATATTTTCTGCAACTCGACGGCGAATCAATTCATCTTTATCATTTGCAAATACTTTACCTACAACTGATGGGTGTAGACGTGTTTCACCATTTGCAGTATTTTCAATAATTTTCTTTTTCAAGTTACGGCTCATCCCGTTAAGAGCTTCAGTGTTTTTAGCGCCTTTTTTGTATACTGAGTTAATTGCTCCATATTTTTCTTCCATAAACTTTTCGCTGGCCTTTTCAGCTTCGGCGCGATCAGTATAATGCTCTTCAACAGAACCGAATGGGCAACCATCTTTAGCTGCCTTACAAGTTCCTACTTCCCCTTCATTATTGACATGAAAACGTGGCATTCTTCTTCTCCCTGTGATCGTGCATTTAACAATCACAGGGGTATATCAGAAGAAGAAAAATGAGAATTCTATTTACAGATCAAATTTTTCAAGAACTCTTAAGCGCCATTCCAAATATTGATTGATTTCATCAAGTAATTCATTATTTTCAATAGCGAAGCTTTCTACTTTGTCATCAACAAAATCAACAATGACAAATTGACCTTGCGCAGTACGAGTGATTTCAGTCCCAAAAAGATTAAAACTAATTGATTGCGGATTAATCTTTTTGTCTTTGACAGTAACTACGAGAGTCAATTCACTAAGATGATAGCTTCGAGTTTCGCTATCAATATCCTCACGAGTACCCTGTTTTGCAATGATTTTAGTTAAATTTTGAAAAATAGCCGAAGTCATATTATTCCCTTACAGACCTGTACTTCCATGACCGTTAGACCCTCGGTCACTTTCGTTTAATGTTTCAACTTCATTGAAAGAAACTTGCACAACTTCCTGAATCACTAATTGTGCAATCTTTGATCCAGCCTCAATAGAGACAGTTTCATATCCATGATTAATGAGATT
>Ga0079226_10003741_pt1 | contig 11671 bp, 10 predicted proteins | sample Poulit2014_FD_76345 | JGI IMG/M metagenome (GOLD analysis project Ga0079226, IMG submission 76345) | Agricultural soil microbial communities from Georgia to study Nitrogen management - Poultry litter 2014 | ecosystem: Environmental > Terrestrial > Soil > Agricultural land | place: USA: Georgia... | reverse complement strand
ATCAATACCGCTGCCTGTTTGGATGAAAAGAATTTGTTCCATGAATGATATGCTCCTTTTATTTCATGTATTTGGATACTACTTATTGGACACTTCCCATATGGATAAACCCTAAAACATCTGACAGGACTAAAAGATTTGAAAAATCCGTGTTATAATCAAAAATAGGAACTAAATCAGAAAAAGGTGAGACGATGAAAACTGAAGTTAACGGAAACACACTTGAACTGATGACTGGTGATATTACGAAGCTGGATACAGACGCAATTGTCAATGCCGCCAACGGAACGCTTATGGGAGGTGGTGGTGTTGATGGTGCAATCCATCGGACAGCAGGCAAGGAACTGCTGGAAGAATGCAAACAGGTGCAGGAGAATCAGCTTAAAGGTGAAAAATTACCGACCGGTAAGGCTGTCATCACAGGCGGCTTTAATTTGCCGGCAAAATATGTCATTCATACGGTTGGGCCGGTCTGGAATGAACGTGATCAGGGTCAGGAAGAATTGCTTGCCAATTGTTATCGTAATTCTTTGGAACTTGCAGTGGAAAATAACATGGCCGAAATAGCGTTCCCATCGATTTCAACAGGTGTGTACAGTTTTCCAATCGATCTTGCTGCCAAAATAGCCTTGCAAACGATCACTGATTTTCTAAAGAACCATGATTTCGGAAAAGTAATGATGGTACTGTTTTCGGAAATAGATTATGAAACATATGCTGCTGCACTCAAAGAGTCGGCCGGATAATTGCTGAAAGGATTTAAGTTCCCTTTAAAAAGAAACAATTCAGTGAAAAACCAAAAATGACGTAGCGCTTTTATCTGACAAATGATAAAATTTAATAAGAAGGTGTAAGAAGGAGAAATCACGATGAAGCTTTGGATGCGGAAAATAGCAGTGGCACTGGTTGCGGTTGTCACATTAGGTTTATATATTCCCGAATTTGATGTGGATGTCGAAGCAGAACAGAATAAAGAAACGATGGATTCTGAAAGCAACTCGCATGATAGAGCCATCAATGAAACAAGTGACCCGCCGATTCTGACGCCAGAATTGCCTGATGCGGATGCGGACGCTGCTGCCCCTGATCCGATTGAGGAATTGAGCGACAAAGCACGGGAGCAGGCTATGACGAAGATGGGACCACGGATTACGGCCAAGGTGGAGGGTGAGTTCCAGGCCGTTATTCTGCCGAAAATGGAAGAAGCGCTTCATCGGATTATGGACGAAACCGGAGCGGATGATTTTCAATATTACAGCGTTACCGAGCAGCCGTCCGAGGGATTGGGCGAACGGATTTTTAATATTTATGACGAACGGACGGGGCATGACATTGCCCGGTTTGATGTCAGACGCGAAAACCGTCCCATGGAAGGTTATTGGTTCAATTTTCATTATCATATAAAGAGTGATGGCTTTGAACATCACCATGAAATTGGAGAACTTTACTGGGATAAAAATATTCCGCCGAAATGGATGGCATGATAAGGGAAGCCTGGTCTTGCACCGGGTTTTTTGTTTGTTTATGATGAAATAAGGTTGTGCAGCTGCGGGATTGCCCGTTATTAACCAACATAGGAGTTTACCATATGTCTGAAGAAAATATAACACGCATCAATTTGGATGATAAAGAATACATACTGATCGGGACAGCTCATGTCTCCAAAAGCAGTGCCGAACAGGTCAAGGAAGTGATTGAGGCGGAACAGCCGGATACCGTCTGCATTGAGCTGGATGAGCAACGGTACAAATCAGTCACTGAAGGAAATAAATGGCGCGATATGGACATCTTTCAGGTTATTAAAGAAAAAAAGGCAAGCCTATTGCTAATGAATTTAGCCATTTCCTCATTCCAGAAACGCATGGCGAAACAATTCGGGATTAATGCTGGCCAAGAGATGATTCAAGGAATCGAATCAGCCAAGGAAACCGATGCAGAACTGGTGCTGGCAGATCGCGATATCCAGATCACTTTTTCCCGTATTTGGGGAAATCTTGGTTTCAAAGGAAAAGCCATGCTGCTGATGCAAGTTATCGGCAGCATTTTCAGCCGGGAAACGATTTCGGAAGAGGAATTGGAAAAGCTCAAATCAAAGGATATGCTCGACAGTATGCTGGAGGAATTTACTGAACATTTTCCAAGGCTGAAAAAACCGCTGATTGACGAACGGGACCAGTATCTCTCCGAAAAAATCAGACGAGCACCGGGTGGCAAGGTTGTTGCTGTCCTTGGTGCTGCGCATGTTCCTGGTATTACAAAGGAGATCAAACGGGAGCAGGATTTGAAACAGCTAAGTGCACGTCCGCCTAAATCAAAGCTGCCGAAGATCATCGCCTGGACGATCCCGATTTTGATTATTTCCATCATAGCATATACATTCTATACAAACCCGTCTGCCGGGTGGCAGCAAACGATCAGCTGGATTTTATGGAATGGCAGCTTGTCAGCACTTGGAACGGCCATTGCCTTGGGGCATCCATTGACGATTTTAACAGCGTTTCTTGCAGCTCCGATATCGTCATTGAACCCGCTGATCGCAGCAGGCTGGTTTGCCGGCATTGTCCAAGCTCTTATCCGCAAACCGCATGTCGGCGATTTTGAGAAGCTATCCGAAGATGTTTACAGTGTGAAAGGTTTTTGGCAAAACAAGGTGACACGCATTCTCCTGATAGTGGTCCTGGCAAACATCGGCAGTTCGGTTGGGACATTCATCGGCGGCGCAGATGTTATCAGGGTATTTCTGGATAACCTTTAAAACAGCAGGAGGGAAATTCCTATGAAGCTGATTGCTGAACAGCCGTACGTTAAGGTGGAGCGTGAGATTGCAATCTCAGGCAAGTATTATGTTGAGGATCCCCGCTCCCTGTATTTATACAGTGATAAAATTGTAAGCCGGCATCACGAATTTCCCATCGAAAACGTCTGGGATATGTCTTATCGCCCTTTTGGCAAGGAGGGCGGTCTGTTATATTTACACACGAGCAAAGGCGTTAATGTATATACCGTAAAACAGTCGCCCGAGCATTTTATTGAAGCATTCCGAGAAAACATAAAAAAGCAGCGGTAAAAGGCTCCTTCTATAGGGAGCCCTTTTGTTTTAATGGGGGTATTTTGATCAAATGTACTAGCTGACAAACTGGATGTTCCAGTCCATCTGCAGATTATCTCTGTCTTCTATCGATTCCCCCCCTCTTCTGCAAATATCACCGCGAATCGATGCAAAAAGCTTAAGGGATAAGTCCCTTAAGCTTTTTAATCATGATGCTCTTTCAATTTTAGCCCGATAAATTTCGTCTCAGTCATGCCATCGACGGCGTATTTGACGCCTTCACGGCCGACACCGCTTTGTTTGACGCCGCCATATGGATGATTGTCCTGGCGGTAGGTGGAAATTTCATTGATCCAGACACCGCCCATCTCCAGCTGATCCGCCACCCGGAATGCCCGGTCGACATCCTTGGTGAACACACCTGCCTGCAGTCCGTAAATGGAATCATTCGAGTAGCTCACGACACTGTCTTCCGTATCAAATGGAATAACGGATACAATCGGTGCGAACACTTCATCCGCGATGATTTTCATGTTGCTTTCAACATCGGTCATGATGGTAGGTTGCAAAATCGTCCCATCCCGTTCACCGCCTGCTGCTACTTTTGCACCGTTTTCGGCCGCGTCATCAATCCATTCTTTGGCCCGTTTGGCTTCCTCAACACTGATCATCGGTCCGATATCGGTTTTCTCAGATGCCGGATCACCAATGGTCAGGTCTTCTGTTGCTACAATGTATTCTTTCAGGAATTGGTCATAGATTGATTTTTGGACGTATATGCGCTGTGCCGAGATGCAGACCTGTCCGGAAAAGGCAAAAGCACCCTTGACCAGCATGCTGACGGCTTCATTGATGTTTCCGTCATCGAATATGATATTGGGTGAATTGGAGCCCAATTCGAGCGTGACTTTTTTGAAGCCCGCCGACTCCTTAATTGAGCGCCCCACAGGCAAACTTCCGGTGAATGATATTTTGTGCACTTTGTCATGGGTGACCAGCTTCTCACCGATGTCACCGGCGCCCATGAGCAGATTGAGTACACCGTCAGGCAGGCCGGCCTCATGGAATAATTTAGCCAATTTATGCGCGGAGACGGGTGTTTTTTCAGCCGGTTTGAAAATGACGGTATTACCTGCTGCAATGGCTGGTGCAATTTTATGCAATGACAGGTTTAGCGGGAAATTAAACGGGGTGATGGCAGCCACGACACCGAGCGGTATATGTTTGACCAGACCGAGGCGGCCGTCGCCGTCTATCGCTGCATCCATCGGGATTACTTCCCCGCTGATATGTTTGGCTTCTTCAGAGGCGAAGCGGAGCACCTGAATTGCTCGCTGCACCTCACCGCGGCTGAAAAAGATCGGCTTTCCGGCTTCTTTCATAATGATTTCAGCAAAATCTTCAGACTGCTCTTCCATTAAATCAGCCGTTTTGCGCAGGATATCTGAACGCTTATGTGCCGGCATGTCTTTCATGGTATTATGAAACGTATCAAACGAACTTGTGACAGCACGTTCAAATTCATCGTCTGATGCCAGGACAATCTCCTCTACTGTTTTTCCGTTATACGGGTTTTTCACATCGATTGAATCATTGCCCGTGTTGATTTCTTTGCCATTAATAATCGAACCTATCATGATTTATAGCCTCCTTCCAGAGTTTCAACAAATAATATCGCCGAGTTTTTCCGTTAATTTCATATTTTCGCTGTAATCAACCGGACAGTCGATAAAGACCGGCTGATTTGAAGCAGCGGCCTTTTCCAGCGCCGGTTTCAATTCGTCCGCTTTTGTAATGGTCATCACCTCAAATCCATACGAAGCGGCGAGCTGCTGGTAATCCGGATTGCCAAATTTGATATAGGATGAACGGTCAAATTTCTTTAATTGGTGCCATTCGATCAGACCATAGCCGTCATCCCGCCACATCAGGACAATGATCGGCAATTCGAGCCGTTTGGCTGTTTCCAGTTCGGCCCCGGTCATCTGAAATGAGCCATCGCCGCACACTGCGACAACATTGCGCTCCGGATTCACCATTTTTGCGGCAATTGCACTTGGCACTGCAACACCCATGGAGGCCAGGCCGTTGGAAATAAGGCATGTATTCGGCTGATAGGTGTGATACATGCGGGCCATCCACATTTTATGGGCACCGACATCCGAGATGGCAATCGCATCTTCGTTTAAAACCGTACGCAGATCGGAAATGATTTTTTGCGGTTTCACGGGGAAATGCGTATCTTTTTGAAATGCCTCGAGTTCATCCAGTGCCTGCTTTCGAACATTGGAAACCCATGTGATATCCTTGTTCGGAGTTTTGATGTTTTCACCGAGCTTCTGCAGGTTTACCGGGATGTCACCGAGAATGTTGAGCGCCACCGGATAATTGGCATCAGTTTCGGCTTCTTCGGTGTCAACGTGAATGATCTGCGTGTTGCTCCGGTTCCAATTCTTCGGCGGATACTCCGCGATATCAAATCCGACCGTAATAATTAAATCAGCCTCGTTAAAACCGCATGTAATGTAATCATTTCCGCCGATTCCTGCCGTCAGAAGACTCAGGTCATCTTCCCAGGAAATAGCGCCTTTGCCCATAAACGAATGGACAACAGGGATGCGCACTTTTCGTACAAACGCCCGGAATTCTTCGGCAGCTTGCTGGCGGCTGATACCGTTCCCGGCAAGGATGAGCGGGTGCTCGGCTTTTTCAATCATGGTTACAGCCTGTTCGATAATGCTTTCACTCGCTTTCGTATGAGGTCGTTCATTCGGCTTAAGCGGTGTCGTCTTATCGATATCCATGCCGGCGATATCTTCCGGCAGATCGATATGGGTGGCGCCCCACTTTTCCTGCCCGGCCACCTGAAATGCTTTGCGGACAACTTCCGGTGTAATTTTGGCTGATTTAATCTGGGCATTCCACTTGGTCACCGGTTCATACATATTAATCAGGTCATAATACTGGTGGGAAATTTTATGGTGCCGGTCAAGCCCTGCCTGTCCGGTGATGGCGACAAGCGGTGCATGGTCCATATTCGCATTGGCGACCCCGGTCATCAGGTTCGTCGCGCCCGGTCCCAATGTGGCCAGGCAGACGCCGGGAGTGCCGGTTAGGCGCCCGTATGTCGCGGCCATAAAGGCAGCACTTGTTTCGTGCCGGGTAACGATAAACTCAATATCAGAGTCGTAAAACGCATCCATCAGGTCAATATTTTCTTCTCCAGGTACGCCAAAAACGTACTCAACGCCTTCCTGTTCAAGACATTTGACAAGCAATTCAGAGACATTCATTGCGATCATCCTTTGTAAAATATGCTTGTGTTAGCTTTTGCCAAAAGTCACGAATTATGAGTACAAAACCACTCATCTTAAGGAAAACCCCTGCATAGGCTATATAAAGTCTATTAGATGGAAGCTTATTGTCAGGTTAAGGCGGGAGAAAACCAGTTATGGAGGGAAGTAAATGGATATACTCAACAAAGTCAGAGATCACCGTGAGGAAGAACAGCGCCTTAAGTGGGAAGGGACTTTTTCAGAGTATCTTGAGATTGTAAGAGAGAGACCGGAAGTAGCGCAAACAGCCCATTCGCGTGTTTATAATATGATAAAGAGTTCCGGGTTAACAGAAAAAGACGGCCGGAAGATGTATGACTTTTTCGGTGAAGAAATTTTTGGGCTGGAGGAAGCGATCGAAAAGCTGGTGGAGGAATATTTTCACCCGGCGGCCAAACGGCTCGATGTCCGGAAGCGGATTTTACTGCTGATGGGTCCGGTCAGCGGCGGTAAATCCACGATAGTGACGATGCTTAAACGCGGGCTTGAGCAATATTCACGGACAGATGAAGGCGCCGTTTATGCGATTAAAGGCTGCCCGATGCACGAGGACCCGCTGCATTTGATTCCGCAGCATTTACGCGATGATTTTTATGATGAATACGGCATTCGCATTGAAGGAAATCTGTCACCGTTGAATGCGATGCGTCTGGAAAAGGAATATGACGGTCGGATTGAGGATGTAAAGGTCGAACGAATTTTTTTGTCAGAAGATAGGCGTACCGGTATTGGCACGTTCAGTCCGTCTGATCCGAAATCACAGGATATTGCAGACTTGACCGGCAGTATCGACTTTTCCACGATTGCGCGATATGGATCCGAATCTGATCCGCGCGCGTACCGGTTTGACGGGGAGCTGAACAAGGCAAACCGCGGAATGATGGAATTTCAGGAGATGCTCAAGTGTGATGAGAAGTTTCTCTGGCACCTCTTGTCACTCACGCAGGAAGGAAACTTCAAGGCCGGCAGATTCGCTCTTATAAGCGCTGATGAACTTATTGTTGCTCATACCAACGAAGCGGAATACCGGTCGTTCATTGCCAACCAGAAAAACGAAGCACTGCAATCACGGATCATCGTCATGCCGATTCCGTACAATTTGAAGGTGACTGAGGAAGAACGTATTTATCAAAAAATGATTAATGAAAGCGATATGTCGCATGTGCATATTGCTCCGCACGCTCTGAGGGTTGCTGCAATTTTTTCGATTTTGACCCGGCTTGAGGAGTCAAAAAAGCAAAGTGTTGATCTTGTGAAAAAAATGCGCCTTTATGACGGCGACAGTGTTGAAGGCTATAATCAAGTGGATGTCGATGAACTGCGGAAGGAATACCCCGATGAAGGCATGCGAGGGGTTGATCCGCGCTATGTCATCAACCGGATTTCGTCAACGATCATCCGTAAAGAAGTGTCTTCAATCAATGCGCTGGATGTGCTGCGTTCTCTGAAAGACGGGCTTGAGCAGCATCCGTCGATTTCCGATGAAGACAAGGAACGCTATTTGAATTATATTTCCGTTGCCAGACGGGAATACGATGAAATTGCGAAAAAAGAAGTGCAAAAGGCTTTTGTTTACTCGTATGAGGAATCCGCGAAAACATTGCTGGATAATTATCTGGATAACGTGGAGGCGTACTGTAATAAAACGAAACTGCATGACCCGCTGACCGGTGAGGAAATGAATCCGGATGAGAAGCTGATGCGTTCGATTGAGGAGCAGATCGGCATTTCGGAAAATGCGAAAAAAGCATTCAGAGAGGAAATTCTGATCCGCATTTCCGCTTATGCACGCAAAGGAAAGCGCTTTGACTACAATTCGCACGAGCGCTTGCGGGAAGCGATCCAGAAAAAGCTGTTTGCCGATTTGAAAGACGTTGTCAAGATTACCACATCATCACAGACGCCGGATGAATCACAGTTGAAGAAAATTAATGAAGTGATTGCCCGTCTGATAGATGAGTATGGCTACAACTCCGTCTCGGCCAATGAGCTGCTGCGGTATGTCGGCAGCCTGCTGAATCGGTAAATAAGGGAGAAAAATAACAAGACTGATCCTCATCAGCTCTTGTTATTTTTTCAACTCAGCTGCGGCAACTATTAACCAGTATGCGGGGGTGTCAGCAATTAATAACTTGTTTGCTTGAGGTTGCATAGACTGAATAAAAGCATGAGGAGGGGAACATGTGCAGGAAGAAAATAAAAGTTTCACTGTCTCGAAGGAAGATTGGTCCCTCCACCGCAAAGGTTACCAGGATCAGAAGCGTCACATGGATAAAGTAAAAGACGCGATCCGAAACAATTTACCTGATCTCATCAGTGAAGAAAATATAATCATGTCAAATGGCCGGGATGTCATCAAAATCCCGATCCGTTCACTGGATGAATACAAAATCCGTTATAACTATGACAAATCCAAACATGTTGGGCAGGGTGATGGTGACAGCGAGGTCGGCGATGTCATCGCGCGTGACCCGAACGGTGGAGATAAGGGCAAAAGCGGATCCGGCAAAGGGAAGAAAGCAGGCGACCAGCCGGGAAATGATTACTATGAAGCGGAAGTGTCGATGGCGGAATTGGAAGAAGCATTATTCAAAGAGCTTGAACTGCCTGATTTGCAGCAGAAGGAAGAAGCGGAAGTCACCACCGAAAAAGTCGAATTCAATGATGTCCGTAAAAAAGGACTGATGGGCAATGTTGATAAGAAACGGACGATTTTGACCGCTCTTAAGCGCAATGCAATTAAAGGGGAACCGCAAATCACGCCTATCTATAATGATGATCTCCGCTTCAAGACGTGGAATGATGTCGTGAATCCGGAATCAAAAGCTGTCATACTTGCCATGATGGATACCAGTGCATCGATGGGGAATTTTGAAAAGTATCTGGCCAGAAGTTTCTTTTTCTGGATGATGAGATTTTTGCGTTCGAAATATGAGCGTGTTGAAATTGCTTTTATTGCTCATCATACCGAAGCAAAAGTTGTCTCCGAAGAAGCATTCTTTTCAAGAGGCGAAAGTGGCGGAACAATTTGTTCATCCGCCTATGAGAAAGCATTGGAGCTGATTTCAGACGAATACCCTCCGTCCCGTTACAATATTTATCCATTTCACTTTTCCGACGGGGAAAACATCACATCCGATAATCCAAGGTGCATCAATCGTGTGAATGAAATCATGGATGTTTCCAATATGTTCGGTTATGCTGAGGTGAACATGTATAATCGCCAGTCAACACTGATGCGCGCGTACCGGGAATTTGAAAACCCGAAATTTCGTCATTATATCTTGAAAGGCAAGGAAGACGTTTACCATGCATTAAGGTCGTTTTTCCGGAAAAAAACAGCTACTGTGTGATACCTCCGACAACCTGCGGGGGTTCTTTTTTGCCATCTATAGCGATTTTCGCGAATCTGCAGCAATTCTTCAACTAACATTAAGCGGGAAAAAGCGCTCCACTGAATGACATCATAGCTCATTCCTTCTCAATCTTATACACGCCGCGGGAGGTACTCAGTAAAAACTTCTGCCCGTCAAACTCGTACAGCGTATTGTCTTCAAGCGGAATTTCATAAACAGATGACGGCAGCGACTGGGCGTTGCTGGCATCGGTCTCGATCGTGCCCGTCCCGTTCAGATGCAGTGCGTGCATCGGTTCATAATCATCAAGCCGTCGTGTGTTGCGCGCGTATGAAATATCCTGGAGCATCATCAGCGTCTCGTCCAAATCATCGAGTTCATGTTTGGAAATTTTGATGGTTTCGCCGTTCCATTGTTGCAGTAAGTCATTGAACGTTTCAATTGTTAAAAATTTCGCTTCCATGATCATCCCTCCTGCTTATAGATTGAGCGCAATCAGAATAATCATGCAGAGTCGAAGCGTGGTAATTTTTACAGCTCGCAGCCAGAAACAGGCATCAAAAAAACTGTCTCATTTTTGAGACAGTTCCAGTTTAAATAATGCCCTGTGCGTTCATTGCGTCGGCAACTTTGATAAAGCCTGCGATATTGGCACCGGAAACGAGATTACCCGGGGTACCGTAATCGGACGCAGCTTGGATGCTGTTTTGGTAAATGTTTTTCATTATTTCTTTCAGCTTTTCATCGACATCTTCAAATGTCCACATAAGCTTGCTGCTGTTCTGGGACATTTCCAGCGATGAAACGGCGACACCACCGGCATTTGCCGCTTTTGCCGGGGCAAACAGTATATCACTGTCAAGGAACAGATCGACAGCCTCCGTAGTCGATGGCATATTGGCACCTTCGCCAACCACTTTGACACCATTGTCAATTAATGTTTTGGCGGTTTCCTCGTCAATTTCATTCTGGGTTGCACACGGTAATGCAATATCACACGGAATCGACCAGATATTTGAACAATCCTCCAGATACTGGGCGTTCGGGTGCTTATAGGTATAAGCACTGACACGATCATCGCCTGTTTCTTTCAATTCTTTAATAGTATCCAGATCAATGCCGTTCTCATCAAATATACAACCGTCTGAATCACTGCATGCCACAACTTTTGCCCCGTATTCCGCTGCTTTTTCCATCGCATAAATGGATACGTTGCCTGATCCGGACACAATCACCGTTTTTCCATTAAAGTCAAAGCCCTTATCTTCCAGCATTTCACGGACAAAATACACCAATCCATATCCGGTCGCTTCTGTGCGTGCCAGGCTGCCTCCGTATTGGAGTCCTTTGCCGGTCAGCACGCCAGCTTCAAAGGCTCCGCGCATTTTTTTGTATTGACCGAACATATAACCAATTTCTCTGGCGTTGACGCCGACATCACCAGCAGGAACGTCGGTTTCCGGTCCAATATGCTTATACAGTTCCGTCATGAAACTTTGGCAGAACCGCATGACTTCCATATCCGATTTATCTTTCGGGTCGAAATCCGATCCGCCTTTCCCACCGCCAATCGGCTGTCCGGTGAGGGAATTTTTGAAAATTTGTTCGAAGCCCAAAAATTTCACAATGCTTTCGTTCACGGACGGATGGAAGCGCAATCCGCCTTTATACGGGCCCAGTGCGCTATTGAACTGTACGCGATACCCGCGATTTACTTGTACTTTTCCCTGGTCATCCACCCAGGGAACGCGGAACGAAATGCTCTTTTCCGGTTCCAGAAGTCTTTCAAGTATGCCGGAATCCATGTATTGCGGGTGATGGGCCAGTACTGGGGCGAGGGAGTCGACTATTTCTTTAACAGCCTGCAGGAATTCAGATTCATGAGGATTGCGTTGTTCAGTGGCATTATATATTTTCTCTATATATTGGTT
>Ga0079226_10003740_pt1 | contig 11675 bp, 7 predicted proteins | sample Poulit2014_FD_76345 | JGI IMG/M metagenome (GOLD analysis project Ga0079226, IMG submission 76345) | Agricultural soil microbial communities from Georgia to study Nitrogen management - Poultry litter 2014 | ecosystem: Environmental > Terrestrial > Soil > Agricultural land | place: USA: Georgia... | reverse complement strand
GACCGTGCCGTGAGCGTCCGTGCGAACCGACCACGCCGCGAGATCGGCCCGCTTCTTCAGGGCGAAGAAGTGCGACCAGCGGTTCCACGACCCCGGGACCGTGTCAGCGGTGCCGTCGGACACCGCGAGCACGCGGTCGCCGGGGATGCCCGCGCCGGGCCGCAGAACGGTCTCCGCCACCTCCTCCGCCGGGAACCCCTTGACGGGGAACCGGTGCAGAGAGACCACGTGTGCGTCCATGGATGCCCTCCTCCGCGCCCGCGCGGCCGGCAGCGGCGCTACAGTCGATGCGTCTCAGTCGTTGCGCCGGAAGCTCTTCTTCGCGTCCGCCCGGCTCACATCGCGTCCGCCCGGACGACCCGACCGGCGGCCGTCGTTCCGGTCACCACGGTAGCCGCCCCGGCCGCCGCGGTCACCGCCGTCGTTCGACCGCTTCGCATGGGGCCGGCCCGGCCGGCCCCGGTCCTGGCGGATGTCGATGCTGCGCCCCTGGATCTTCGTGCGCGACAGGCGGTCGAGCGTGCCGTCGGGCAGGTTCTCCGGCAGGTCGACGAGGGAGTGCGTCGCCCGGATGTCGATCGCCCCGATCTGGGCGGAGGTGAGACCGCCCTCATTCGCGATCGCGCCGACGATGCCGCCGGGCTGGACGCGGTCGTTCCGTCCGACCGCGATCCGGTACGTGCGCATGCCCGGCTTCTGCCCGTGGCGCTCGTTCCGGCTGCCCGCCGTGCGTGGTTTGGGCTCCGGCAGGGGCTCGGCCGTGAGCGATTCGCCGTCCAGCACGAGCACCGCGAGTGCCGCGGCGACCTCCTCGGCCGTCACGTCGTGCGTCTGGATGTAGTCCTCGATGACACCGCGCAGATCGGTGAGGTCGGACGACGTCCGCGTCTCCGTGATCCGACCGGCGAAGCGCGCGATGCGGCTGTTGGTGAGCTCCTCCACCGTCGGCAGCTCGAGCTTCTCGACCCGCTGGCGCGTGGCCTTCTCGATCTGGCGGAGCAGGTGGTTCTCCCGCGGGGTGACGAACAGGATCGCCTCACCGGACCGCCCGGCGCGGCCGGTGCGGCCGATGCGGTGGACGTAGGACTCCGTGTCGTGCGGGATGTCGTAGTTGACGACGAGTCCGATCCGCTCCACGTCGAGTCCGCGCGCCGCCACGTCGGTGGCGACGAGGATGTCGATCGTGCCGCCGCGCAGCTGCTCGACCGTGCGCTCGCGCGCCTGCTGGGGGATGTCGCCGTTGATGGCGGACGCGGTGTAGCCGCGGGCCCGCAACCTGTCCGCGAGCTCCTCCGTCGCCTGCTTGGTGCGGACGAACATGATGATGGCGTCGTAGTCCTCGATCTCGAGCACCCGCGTGAGGGCGTCGAGCTTGTGGGAGTGCATGACGGTGAGGTAGCGCTGGCGGATGTTCGCCCCGGTCGTCGTCTTCGACTCGACGCGGACCTCGACGGGCTCGTCCAGGTACTTCCTGGTGATCCGATGGATGGACGACGGCATCGTCGCGGAGAACAGTGCGACCTGTCGCCGCGTGCCCGCCGTGGCCGCGAAGATCTCCTCGATGTCCTCCTGGAAGCCCATCTTCAGCATCTCGTCCGCCTCGTCCAGCACGAGGTGGCGGAGGGCGCCCAGGTTCAGGGACCCCTTCTTGAGGTGGTCGATGACGCGACCGGGCGTGCCGACGACCACCTGGGCGCCGCGGCGCAGTCCCGCCAGCTGCGGTCCGTAGGACTGGCCGCCGTAGATGGGGAGGACGGAGAAGTCCGACAGATGCGTGGCGTAGGAGTTGAATGCCTCCGCCACCTGGATCGCGAGTTCGCGCGTGGGGGTCAGCACGAGGGCGTGGGGGCCGTCGGTCGCGCGGCCCAGGTCTGCGACGCCGGACAGCGTCGGCAGCGCGAACGCCGCGGTCTTGCCGGTGCCGGTCTGCGCGAGGCCGACGACGTCGCGCCCTTCGAGGAGCGCGGGGATCGTCCGCACCTGGATCGTCGACGGGGTCTCGTAGCCCAGGTCGACGACTGAGGCTGCGACGGCGGGGTGCAGGGCCATCGACGCGAAGCCGGCAGGGGCCTCGGGCGGTCCCGCGGCCTCGGCGGTGGAGGCCGACTCCGGCGCGTCCGACGGGGCCGTCGGGCTTTCGGCGTCGCTGGTGCGGGGTGCTTCTGGCATGGGTGAGCTCATTCCTAAGACGTGGCGCGCGCACGACCGCAGAGGTCTTGGATGGCGGATGCGCGGGATTCGGCCGGAGGTGCTCGTCTCATGCACGGAGGCCGCCAGAGAATCCTACACGGGCCCCGATGCGTGAGGGGCATCGGAGGGGCAGAATCGGTAGGGTTGTGTCCGATCGAACAGCAGCCAGCCGTTCACGCCGACCCCAAGAGGAGCACTTCAGTGGCATCGACCCTTGATTCCGTCATCACCCTGGCCAAACGGCGAGGATTCGTCTTCCAGGCGGGTGAGATCTACGGAGGGTCCCGTTCCGCGTGGGACTACGGCCCGCTGGGCGTGGAGCTCAAGGAGAACATCAAGGCCCTCTGGTGGCAGAGCTTCGTGCGCGGACGCGAGGACATGGTCGGACTCGACTCGTCGATCATCCTGCCCCGTCGGGTGTGGGAGGCGTCCGGGCACGTCGAGACCTTCGTCGATCCGCTCGTCGAATCCCTCCACACGAACAAGCGCTACCGCGCGGACCACCTCATCGAGGCCTACGTCGCGAAGCACGGGCGCGAACCGGCCAACGGGCTCGCCGACATCCGCGATCCGGAGACGGGTCAGGAGGGCGACTGGACGGAGCCGCAGCAGTTCTCCGGCCTCGTGAAGACCTATCTGGGTCCCGTCGACAACGAGGAGGGCCTGCACTTCCTCCGTCCGGAGACCGCGCAGGGCATCTTCGTGAACTTCAACAACGTGGTGACGGCGTCGCGGAAGAAGCCGCCGTTCGGCATCGGCCAGATCGGCAAGGCGTTCCGCAACGAGATCACCCCGGGCAACTTCATCTTCCGCACCCGCGAGTTCGAGCAGATGGAGATCGAGTTCTTCGTCCACCCGGATGACGCGAAGCGGTTCTTCGACGAATGGGTCGAGGCCTGCTGGGACTGGTTCGTCGATCTGGGCATCGACCCGGAGAAGCTGCGGCGCTTCGACGTGCCGGACGACGAGCGCGCGCACTACTCGGACGCCACGATCGACATCGAGTACAAGTTCGGCTTCCAGGGCTCCGACTGGGGCGAGCTCATGGGCATCGCGAACCGGACGGACTACGATCTGGGCCGCCACACGGACGAGTCCGGGGCGAAGCTGCAGTACTTCGACCAGGCGAGCGGCGATCGCTACACGCCCTACGTCATCGAGCCGAGCTTCGGCCTGACCCGCGCGATGATGGCGTTCCTGGTCGACGCCTACACGGAGGACGAGGCGCCGAACACCAAGGGCGGCACGGACACGCGCGTGTTCCTCAGGCTCGACCCGCGTCTGGCACCGGTCAAGGCCGCGGTGCTGCCGCTGTCGCGCAACGAGAAGCTGAGCCCCAGGGCGCGCGAGCTCGCGGCGACGCTGCGGAAGAACTGGAACGTCGACTTCGACGATGCCGGCGCGATCGGTCGCCGCTATCGCCGCCAGGACGAGATCGGCACGCCGTTCTGCATCACGTACGACTTCGATTCGCTCGACGACGATGCCGTGACCATCCGCCGACGCGACGACATGGTGCAGGAGCGCGTGGCGATCCCCGACGTCCCGGCCTACATCGCCGCGGGCCTCGTCGGCGGAGTCTGATCGGCGGAGCCTGACCGAACGGCCGGACTGGAGACCCCCGGATCCGTACGGCCCCGTGCACGCGCAGTGCACGGGGCCGTACGCGTCTGTGCCCGGCCGCTGCGCTTCACCGGGATCAGACCGTGTCCCCCGGGGTCAGGCCGTGAGAGTGAGCGCGATGGCGACGCCGGCGGCACTCGCGGCGGCGAGTCCGACCGTCCAGCCGAGCACGGACCGCTCGAGCGAGGCGCGGGGATGGGACGCGTCCGGCGGGACGTGCGCGGCCGCGTGCGCATCCTCAGCGGAGTCCTCGCCCTGGGCGGGGCGATGCGGCAGCGCCGAGAGCGACATCGTGACGGCCAGGGCCGCGCGCGCCGGTGAGGCGCCGTTGGCGAGTCCCGAGGACGCCATACCGGCCGCGACGACCTGGAGGACCGAGGTGTCCGTGAGCGAGGCGATGGACCCGAAGGTCGTGGCGAACATGGACAGCGAACCGGTGATCGACCCCGCCAGCACCGAGCCGATCATGCCGAGGGCGGGCACCGTCCACACGCCGAACGCGGACAGCGCCTCGCCGAGCCGCGTGCTCATGTCGAACACGGACAGCGACCACCCCATCACCATGAATGCCGCGGTGGAGACCCCGACCGGCACCCAGGCCCGTGCGCCTTCGCGCAGCGTGCCGCCGGTGCCGGGACCGCGGTGCGCCAGGCGCACGATCGCGGCGAGGCAGCCGGCCGCCAGCCAGACGGGCGGAGACGTCAGCAGCGTCATGACCGGATGCGGCCAGAGCGCGGCGATCGCGCTGCACACCAGGAGGCCTGCGGTGAGCACTCCGTAGGGCACGAGCGCGAGGGCCAGATCCCGGTCGAATGTGGCGCGCGCACCGCCGAGGCGGAACACGCACAGCAGCACGGCGACGACGAGCAGGGTGGCCAGCACGCCTGCGAGCGGCGTGCCGATGAGCGAGTTGAAGACCCAGATGCCCGCGCTCAGCACGGTGCCGGCGATGACGCTGTAGAGGAGCCCCGGGAGCCTGTCGCGCACGGCGGCGGTGAGGACGACCGCGACGACGCACGCCGGGACGACGTTGTACTGGGCGGTCATGACGCCGAGGTCCGTCAGGGGGATGTCGAGCAGACCCGATGCGACCTTCGCACCCGGAGCCAGCCCGCCCCAGGGGGCGGCGACCATCCCCATGAGCCCGAGCACGCTCGCCTTCCGCACGCCGAAGCCCAGGTGCACGAGGATCGGGATGCCGACGGTGATGCCGATGCCGAACCCGGTGACCGCCTCCGCGAACGGGACGATGCCGAACACGACCAGGACGGCACCGGCCGTCGACCCCGGGGAGGCGCCCAGGACCCAGTCGCTGATCCGACTCATCGCGCCCAGCGCCCCCAGCAGCCGCGCCAGCACGACGCCGGTGAGCAGGATGAGCGTGACCTCGATGACGACGGGGAGGAAGGCCAGTCCCTCTGCGGTGAAGGTCGCGCCCGTGACGGGGAAGACCAGGACACCCAGCCCCAGCGCGAGTCCGAGGCCCACGAGCGAGGAGCTCACCGCGCCACGGCCCAGCGCCAGCAGAGCGACGACGGCGAGCAGCGGCACGGCGGACAGGAGGACGGGCACGATCACGCCTCAACTCTGTCACCGGCCGTGACGTTTGTCAGCTGGATGCCGCAGCGTCAGGCCGACGGCGGGGGGCGGTTCTGCGGGGTTTGACCGATCGGAGACAATGGTGCGGTGACTGCTGTGACCGCACCCCGCACCGAAGCCCCCGCCGTGTCTGCCCGACCCGCTCTGCGGATCGGGGACATCGAGCTGACCTCGCCGGTCGTGCTCGCCCCGATGGCGGGCATCACGAACACCGCCTTCCGCCGCCTCTGCCGCGAGTACGGAGGCGGCCTCTACGTGACGGAGATGGTGACGACCCGCGCCCTCGTCGAACGCAGCGAGAAGACGATGCGGATCATCCACCACGAGCCGTACGAGACTCCCCGCTCCGTGCAGCTCTACGGAGTCGACCCGGTGACGACGGGGCAGGCGGTGCGGATGCTCGTCGATGAGGACCGCGCCGACCACATCGATCTGAACTTCGGGTGCCCCGCCCCGAAGATCACCCGGAAGGGCGGCGGGTCGGCGCTGCCGTGGAAGACCGACCTCTTCTCCGCGATCGTCCACACAGCGGTCCGCGAGGCCGCCCGCGGCGACGTCCCCCTCACGATCAAGATGCGCAAGGGCATCGACGACGACCACCTCACGTACCTCGACGCGGCCCGCACCGCCGTCGACGCGGGCGTGTCCGCCATCACCCTCCACGGTCGGACGTGTGCCCAGTTGTACTCCGGCACGGCGGACTGGGACGCGATCACCGCGCTCAAGGGCGAGGTCGCGCGTCTGGCGGGCGACGAGATCCCGGTGCTCGGCAACGGCGACATCTTCGCCGCGGAGGACGCCCTGGCGATGATGGAGCAGACCGGCTGCGACGGGGTCGTCGTGGGACGCGGCTGCCAGGGGCGGCCCTGGCTGTTCGGCGACCTGGAGAACGCGCTCGCGGGGAACCCGCTGCGCAATCAGCCGACCCTGGGCGGCGTCGCGGACGCGGTGCGCCGACACGCTGAGTACATGGTCGACCACTACGAGGACGAGTTCATGGGCGTCCGGGATCTGCGCAAGCACATGGCCTGGTACTTCAAGGGGTACCCGGTGGGCGGGGATCTGCGCAGCCGACTCGCGAAGGTGTCCTCGCTCGAGGAGCTGGACGCCCTGCTCGGTGAGCTCGATCCCGCGCAGCCGTACCCCGGCGAGGCGGCGGAGGGCTCCCGCGGCCGCACGACTCGGGCGAAGCGACCGCATCTGCCCGAGGGGTGGCTCGACTCCCGGCACATGGACGATGCCTGGTACGCGGAACTGGCGGAGGCCGAACTCGACATCTCGGGAGGCTGATGTGGTGACCGGATTCCTCGGGACGCCCGTATTCGAGTACGGGTCCGCCGACCGCGAGCGCTGGGTCGACGAGCCTCCCAAGAACCCGCGGCGCACGGAGTTCCAGCGCGACCGCGCCCGTGTGCTGCACTCCTCGGGCCTGCGTCGTCTGGGAGCGAAGACGCAGGTCGTGTCCCCGAGCAGCGACGACTTCGTGCGCACCCGCCTGACCCACTCGCTGGAGGTCGCGCAGGTGGGCCGCGAGCTCGCCCGCTACCTCGGCTGCGACCCGGAGATCGTCGATACCGCGTGCCTGAGCCACGACCTCGGCCATCCGCCGTTCGGCCACAACGGGGAGAACGTGCTCGACGCCCTCGCGTCCGACATCGGCGGGTTCGAGGGCAATGCCCAGACCCTGCGGGTGATCACGCGCCTGGAGCCCAAGGTCGTCACCGACGACGGCGGACCGGCCGGGCTCAACCTCACCCGGGCGACGCTGGACGCGTGCACGAAGTATCCGTGGCCGCGCAGCGACGCGCCCGCCGGTCGCGCCGGCGCCCGCGTCCGGAAGTTCGGCGTGTACGAGGACGACCGGGAGGTCTTCGACTTCTTCCGCAATGGGCACCCGCACGCACAGCGGTGCCTCGAGGCGCAGATCATGGACCTCGCCGACGACATCTCCTACTCCGTCCACGACGTCGAGGACGCGATCGTCGCCGGGCACCTCCGCCTGGAGGAGTTCGCCGACGACGACGCGATGGTCGGCCTCATCGACATCACCCGCGCCTGGTACCTGCCCGAGGCCCGCGACGAGGACATCGTCCGCGCGCTCGACCGCCTGCGTGCGGCCGCGTACTGGCCCCGCGACGTCTACACCGGCAGCCGGCGCGACCAGGCCTCGCTCAAGCACATGACGAGTCAGCTGATCGGGCGCTTCGCCGCCGCCGCGGAAGCGGCGACCCGCGAGGAGTTCGGGTGGGGGCCGCTCGGCCGGTACGCCGGCAGCCTCGTCGTCCCGGACGCCTCGGTGCAGGAGATCGCGGTGCTGAAGGGACTGGCGACGGTCACCGTCATGGTCGCCGAGGACCGGCTGCGGCTCCAGGAGATCCAGGCGGACGTCCTGCGGACCGTCTCCGAGTACTTCGACGAGCGCCCGGAGGCGATGGACCCCCTCTACACGGCGGACCACCGCGACGCGGAGACCGATGCGCAGCGTCGGCGGGCCGTGATCGACCAGGTTGCGTCGCTCACCGACCATTCGGCGTGGACCCACTACCACCGGCTGCGCGCCGGTCGCGCGGACCTGCTCTGATGGCCGGCCTCATCAAGCGCGAGGACATCGACGAGGTCCGCTCGCGCACGCGCCTGGACGACGTCGTGGGCGAGTTCGTCTCCCTGCGCACCGCCGGGGTCGGCTCGCTCAAGGGACTCTGCCCGTTCCACGACGAGCGCACCCCGTCGTTCCACGTGCGCCCGCAGGTGGGCATGTACCACTGCTTCGGCTGCGGCGAGTCCGGCGACGTCTTCACGTTCCTCCAGAAGCTCGATGGCGTGACCTTCGTGGAGGCGGTCGAACGCCAGGCGGAGCGCACCGGTGTGCAGCTGCGGTACGAGGAGGGCGGCGGGCCGGACCGTGAAGAGGTCGGCAGGCGCCAGCGCCTCATCGAGATGCACCAGATCGCGGAGGAGTTCTTCCGACGGCAGCTGGGGGAGTCGGAGGCGCAGACCGCGCGCGAGTATCTGAGCGCCCGCGGCTTCGACGCGGATGCGCTGGAGAGGTTCGGCGTCGGCTACGCTCCGCGCGGCTGGGACAACCTCCTGCGGCTGGTGCGGGGACGCGGCTTCACGACGGAGGAGGTGACCGCCTCGGGTCTCGTCTCCGAAGGCCGCCGCGGAGTCTACGACCGGTTCCGCGGCCGGATCATGTGGCCCATCCGGGACGTCACCGGACGGACGATCGGCTTCGGCGCCCGCAAGCTGTACGACGACGACCAGGGCCCCAAGTATCTCAACACCCCGGAGACCATGCTCTACCGGAAGGCGCAGGTCCTCTACGGGCTCGACCTCGCCAAGCGGGAGATCGCCCGGTCGAAGCGCGTCGTCGTCGTGGAGGGGTACACGGACGTCATGGCCGCGCACCTCGCCGGGGTTGGACAGGCCGTCGCCACCTGCGGCACCGCGTTCGGCGAGGAGCACGCGAAGGTGGTCAGTCGGCTGCTGGGCGACGAGGCCTCCGGATCCGGCGAGGTCGTCTTCACCTTCGACGGCGACGAAGCGGGCCAGCGTGCCGCGCTCAAGGCGTTCGAGCTGGAGCAGCGCTTCGTCGCGCAGACGTTCGTCGCGGTCGAGGCGGGAGGCCGCGACCCGTCGGACCTGCGGACCGAGGAGGGGGACGCGGCCGTCCGCGACCTCGTCGAGAGCCGCCGACCGCTCTTCGAGTTCGCGATCGCGCAGGCGATCTCCCGCTTCGACCTCACGACCGTGGAGGGGCGCGTCGGGGCGATGCGCGCTGCGGCCCCCGTCGTGGCCTCCATCCGCGATGCTGCGCTGCGGCCCGGGTACGAACGGTTCGTGGCCGGTCGCCTGGGGGTCGGCATGGACGAGGTCGCCGAGGCCGTCCGCCGTGCGAAGCCGGCCACCGGCGGCCGAGGACGCACGCGTGACCGCGACGGCCGGCAGGCCGGGCGCGCGGAGCACCGGGGCGGCCGGGGCGGCTGGGAGCGGCCGCCGGACACTGCGGCGAGCGCCGACGGTGGGCCGGACAGCCCGTACGAACCCGGCACGGCGGGGCGGATCGAGGAGTACGCCGAGCAGCTGGGTGACGGAGCGGCGGCCGTGCCCGACTACGATCCGGTGGCGGTCCGGATCGAACGCGGAGCCCTGCAGGTGGCGCTGCAGCAGCCGCAGTTCGTGAATGCCACGCTCTTCGACGGACTCAACGGCGAGGTCTTCACGCACCCCGATCTGCGGAGCGTGCACGCGTACATGCAGCGGGCCGGCGGCATCCGCACGGGCCTGGCGGATCCCGCCGGGTGGCCGGAGCGGGTGATGGAGACTGCGGCGAGTCGCGGAGACGACCGGGTGCGGTCACTGGTGGGAGCCCTGTCGGTCGAGCCTCTCCCCGCGGAGGACGCGGCCGGGGTGGAGCGCTACTCCCGCGGCATCATCGCCCGGCTCTTCGACTCCGACATGGCCCGCATCGCGGCGGAACTGCATTCGCGCCTCCAGCGCACCGATCCGACCGACCTCGAGACGAGCTCCGCGCTGCTGAACCAGCTGCAGATCCTCGAGAAGCAGCGGGCACGCATCCGACAGCTCATGTAGACGGTCCGCCGCGACGGACCCGAGGCGTCGCGTGATCGGCCGGTGCACGGATGAGAGGATGACGATATGACTGTCCTCACCATCCTCACCAGTCCCGACAAGCCCCGTCCGGCCGTCTTCGAACGTCTGGCGGCCGACGCCGAGGTCCGCTGGGGCGAGGCGGACGGCCTCGCCGCGGCACTGCCGGGATCCGACGCCCTGCTCATGTGGGACTTCTTCTCCACGGCGCTCGAGGACGCGTTCCCGGCCGCGGACACCCTGTCGTGGGTCCACGCCGCGAGTGCGGGGGTCGACTCGCTGCGCTTCCCGGGGCTCGTCGACTCGGACGTCACGGTCACGAACGCGCACGGCGTCTTCGACCAGGCGATCGCGGAGTACGTGCTGGGAGTCGTGCTGATGTTCGCGAAGAGATCGGTGGAGAGCCTGGACCTGCAGCGCGAGCACGTCTGGCACCGCCGTGAGACGGAGACGGTCGCGGGCACCCGCGCGCTCGTGGTCGGGACGGGCGGCATCGGCCGGCGGACCGCGCGACTGCTGCGCGCCTTCGGCGTCGACGTGGTCGGCGCGGCCACCCGTGCGCGCGAGGGGGACGCGGACTTCTCGCGCATCGTCGACTCCGCGCACCTGGTCGATCACGTCGCGGGCGTCGACTGGCTCATCAACGCAGCGCCGCTGACGGACGCGACCCGTGGGATGTTCGACGCGGCCGTGTTCGCGGCGATGCCCGTCACCGGACGGTTCGTGAGCATCGGTCGCGGCGCGTCGACGCGGACTGACGACCTCCTCGCCGCGCTGCGGGACGGGACGATCGCCGGAGCGGGCCTCGACGTCGTCGACCCGGAGCCGCTGCCTGCCGGACATCCGCTGTGGGATGCGCCGAACACGCTCATCACGGCGCATCTGTCCGGTGACACCGAAGGGTGGACGGACCGGCTGGCCGACCAGTTCCTCGGGCACTGGGACCGGTGGATCGCGGGGGAGCCGTTCCCACAGACGGTGGACCTGACCGCAGGCTACGTGCCCAGCGGCGCCTAGGCCCAGCCCAGAGACCGTTCGACGGCCGCCTCCCAGCGGGCGCGGCGATGTGCGCGGTCCGGTGCGCGCATCGCCGGCTCCCAGCGGCCGGTCTCCTCCCAGAGGGACTCCACGTCCTCGGTGCCGGAGTAGATCCCGTGTCCGATCCCCGCCGCGAACGCCGCCCCGATCGCAGTGGATTCGATGCCGCCGCGCACCACCCGGCAGTCGGAGATGTCCGCCTGGAATCCCAGGAGCGCGTCATTGACGGCCATGCCCCCGTCCGCCCGGATCTCGTCGATCGCGAAGCCTGAGTCGCGGCGGAGGGTCTCGATGACCTCGGTCGTCTGGAACACGGTCGATTCGAGGGCGGCGCGAGCGATGTGGGCCTTCGTCGAGTACCGCGTCAGACCCACGATCGTGCCGCGGGCGTCGGAACGCCAGCGAGGGGCGTAGAGTCCGGAGAACGCGGGGACGAAGTACACGTCGCCGGAGTCCTCGACGGAGTCCGCGAGTCGCTCCACCTCGGCGGAGTCGCGGATGATCCCGAGGTTGTCCCGCAGCCACTGGACCAGGGAACCCGCGACGGCTATCGAACCCTCGAGCGCGTACTGGGCCGGGTGCCCGGTCTGCTGGAACGCGACCGTGGAGATGAG
>Ga0079226_10003739_pt1 | contig 11675 bp, 11 predicted proteins | sample Poulit2014_FD_76345 | JGI IMG/M metagenome (GOLD analysis project Ga0079226, IMG submission 76345) | Agricultural soil microbial communities from Georgia to study Nitrogen management - Poultry litter 2014 | ecosystem: Environmental > Terrestrial > Soil > Agricultural land | place: USA: Georgia... | reverse complement strand
TCCAGGTGCGCCTCGGTGGCGTAGCGGCCGGCACACACCGCGCTGGCGCCCTTGCCGACCAGCATCGGGGTGTTGGGCATCACCCGCACCACCGGGGTGCCGGCCGACAGCAGCCGCTCCATCGTGGCGGTGGAGATGCCGGCCGCCAGCGAGACCACGACCGTGTCGGCGCTGTCGGCCGAATCGTCCTGGTTGTTCAGCTCCGCGATCGCGGTGAGCACCCCGGGCACGTCGACCGGTTTGACCGCGATGACCGCCATCGACACGCCCTCGAGCGCCTCGTGCAGATCCTTGGTCACCCACACCCCGTAGGTGGAGGTCAGCTCGGAGGTCCGGGCCGCGTTCTTCTCCACCATCACCAGGTCACGGGGTTTGCGGTCTCCGGTGCTGAGCAGTCCGGCCAGCAGCGCTTCACCGATCCGGCCTCCGCCGATCAACGCGATCCTCGTCATGGGTCCACTGTGCCACGCCGCCGATCGGGCCGCGGCCAGGTGTCGATCTACCGGCCGGCGGTGCGGCGGCGCAGATGCGTGCGGGCGAAGGCCAGCGATTCGGCGAGCATCGCCGCCCGCTCGTCCTCGGTGCGCGCCTCCTGGGTGTTGACCTCCAGCACCACCTGGCCGCGGTAGCCGGTGTCGGCCAGCCGGTTGCACAGCTCGACCAGCGGCTGATCGCCGTGTCCGGGCAGCAGATGCTCGTCGACCGACGCCCCGCGCCCGTCGGCCAGGTGCACGTGCACCAGTCCCGAGCCCATGCGGTCGGCCAGGGCCAGCGGGTCCATCCCGGCGGTCGAGGTGTGCGAGGTGTCCAGGGTGTAGTGCCGATGCCCGGCCGCGGTCGGGTCGATGCCCGGCCAGAACGGGGAGACGGCCACCCCCGGTCCCCCGCCGCGGCGGGTCAGACGGGCCACCGAGCCCTCACGGCGACCGAAGAAGCGGTCGGCACGCATCGGATACATGTTCTCCACCGCGACCATGATCCCGGTGGTGTCCTCGAGCCGGGTGACCTGCTCGGCGAATCCGCGCGCGTAGCGGCGCTGCCAACGGAACGGCGGATGCACCACCACGGTGGTCGCGCCGATGCGCCGCGCCATGTGCACGGCCTTGTCCAGCCGACGCACCGGGTCGTCGCCCCACACCCGCTGGGTGATCAGCAGGCACGGGGCGTGCACGGCCTGCACCGGCACCTGGTAGCGCTCGATAAGGGTGTTGATCGCCCGGGCGCTCTGGCTGACCTGCTCGGCCCACACCATCAGTTCGACCCCGTCGAAGCCCAGGTCGGCGGCGTAGCGGAAGGCGCTTTCGGCGGTCTGCGGATACACCGAGGCCGTGGACAGCCCGATCGGGACGGCCGGCCCGCGGTAGCGCCCGCTCACGGGCTCGGCCGCGGTCATGGACTCGACAGTACGAACACCAGGGGTCCGATGGTGACGATCACGCCGACCACGACCCCGAGCAGGATGCTCACCGAATCGTCGGTCTTGCGCAGGATCCGCACCACCGCGGCCATCGCCAGGATGACCAGCACCGCCAGCACCAGTGCGACGTACGGCAGCACGTCCCACAGCCGGATGAAGCCCAGGAACACCGCGGCGCCGACGACCACGCCGAGCACGGTCTGCGCGGCCAGGCCGAACCACTGGCGCAGCGCGGACCCGAACGACGGACGCGTCGCCTGCTCCGCGGCCGACTCCTCATCGTGGGATACCGGCGCCTCGGCCGGGCCCTCGACGGGCTCGGCGAACGCGGCCTGCTCCGCCTCTGCGGTGTCCGCGGCGGGTTCGTCGGGCCAGCGGTCGTCGAAGTCCTGCGCGATCGGCGGGATGACGGTGACGGGCCCGGACGGGCGGCGCCACGGGTCGTGGGCGGCCGTGTCGTCGTCGACCTGGTCGGTCGGCGTCTCGGACACCGGCAGGGCCGCGGTGGCGGTGGCCGCATCGGTCGACGCGTCCTCGTCCCGGTCTGCGGGTCCGTGATCGGCCGCGGCGTCGAAGACCGCGGTGGCGGCGGAATCGACCTCGTCGGCCGGGTCGGCGTCTGCACTCTCGGCGGGCGCGGGCTCGTCGGCGACGGCGTCCTCGGTGTCCGCGGCGACGACGTCGTCGCCGGGCTCTGCCTCGACGGCGTCCGTATCGTCAACGCCGGTGTCTGCGGACTCCGCGACCTCGGCATCGGTGTCGGTCTCCGGGGCGTGCTGCGCCGCAGCGTCTGCGGCATCGGCGGCCTCGGCGTCCGCCGCCTCGGCTTCGGCCTCGGCGTGTGCGGCCAGGGTCTCCGGGGTCAGCGCGGGGATCTCACCGGTGAGCTCGGCCACCGAGACTCCGCCGGCGCGGGCCCGGCGCCGGTGCGCCCGTCCCTTCGCCGGGGGTTCGACCCCGTAGCGCGCCATCAACTCGGCGACGGTCACCGTCTGATCGTCACCGCTGTTCGGCTTGTCCGTCATCGCGTTCCCACCAACAATTCGCCACCCATCTCCGTGTCCAGCCGTCGCAGGATCAAACCCTCCCGCAGTGCCCACGGGCTGATCCGCACCTCGTCGAGCCGCAGTGCCCGCATCGCCGCGTCGGCGACGAGTGCCCCCGCCACCACCTGCGTCGACCGTTCGGCGCTGACCCCGCCCAGTTCCGCCCGGTCCGCCGCCGTCATCCGGGTGATGAAGGCGATGACCTGACGGAGCCCGTCCGCGGTCAGCCGGCGCGGCACCCGCGGTCCTGCGTTGGACGGGGCCGCACCTGCCAGCCGTGCCAGCATACGGAAGGTCTTCGACGACGCGACCGCCAGATCGGCGGTTCCGGCACGGCGCAGCGCCTTGGCCGGCGCCGCCAGTTCCTCATCCAAATACTCGCGCAGTTCGTCGATGCGCGCACGGCGAGGCGGATCCTCACCGGCCAGCCAGTCGCGGGTGAGCCGGCCGGCCCCGAGTTGCAGCGAGAACGCGAGCTCCGGATCCTCGTCGAGCCCGTTGCACAGCTCCAGCGATCCGCCGCCGATGTCGAGCCCTAAAATCCGTCCCGCGCTCCAGCCGAACCAGCGGCGCACCGCCAGGAAGGTCAGCCGCGCCTCGTCGACCCCGTCGAGCACGTCGAGCACCACCCCGGTCTCGCGCCGTACCCGGGCCAGCACCTGGTCGCCGTTGCCCGCATCGCGCACCGCGGAGGTGGCGAACGACATCAGTTCCCCGCAGCCGGCCGTGCGCGCGAACTCGGCGTACTCGCCGACGATCCGCACCAGCGCATCGGCCGCGCCCGCGTCCAGATCCCCGTCGGCGCCGATGTGTTCGGACAGCCGCAGCGTGGTCTTACGGTCGCTCATGGGGGTGGGATGCCCGCCCCGATGGGCGTCGATGACCGCCAGATGGACGGTGTTGCTGCCGACATCAAGCACTCCCAGACGCACAAGCCCAACCTATCGGTCTACCGTCGTAGATGTGAGCACTAGTTCTAACAGCCACGCATCGACCACCCCGCCGGGCTCCGAGGTGGCCCCGGATTTCCCGCGCGAATGGGTCGAGTTCCCCGACCGTGACGAGCCGGGCGATCTGATCCGGGTCGACATGACCTGGCTGCTGTCGCGGTGGACGTGTGTCTTCGGCACCTCCGCCTGCCAGGGCATCCTCGCCGATCGGCCCGACGACGGCTGCTGCACGCACGGCGCCTTCCTGTCCGACGGCGACGATCGGGATCGGCTGGCCGCGGCCGTGGCCGAGCTGACCGACGCCGACTGGCAGTTCCGCGCCCTGGCCGGCGACGACTACCTCGAAGACGACGAGCTCGACGACGAGCCGGCGCTGCGCACCCGGCGCCACGACGGGGCGTGCATCTTTCTGAACCGTCCCGGGTTCGCCGGCGGCACCGGGTGCGCGCTGCACCGGATGGCGCTGCGCACCGGCCGGTTGCCGATGGAGGGCAAGCCGGACGTGTGCTGGCAGCTGCCGATCCGGCGCACCTACGAAAACGTCGAGCGCCCGGACGGGGTCGAGATCACGGTGACGGTGATCGGCGAATACGACCGGCGCGGCTGGGGCGAGGGCGGTGAGGACTTCGACTGGTACTGCACCGGCGATCCGGCCGCACACATCGGTCCGCGCCCGGTGTGGCGCAGTTACGCACCGGAGCTGACCGGGATGCTCGGTGCCGAGAACTACGCCGAGCTCGCCCGGCTGTGTGCGCACCGCGAACAGCTCGGGCTGGTCGCCGAACACCCCGCCACCATCGCGGCCCACCGGCACGCCGAAGAGGCCGGCGAGGCCGCACCCGGCGACGACTGACGTCCCGCCCACACACTGCCCGTACCCGGAGCGGGCGCGGGGCGGGCGCCGGCCGGGGTGTCAGTCCTCGATCTTGTAGCCCAGTCCCCGCACGGTCACCAGGTGCTTGGGCTTGCCCGGGTCCTGTTCGACCTTCGCGCGCAGCCGTTTGACGTGCACGTCGAGCGTCTTGGTGTCGCCGACGTAGTCCGCGCCCCACACCCGTTCGATCAGCTGCTGGCGGGTGAGTACCCGGCCGGCGTTGCGCAGCAGGAACTCGAGCAGTTCGAACTCTTTGAGCGGCATGGTGACCTCGTCGCCGCCGACGGTGACCACGTGGCGCTCGACGTCCATGCGCACCGGCCCGGCCGCGAGCACCGCGTCGAGCTCCTCGGTCTCGTCGGCCTCGCCGCCGCGACGGAGCACCGCGCGGATCCGGGCGATGAGTTCGCGCGCCGAATAGGGCTTGGTGACGTAGTCGTCGGCGCCGATCTCCAGGCCGACCACCTTGTCGATCTCACTGTCGCGCGCGGTCACCATGATCACCGGCACCGAGGACTTCTGGCGCAGCTGCTTGCACACCTCGGTCCCGCTCATCCCGGGCAGCATCAGGTCGAGCAGCACGATGTCGGCTCCGACGGTCTCGAAATGGTCGAGCGCGGACGGTCCGTCCTCGCTGATGTCGACCTCGAACCCTTCCTTGCGCAGCAGGAACGCGAGCGGCTCGGCCAACGAGGGCTCGTCCTCCACGATCAGCACACGGGTCACCGAGGGTCGTCCTTCCTGTCAGGGGCACCGGCGGTGGCGGCGCGGGGCGCGCCGTCCGCCGGCTGGGTCTTGGCGGTGACCGCGTGGTCACCGGATCGGTGGACGGGGATCTCCAGGGTGAAGGTCGAACCCTCGCCCTGGCGGGACCACAGACGGATCCGTCCGTTGTGGTTGATGGCCACGTGCTTGACGATCGCCAGGCCGAGCCCGGTGCCGCCGGTGGCACGTGAGCGGGCCTTGTCGACGCGGTAGAACCGCTCGAAGACCCGCTGCTGGTATTTGGGGGCGATGCCGATGCCCCGGTCGGTCACCGAGATCTGCACCATTCCGCGCCGCAGTTCACGGCGCACCGCGACCGGTGTGCCCTGCGGGGAGTAGTTGACCGCATTGGAGATCAGGTTGGTCAGCGCGGTGACCAGCAGCATCCGATCACCGAGCACCTCCAGCCCCGAATCGGCGTCGGTGGTGATCTCGGTGTCGTTGGTCGCCGCGGTCAGCGCCGCGTTGCTCAGTGCCTCGGCGACGACCTCGTCGACGCGCACGACCTCGAGGTTTGGCAGCTTCTCAGCGCCCTGCAGGCGGGACAGGGCGATCAGTTCGGTGACCATCGCGCCGAGCCTGCTCGATTCGCTGAGCACCTTCTCGCCGAAGTGGCGCACGATCTCCGGGTCGTCGGCCGATTCGAGCAGGGCCTCGGCCAACAGGCCCATCGCCCCGACCGGGGTCTTGAGTTCGTGGGAGACGTTGGCCACGAAGTCCCGTCGCGCCGATTCCACCCGCACGATCTCCGAGTCGTCGTCGACGAACAGCACGGCGTAGCGGCGGGTGCCGGCCTCGAGCGGGCGGGCCTGGCCGCGCACCGACATCGACCGGCCGCGGTCCGAGTCCTCGGGCACCAGATCGAAGTCGACCGGGCGTGAGTCGCGCAGCGCCTTGCGGGCGGCCGCCCGGCCTCGGTCGTCGAGCCGGTCGTCCCGGACCAGGGTGAACTCCTCGGCGCGCCGGTTGTGCAGCACGATCTCGCGTTCGGCGTCGACGACCGCGATGCCGGTGGGCGAATCGTTGATCACCGCTTCGAACAGTCCGGCCCGGCTGGTGCCGCCCCGGCGGGCGGCGACGTCGGTGCGGTGACGCAGCGTGGCCGCACCACCCGCCCCGACGATCACGCCGACCGCCGCGCCGATCAGCACTCCGATCAGCATCGTCGGCGTCCCCGGTTCACACCTGTGTCCATCCGCGCCTGTCGCCCGCCCCTACTTGCCCTGCCCGGCGACGGCCGCCGCGCCGGCCGCGGCCGCATCCGGGTCGAGGTACTGGCCGCCCGGGGTGACCGGACGCAGCCGGTCGCCGTCGACCTTCAGGTCGTAGCGCAGCGGGATGCCGGTGGGGATGTTCACCCCGACGATCTCCTCCCGGGAGACGTCGTCGAGGTACATCACCATCGCGCGCAGGGTGTTGCCGTGCGCGGCCAGCAGCACGTTGCGCCCCGCGCGCAGCTCGGGCTCGATCTGCTCACGGAAGTACGGGATGAACCGCTCGACCACGTCCTGCAGGCACTCCGCGCCCGGCACCTCGACGCCCGCGTAGCGCGGGTCGTTCGACTGGTCGAACTCCGAGCCGGCCTCGATCGCCGGCGGCGGGGTGTCGTAGCTGCGTCGCCAGGCCATGAACTGATCGTCGCCGTACTCGGCCTTGACCTGCGCCTTGTCCTTGCCCTGTAGGTCGCCGTAGTGGCGCTCGTTGATGCGCCAGTCGCGCACGACCGGGATCCAGGAGCGGTCGGCGGTCTCCAGCGCGATGTTCGCGGTGATGATGGCGCGCTTGAGCAGCGAGGTGTAGAGCACGTCGGGCAGCACGTCGTGCTCGGCGAGTAGCTCGCCGCCGCGCACGGCCTCGGCGCGCCCCTTCTCGGTCAGCGGCACGTCCACCCAGCCGGTGAACAGGTTCTTCGCGTTCCAGTCGCTCTCGCCGTGGCGGAGCAGCACCAGGGTTCCGATAGTCATGGGATCCATTATCCCCGGTCACCGTCGGCGGTGTCGGCGGACCCCGGTTCCGGCCCGTCCGGCCCGTCCGCGGGGGCGGGGGCGCGGTGGTCGAAGGGGTCGGCGGTGTCGGTCTCGCCCTCCAGGCGCACCTGGCCGCGGGCGGCCGCGTCCCGGTCCTCGTCGGTGATCAGGTGCAGGAAGGCGTCGAGGTTGCGCAGCGGTTCGCCGCGCACGGTGCGCCAGCGCCACTCGCGCCGGATCGAGCTGTGGAAACCGATCTCGAGCAGGGTGTTGAAGTCCCCGTCCGCGGCCTCGAGCACCTGGCCGAGCACCCGGTCGACCTCCACGGCCGAGAGCGCGTCGTGGGAGATCCGGCCGACCAGGTAGATGTCGCCGATCCGGTCGACGGTGTAGGCCACCCCGTAGAGCCGGCGGTTGCGCGAGAGCAGGTAGCGGTAGACGCCCAGGTGGTCCTCGTCGGGGCGGCGGCACACGAACGCCTCCACCCGCACCCCGTGGCGGCCGGCGGTGAGTAGGCAGCTGGTCTTGAGCTTGCGTTCCCCGGGCAGTTCGACCACCAGGTTCGGCCCGCCCGGCCGGGACGGTTCCAGCCCCATGTCGGCCAGGGCGTCTTCGAGCAGGGCCAGCGCCCGGGTCTGCGGGTCGGTCTCGCCTGCGGCACCGTCGGTCATGTCCTGGCCTCGCTTCTGGGTCGCTGCACGGGGGTCGGTTCGATGTCGGCGGGCGCGGCGGCCGGGGCCGGGATCCCGGCGGCCCGGTGGGCGGCGGCGCGCCGGTCGGTGATGGCTCGGCGGTAGCTGCCCAGCAGGGCGTCGGCGGTGCGCGACCAGGAGAACCCGGCGGCATGGCGCGGGGCGGCCGCGGCCATCGCGGCCCGGCGCCCCGGCGCGGCGATCAGTCCGCCGAGCGCGGCGGCCCAGTCGTCGATGCGGTGCCCGTCCACCAGCAGTCCGGTGCGGTCGTGGTCGACCGCCACACCCAGTCCGCCCACCTTCGCGGCGACGACCGGGGTGCCCGCGGCCTGCGCCTCGACGGCGACCAGCCCGAAGGACTCGGAGTAGCTCGGCACCGCGACCAGGTCGGCGGCCCGGTACACCGCCACCAGTTCCTCCGGCGGCTGCGGCGGCAGGAAGGTGATGCGGTCGGCGACCCCGAGGGCGGTGGCCAGGTCGATCAGCGCGGTGGGCCGGTCGCGTCCGCTGCCGGACGGCCCGCCCACGATCACCGCCCGCACCTTCGAGGTCGGGTCACGGCGCACCATCTCGGCCAGGGCGCGCACCAGCACGTCGGGGGCCTTGAGCGGCTGGATGCGGCCGACGAAGGCGATCAGCGGCGCGGTCGGGTCCAGCCCGAGGCGGGTGCGGGCCTTCGCCCGGTCCCCGGGCCGGTACAGGCTCAGGTCCGCACCGGGGGCGACGACGTCGACCGCGGCCGGGTCCGCGCCGTAGACCCCGACCAGCTGGTCGCGTTCGTCGGCGGTGTTGGCCACCAGCCGGTCGGCCTCGGCGACCACCTGCTGTTCGCCGATCTGCCGGGACAGCGGCTCGGGGGTGTCCCCGGCCGCCAGGTTGGTGTTCTTCACCGCCGCCAGGGTGTGTGCGGTGTGCACCAGCGGCACCGCCCAGCGGTCCCGGGCCAGCCAGCCGACCTGGCCGGACAGCCAGTAGTGCGAGTGCACCAGGTCGTAGTGGCCGGGCGGATGCTGGGCCTCGGCGCGCAGCACCCCGGCGGTGAACGCGCACAGCTGGGTGGGCAGGTCGTGCTTGTCGAGCCCCTCGTACGGGCCGGCTTCGACGTTGTGCACCAGCACACCGTCGGCCGCGCGGATCAGCGGCGGGGCGGCCGAGGAGGTGGCGCGGGTGAAGATCTCCACCTCGACCCCTCGGCGCGCGAGCTCGAGGGAGGTCTGCAGCACGTAGACGTTCATCCCGCCGGCGTCGCCGGTGCCGGGCTGGTTCAGCGGCGAGGTGTGCAGGGACAGAACGGCGATCCGCCGCGGCAGGTCCAGGCCCGCGGCGTCGGACGGGGCGTGGTCAACCATGGTGTGCCTCCCGTACGGGCAGGTCGGCGAGGAAGCCGGTGAGTGCGGCGACGAACCGGTCCGGGTCGGCGATGAACGGGGCGTGCCCGCCGGTGGGCCAGTCGGGCCTGTGCGCGCCGGGTATCAGTGCGGCGGCGTGCGCCCCGGCGGACGGGTCGACGACCTCGTCGTCGCCGGCGTGCACGATCAGCGCGGGGATCGACAGGGCGGCCAGCAGCTCGTCGTGATCGGTCTGGCGGGCGAACAGGGCCGCGCGCACCCGCGGCGGGGTCGCCAGCGCCGTGCCCAGCAGTGCCTGGGCCTGTGCGCCGTCGGCGTGAAACGAGTCGATGAAGCCGGTGAGTGCGGGGACGGCTTCGGCCGGATCGGCCGACAGCGCGGCGGGCAGCGCGGCGCGCATCGCCGGCCCGACCCGGCCGCCGGCCCGGCCCCGGCCGAGCGCGGTGATCGCACCGACCAGCACCAGGGCGGCGACGGTGCCGTCGGCCACCGGATCGGGGTCAGACGCCAGCAGGTCGGCGCACACCAGTCCGCCGTAGGACCAGCCGACCAGTACCGCACCGGCACCGGGGCCGATCGATTCGGCCGCGAGCACCGCGCGCAGATCGCCGGCCCACGCGGCCGGGTCGTCGTACCCGGCGGCGGGCGCGTCGGAGTCGCCGTGCCCGCGCAGGTCCACGGCGATCACCCGGTGGCTGTCGGCCAGCCCTGCGGTAACGGCCGCGTCCCAGCAGCGGCCGGACTGCGCCCAGCCGTGCACGAGCAGCAGCGGGCGGGCCGCGGGCGGTCCCGCGACCCGGTAGACGATGCGTGCCCCGCCGGCGCCGCGCGCCTCGCGCATCCGCGCCCCGTTGTCGGTCATGACCCCAGGGTAGGCCTGTCACCGCGCGGGCCACCATCGCCGTGACCACCCCGGCGGTGCCGGTCACCGCCCCGGCTCCGGCGATCGGGCGTTAACCTCGGCCCATGGCTACCGACAGACACGCGAAGACGGCAGTGATCACCGGGGCGAGTTCGGGCATCGGGGAGGCGTGTGCACGCACCCTGGCCGCCGCCGGTTTCGACGTGGTGCTCGGCGCCCGGCGCCTCGAGCGGATCGAACGGATCGCCGCCGAGATCGGGCCGGCGGCCCGCGCCCACGTGCTCGATGTGACCGATACCGATTCGGTGGCGGCCTTCGCCGCGGCGTGCGGACCGGTGGACGTGCTGGTCAACAACGCGGGCGGGGCGAAGGGCCTGGACCGGGTCGCAGACGCCGACATCGAGCGGTGGCGGTGGATGTGGGAGACCAACGTGCTCGGCACCTTGCACGTCACTCGCGCCCTGCTGGACCGGTTGATCGATTCCGGTGACGGGTTGATCGTCACGATCACCTCGGTCGCGGCGCTGGGCACCTATGACGGCGGCGCCGGCTACACCTCGGCCAAGCACGCCCAGGGGGTGCTGCACCGCACCCTGCGCGGGGAGCTGCTGGGTGCGCCGGTGCGGCTGACCGAGGTGGCGCCGGGGATGACCGAGACCGAGTTCTCCAACGTGCGCTTCGACGGCGACGACGCCCGCGCCGATGCGGTCTACGCCGGCGCGACCCCGCTGGTGGCCCAGGACGTGGCCGAGATCGTCGAGTTCGTGGCCACCCGCCCGCCGCACGTGGACATCGACACCGTGGTGGTGCGCCCGCGCGATCAGACCCCGGACGGCCGGGTGCACCGCAGCAACTGACCGTCGCCGCCGCCCGGGCCCACTGCGCCCGGGCGGACGTCAGTCGAGCATGGTGCCCGTACCGGGCAGGATCGTCCCGCAGGGCACGGGCTGCGGGTGGGCCGGGTCGAGGGCGTTCTTCGTCAGCGCGAGCGCCCGCGGTGAGGCGCCGAGCGCGTCCTGCTCGGAGTAGTCGGTCTCGCAGCCGTCCTGGACGACGATGTTGGTGACGTCCTCCCCTTCCGGCGGATGGCCGAGGTGGTCTTGCATGTAGCGGGTGGAGATGTTGACGTACCGCACGCCCGGCGCATAGGGCCCGGCCGCGTGCAGCGCGGTCATGAAGTCGGAGCCGCGCAGGTACTGCAGCCACGGCGGGAAGATCACGTCCTCGGGCTCCACCGCCACCGGCAGCTCCGCATCGATGCCGCCCAGCACGGGGCTGAGCGTGACCTGGGTGCCCACGTGTTCCGCCCCGCCGAGGACCGCGGTGTAGTAGGCGGCGACCATCCCGCCGGAACCGTGACCGACCAGATCGACCTGCTGCGCGCCGGTCTCGGCGCGCACCCGGTCGACGAACCCGGCGAGCTCCTCGGCGGCCGGCTCCATCGTGGTGAATCCGCCCATCTGCACCCCGCCGGGCATGGTCAGCGCCGGATCCACTCCGTAGGTCAGGGCGAACACGCAGTAGCCCTCGTTCTTCAGCGCCGGGACGTACACCGCCCAGTTCGACTGCCGGGTCGCGCCCAGGTCGTGCAGCAGGATCACCGGATTCGGATGTTCCGGGCTCGGCACGCAGTCGAAGTCGTTCGATCCGGGCAGCGATCCGCCGGGATGCAGATTCTCCTGGACCACCCCGTCGAAGAAGTTCGTCGGCACCGGCAACGGCTCGGCATCCGCCACACCGCCCGCCGACAGCG
>Ga0079226_10003737_pt1 | contig 11676 bp, 10 predicted proteins | sample Poulit2014_FD_76345 | JGI IMG/M metagenome (GOLD analysis project Ga0079226, IMG submission 76345) | Agricultural soil microbial communities from Georgia to study Nitrogen management - Poultry litter 2014 | ecosystem: Environmental > Terrestrial > Soil > Agricultural land | place: USA: Georgia... | reverse complement strand
TTAATGGCGCAAATAGTAAAAGTAAAAGACAACTAAGTAATGACAAAATCTCTATCATATATACACCCAAATGCGCAAATTAGTGATAATGTGGTTGTAGAGCCCTTTAGTACTATTCAAGAGGATGTAATCATTGGTGAAGGTACATGGATTGGACCTAATGTGACCATAATGAACGGTGCTAGAATTGGGAAGAATTGTAAGATTTATCCTGGTGCTGTAATAGCAGGGGAGCCTCAAGATTTAAAGTTTGAAGGAGAACACACTACCGCAGAAATTGGAGATAATACAACGATTCGAGAGTGTGTTACGGTGAATAGAGGTACAAAAGATCGCCACAAAACTGTTATCGGAAAGAATTGTCTTATACAAGCTTATAGCCATATAGCTCACGATTGTTTAGTGGGAGATAACTGTATCTTTTCCAACTCCAGTACTTTAGCAGGACATATTACTGTTGGGGATTATGTAGTTCTCGCCGGAATGGTGGCTATTCATCAATTCTGTGAGATCGGTTCTCATGCTTTTGTAACTGGCGGGTCCTTGGTTAGAAAAGATGTGCCCCCATATATTAAAGTTGCTAGAGAGCCACTATCTTATGCTGGGATTAATTCAGTAGGTTTACGTAGAAGAGGCTTCTCTCCCGATCAAATCGCTGAAATCCAGAATATTTATAGAGTGCTTTTTGTTCGTCATAGTAACTTAGCTAAAGCTTTAAGCCTGCTGGAGGCAGAGTTTAAAGCGACGGAGATACGTGATGAAATAATTATGTTTATTCGAAACTCCAATCGTGGGGTTATAAAAGGGTTCAGCCAGAGTAAAATAAGTGGATAATAGTTTAATTTGAAGCTTTTTCTAGAACATATTGGCAGGAGATATAATAGGGACTGGATTTTTAGAGACATCGATTTAACCATGTCAGTGGGAGGTTCCTACGCGATATTGGGTCCGAATGGTTCTGGAAAATCCACCTTATTGAAAATTATATCAGGTCAGCTTTCACCTAGTGAGGGAGCCGTACGGTATGAAGATAGTAAGCAGCAACCTATATTACCTGAGCATGTGTACAAAGAAATAAGTATTGCAGCTCCTTATGTTGACCTAATCGAAGAGTTTAGCTTTCAAGAGCTGGTTGATTTTCATTTTCAATTCAAAAAGTTAATACCAGGCATTAGCAAGGATGATTTATACGATATCTCGAACTTATCTCCGGTTAAACAAAGGCAAATAAAATATTTTTCCTCCGGAATGAAGCAACGTGTCAAGTTGATTTTAGCTTGCTTATCTCAAGGAACTTTACTACTATTAGATGAGCCCATGAGTAATTTGGATACCGAAGGAGAGGAATGGATGCTAGAGGTTTTAAAACATGCAAAAATAGAAAGTAGAGTTTTGATCATAGCCTCCAACCAATTAAAGGAGTATGAGTTTTGTAAAGAGAAAATTCATATTTCAGACTATAAAAACAAATAAAATAATTTTTGAAGAAATAATTTTAGAAAATAATTATGGCAAAAGCATCAGAAGTTAGAACAGGGAATGTATTGAAGTTTAATGGAGAGTTGGTTGCTGTAGAAGAGTATATACATAGAACACCAGGCAACTTAAGAGCATTCTATCAAGCGAAAATGCGGAATCTTAAAACTTCCAAAGTTGTAGAGTACCGCTTTAGACCGGATGAAGAGGTTGATATAGCACGAGTAGAAACAAGCGATTATCAGTATTTATACGATGACGCAGATTACTTTGTGGTTATGGATGAGGTGACTTTTGAGCAGTTCAATATTCCAAAGGAACTGTTTGGCGAGCCTGCTAGGTTTTTAAAAGACGGTATGACCGTTAAGGTGTCTTTCGAGAGTGGTGATGCGATAATTGCGGAGCTGCCAGCTAGTGTAGAGCTAGAGATTACCTACACAGAGCCAGCGGTAAAGGGGGATACCTCTACAACAGCTTTAAAAGCAGCAACTGTAGAGACAGGCGTTGAGATTAGAGTTCCTTTATTTATCAATCAAGGAGATGTAGTGAGAGTTGACACCAGGACTGGTCAATACCAAGAGCGTGTGAATAAGTAACAAGTTGCAACATTAAACAAAGCGATGGCTTTTTGTTTATGAACACTTTCAACTCAAATGGAGGGAAGCCTCTATTAATAGAAGTACTGAGCCTGCTTTATTGATTAAGTGGGCTTTTATAATTTAGCGCTAAGAACAATGCTACGCTTCTTGCACCCATCAGCTGACCGAAAAAAGAAAAAATGTATAAGAAAGACCTAAGGATTACCTATAATAATAAACGGCTCGCGCTCAGTCAAGATGAGAAAACGATTTTTGATGAATTAATGCTTAAAGAGCTGTCCAAATTGGATTTATCCCGAATAAAGTACCTGCATGTGTTTTTACCAATTGCTCGCCGAAATGAGCCCGATACGTTTCGAATGATAGATTGGTTGTTATCGCAATATCCCAGCATGTCAATTGTGATCCCAAAGGTGATGGGTCTGAGGATGGATAACTTTTTATACGCTTCGGATAGGAATCTGGTCATTAGCGATTGGGGAATCCCCGAACCGGTTGTAAAGGGGCAGGCGCAAGTAGACGCTCGGTTGATTGATGCGGTTCTAGTGCCTTTATTGACATTTGACCGTAGTGGCCACCGCGTGGGATATGGGAAAGGGTTTTACGACCGCTTTTTAAGCTTATGCAGGGAAGATGTATTGAAGGTTGGGCTGTGTTATTTCCCGCCCGTAAATCGTATTAAAGATTATAATCCATACGACGTAAAATTGGACTTGTGTATTACTCCAAATAAAACCTGGGATTTTGGAAATGCGGAGCTAAAAAAATAGCAGTAGACCGGAATGAGCCTCTAGCCTACTGCCAAAATATTTATTTATAAATAGTTCTGAACTTAATGGTTGGCGCTATTTCTTTAAGCTGTTTTAAAAGCTTCTTGTCGTAGGCGGTATTAATATCGGTCACAGCATAGCCAATTTCATCTTTTGTCATTAGGAATTGCGAGATTATATTGATCTCATTGTCAGCGTAGACGTTATTCAGCTTGGCCATAATTCCCGGAATGTTTTGATGAATATGAAGTAGTCTATGTGCATTCGATAGTTTTGGGAGCTTTAAATTCGGGAAATTTCGGCTTTTATGCGTATCTCCGTTGTTTATGAAGTTGGCCATTCTCCTAGGAATAAATTCGCTTTGCTTTTTTTTGCCCTTTTTATCATCGAATAATACTATTCCTTTTTTATTACAAATATCGTGATTTATCTTTCCTTTGCTATTCCCTAAGTAGCCTATAGTTTTCAGTTTATCGGCTCTCTCTAACTGCAAGTCATCTAGTGTGGTGTCTGGCCCTACTAACAGCATGCCCACATCTTCTGTGTATTTTTCCTCAAAAGTAGATTTTACGCGTATCGAAAATCCATCTTCTTTTAATATTGCAATTGCTATTTCAGGGACATCTCCAACTATGAGGCAAAGTATGCGGTTTTTGGGATAAGATGTTGCCCTTGGTAGTGAGTTTACATATAAAAACTCATCAAAGCTTGGCGTGATATGGTCGGCTTTCTCGGTGACGCTTGGTCTAGAAATATTTTCAGTGAAAGCAAAGAATTTTTCAATAACACCTGATTCTTTCAGCTGAAAATCAGAATACCCATCTCCAATTCCAAAAACCTCACCTTGGAAGTCCAGCTCATTCATTAGCTTGACTTTACCGCCCTCCTCTGAAAGTGGGTTATCCTGGTCGTAACCAATAATATTACCTTCTTTGTCAAATGTAAACGTATTGGCAAAAATGTTTTTCTTTTTAATATGAAACGGTTTAACAACGGGTGTTATAAACTCTTTAAAACCTCCTGACATAATGTACACATAATCTCGATGAGTCTTAAAGAAGTCTTTATTCCTTTCGAAAGACTTAGAAACCTTCATGCGCAGGTTTTCCACCAATTGATCAAGGTGTTTCCTGTTAGCATGTAGGAGCTGAATCCGCTTGCTTAAGCTTTCCCTAAAGGATAGCTTCCCTTCCATTGCTAGGTTTGTTAAGTTTTCAATCTCGAGAAATATTTCTTCTTTTTCAGGGTGGTCTTTGAGTGATATCTTCGCCAACTCATCTAATGCTTCTACTCTGGTAAATGTACTGTCGAAGTCTATAATGTAATGTTGTTTCACTTTTCTAATTTTATTTTATATGGATTGTGTTGATTTTAAATGTTTGACTATTTCCTCTAGTACTTGATCAATAGGCTTGAATTTATGCGCGGTTAATTGCGTAATTTTTTTATTCGAGAAAGCCATTTTATTAATCGCAGCACGAGCGGAGTCCTTAGTAATGAATGGTTTGTGTCTGAATATTTTACTGCTCCACATAGAGAGTCTCCATAAAACGCCTAGCAGCCACCTGTTGGCAGATATCTTTGGCATCTTCTTTCCCATCAGCACACTGATTTTTTCAACCAGCTCCTTATTGGTGACGTTTTCACCATTGATTATATATCTTTCAGACCGGATGGTGTCGTCGTTCATCAGTGTAATCATCAGTTCTGTAACATCTTCGACTGCTACCAGCCCAACGCTGCCTGTAGGGTAAATTCCTAGCCCTTTATTTACTAAGCCAAATATTTGCCCTGAGCCTTCAATGCCAGAATCTTTCCCTAAAATTATAGATGGATTGACAATCACTGCATTTAGGCCTTCTTCAATGCCTCGCCACACTTCCATTTCGCCGTAATATTTAGAAACGGAATAATTGGACAAGCGTGAGTCGTATTCCCAGACATCACTTTCATTAATTAATGCTTGCTTGCTTTTTCCTAGACTCGCAATAGAGCTCACATGCAGTAGACGAATATCGTATTTTAGGCAAACATTAACGATGTTTTCCGTACCTTCGACGTTTACTTTATGCATTTCCTCACTATCGTTGGGATCATAAGATACTTTTGCAGCACAGTGATAAACTTGCTTTACGTTTTTCAAATTATCGTAAACTTGGAAATAGTCGCAGATGTCTACATCTACCCATGTAATTAAAGGATTCCCTTCTAGAAAGCTGGGTATTTTAGAGCTGGGACGTTTTATAGCTATAATCTGTTGGTTTGTATCAGTTATTCGCCGTACTAATATTGAACCCAAAAATCCGGTGGCACCTGTTACTAGTATCAATTTTCTAACTCCTTGTTAATAACTATCACACTCAAAAGTAAGTTAATAAATGCATATTTGCGTAAATATGGTCAATATTTTAAAAGTTAAAAAATAAGTTTTCAAATGGATACTACATTAGAAGTTTTTTTTTCAGCATTACCAGAAAATTTAAGCGCCAATAATATATCGTATAAGAAAGGGCAAATCGGTCAAATAGTTAATGGTTATTTTGACGAATTCCCTGTTTTGGAGGAAGACAGTAAGATTAATCTGGCTATTGTAGGTGTTGAAGAGGGGAGAGGGACTCCGGATAATCACCCTACAGGTAAAGCACCTAATTTTGTTCGTGAGTATTTATACAAGCTCTTCATTGGTGATTATAACTGTAATATTGTCGATCTTGGGAATATAAAACAAGGGGCCACAATAAACGACACCTATTTTGCGGTAAAGACGGTGGTTGAGCAATTGGTGAAAAAAGATATACTGCCCATTATCATTGGCGGAGGACACGATTTGACCTATGCCCAATATTTAGGATACGAGAAGCTAGAGCAGCAGGTTGAAGTGGCTGTTATTGACCAAAAAATTGATTTAAATGGAGAGGATCCTGAAGCTAAAGATTTAAATTCAGATACTTTTTTAAACCATATCATTTTAAATGAACCGGATTTTCTTTTTAGTTTGAGCAGTCTTGCTTATCAAACCTATTTTGTATCGCAACAAACAATTCAAATGTACGATAAACTCTTTTTCACAGCACAACGTCTAGGAGTTATATCTACTAAGATTGCAGATGCAGAGCCGGTTTTACGGGGGGCTGACCTTGTAAGCTTTGACATGGGGGCTATCCGGCAATCCGAAGCGCCAGGAAACAAAAATGCCGGACCAAATGGGCTCTATGGCGATCAAGCCTGCCAACTTGCGCGTTATGCAGGTATGTCCGATAAATGCAGCTCGATTGGTTTTTACGAGTACAATCCGGACAGCGATATCCAGGGGCAGACGGCTAAATTATTAGCTCAAATGATTTGGTGTTTTATGGACGGGTATTACAATCGAAAGAACGATGCCCCACTGATACCCAAATCTTCTTATATAATCTACCGGACGACTTTAGAAAATGAAGATTACGAGCTCGTCTTTGTTAAAAGTAAGATGTCCGATCGCTGGTGGATGCAGGTCCCATATCGCGGGTTCAAATCCGTAAACGAGCGTTATTATTTGGTGCCGTGTCGTTACGAAGATTATTTAGCGGCCTTAGAGGGTGAGATGCCAGATGTATGGTGGAAGACACATCAAAAATTAGTATAATAGATTCCTATGAATGCGCTTGTAATAATACTCTTAGTTGTTGTAGTAGCCTTAGGCTTTATTTTAATTTCTGTATGGAATAATAAGCGTAAGGAGCGGGAAGAGTTAAATCGTCTGCAGCTCGATTTTAGAATGAAAGAGGAGTCTGCTGCGAGATCCGACCACGCATATAAAAATGCTTTGGAACAGGTAAATCTATTGCAAGAGCTGCTGCAAGAGGAGCGCAGTAAAAACAAAACTGCAGAGATAGAGTTGAATCGCTTGTCGGTTTTACTGGATAATGAAAGGGAAAAGCTGCATAAGCAAGAGGAGTTTCTGAGGGTGCAACAAGAACATTGGAAGAATGAGCTTGAAATTCTTACCAATAAACTTTTAGAGGAAGAGTCTGCACGTTTAACTAAAATGAATGTAGAGAACCTCAATCAATTACTAGAGCCTTTAGGGGAAAGAATTAAAGGCTTTGAGGAGAAGGTTGAGAAAGCCTACAATCAGGAAGCTGCCGAGAGAAATATTTTAAAAGGTGCGCTGGAACGCATGATGAAGCAAACGCATGAATTGGGTCAAGAGGCAAGTAACCTTAGCAAGGCTTTAATCGGTGACACCAAAAAGCAGGGCGACTGGGGTGAGGTGGTGTTAGAGCGGGTGCTTGAGCAGTCGGGCTTAGTTAATGGCCGGGAATACCGAACGCAAGTGAGTTTCACTCAAGAAGGTGGGAGGCGCTTGCAGCCAGATGTCATCATTGATCTTCCCGACTCGAAGCACCTAGTTGTGGATGCGAAAGTTTCACTTACTGCTTATACCAATTGGGTGGAGGCAGAAGACAAGAGCCAAAGTCAAGACTTCGCTAAACAACATGTTCTGTCGATCAGAAGTCATGCGAAGCAACTGGCGTCAAAAGACTACCAATCTCTTTACGGCATCTCATCGCCCGATTTTGTTTTGATGTTTATGCCTATAGAGTCAGCCTTATCGCTGGCAGTGAAGGAAAGCCCGCAGTTATTTAGTGATGCCTGGAATTTAGGAGTAGTAATAGTCAGCCCTTCGACCTTGCTCGCTACTTTACGGACTATCGCTAGTATCTGGAAACAAGAAAATCAAAATAGAAATGTGCTTGAGATTGCGCAAGAAGCTGGTAAGTTATACGATAAGTTTGTGGGGTTTATCAGTGATATGGAGCAAGTAGATCAGCTGATACAAAGAGCTGCGGATAAAAATCAACAGGCCATGAAAAAACTCCATACCGGTAACGGTAATATAGTTAGGAGGATTGAAAACCTTAAATCCCTCGGCGCGCGTACAGGCAAACAAATTGACGATAAGTTTTTAGAACCTTAAATTAAGGGTGCCTACAGCAGAGTTTAAGTGGATAAATGGGTCCACTGTTAAGAGCCAATGGACCCATTTTCTGGTTTACTGAATGGGGTTTTCCTTTAAGTAGTTTTCCCATTTCCAAGCGCTAGACATCATTTCATCGATACCCAGATTGGCTTTCCAATTTAATTCTTTTTGTGACTTGTTTACATCGCCCCATACTTTTTCTATATCACCTTCCCTACGGGGGCCAATTTTGTAATTGAGACTTTGACCGGCATATTTTTCAAAGGCTTTAATAGCCTCTAAGACAGAGTAGCCGTTTCCGGTTCCCACATTGTATACTTCATATTTGGCAGCGGATTTCCCTTCCTCCATTCTCTGAATAGCGGCAACGTGTGCTTTTGCAAGGTCTACCACATGGATATAATCTCTAATACAGGTTCCATCTGGCGTATCGTAGTCTCCTCCAAACACCGTTAGTTCTTCTCTTTTACCAATTGCTGTTTGTGTAATAAAGGGCAAGAGGTTTTGCGGGACGCCTATGGGAAGCTCTCCAATTAAGCCACTGTCGTGCGCACCTACTGGATTGAAATAGCGCAATGCTATTATTTGATAGTTATCCTTTGCGGTAGCTATTTCTTCGAGAATTTCTTCGGCAATTTGTTTAGTGTTTCCGTACGGAGAAGTAGCCTTTTTCACGGGAGCTTCTTCTGTAACCGGTAGAATATCTGGCTCGCCATATACGGTGCAGCTGGATGAAAACACAAAGTGTATAGGCTTTTGCTGGTATGCCTGTAATAAATTTATGAGTGAGAAGAAATTGTTTCTGTAGTATTTTAGCGGCTCTTGAACGGATTCTCCCACCGCCTTGGATGCTGCAAAGTGAATAATCCCTTGGATATTTGGGTGGCTATTCACAAATTCTATAACTTTTTGTTCCTCACAAAGGTCAAATTCATAGAATTCAGGTTTGTACCCTATAATTTTTTCAATTTGATCTAAAATTCGAATGTTCGAGTTCGATAGATTGTCTATTATTATAGGTTTGTATCCAGCGTTATGGAGTTCAACAACAGTATGGGAACCAATATAACCTGTTCCGCCTGTTACTAAGATTTCCTTCATAGTCTTTGAGTTTTTTATTTGTATGTCGTTTTTGTTTTTTACGATAATAAGCAATTGTTTTTAAACATGCTCTTTGTTTGTGGGTTCTTAGAAGAACCATTCCGAGGTGCAATGTACCAAAAAGAGTGAATTTTTAATAATAAATTGATTCTTAGACTAAGTATGGTGGTATGGATTAAGTACAGTTTGTTGGCTCTTAAAGCCGCTTCTAGGCGCTAATAGCCAGCTGCTGGGGGCGGGCTTGCTGCGCGCTAAAAAGGAATGGGCTTAGTCGTTAAATGCTTAGATATTTTTAAGGAACACATTCCGCAATAGTTCGTGGGGTGCTATAGAAAACAATTCTTATGTGAGGATATTTGAGGCCAATATAAATCACTACCTTTGTGTGGTGATCCTAGTGATAGGTATGCTAGTCATAAGAACTCTTTTAAAAGATGCGTTTTTTATATTCTATTTCCATAAGGCTTTACGCTGTTCTTATTAAAGTTGCCGCTTTATTTAATAATAAAGCCAGGCTTTTTTCCCAGGGACAAAGAACGGTCTGGCAGGAGCTGTCTGAAAAGCTTACAGGCATAGAAAACCCCATTTGGTTTCACTTTGCCTCTTTAGGGGAGTTTGAACAAGGGAGGTCTGTTTTGGAAGCAATTAAGGAGAGATACCCTGAGGAACAAATTGTTATCACCTTTTTTTCCCCTTCGGGCTATCAAGTGCGTAAAGACACCGTGCTTGCCGATGCGGTATTTTATTTGCCTTTGGATTCCCAGAAAAATGCGGAGAAGTTTTTAAAGCAGGTAAATCCAAAGTTTGCCATCTTTACCAAGTATGAATTTTGGTATCACTATTTCAACGAGCTAAACCGGCGAGATATACCTTTGTTTTTAATTTCTGCTATATTTCGAGGAGATCAAATTTTCTTTAAACCATGGGGCGGATTCTTTAGGCGAATCTTATTTCATGTAGATTACTTCTTTGTGCAAAATAAAGACAGTGAAAGTTTGCTCCGTCAAATAGGTATTAAACAAGTTGGCCTTTCTGGGGACACGCGATTCGACCGGGTTAAAAGGCTTAGAGAGCAAAACACGCCTATTCCGTTAATCGAGTCTTTTGTAAATGATGCACTAGTGCTCGTTGCGGGTAGTAGTTGGGCTCCAGATGAGAAGGTCCTCAGGGAAGTGATCACGGATGATGCTGCATGGAAGTTGGTGATCGCCCCTCATGAGGTTGATGCCCAAAGAATAAGCCAGGTAAAGAGCTACTTTAATGATGCGGTGTTGTATTCCGAACTTAAAGACACTAAGGAGACTCACTCAAGGGTGCTTATAATAGATTCAATTGGGATATTATCTTCTTTATATAAACTCTCCGATGTCTCTTACGTGGGAGGAGGTTTTGGAGTAGGTATTCATAATACTTTGGAAGCGGCCACCTATGGTAAGCCCGTCGTTTTTGGGCCTAATTATTATAAGTTTCAAGAAGCAAAAGATTTAATAGAGAAAGGAGCCGCATTTTCTATAGAAACTGCGGGTGAGCTGCAGGAAGTCTTGAAAGAACTGAAGAATAGACCTAAGTATGAAAGGGCGGCCTCATCGGCTAAAGAATATGTGGATAATAAAGCCGGTGCAACTATAGTGATCCTGAAATATTTGGAGATGAATCAGCTCCTATGAGTGCTGGCGGCTGGGGAAATCCAGGTTACTCTATGAGCGCAGCTTACGCTCATCCTATGAATTCAATCTATCATAAATAAATCAGAGGCAATTAAGTCTGCAAAGAGCTTTCCTTTTGAGGTGAGCGTGTAAGTCCCATTCAAATATACCACGCGCTCATTGATTTCGTGCTGCTTGATATTCTTTTGAAAATCCTTGAGCATATCCGTGCCGAACTCTTTGTTGATGTACTCCTCGGAAACACCCCATATGGTCCTTAAGGCGGTCATTATGTATTCATTGTAGCGATCGATTTTTCCTAAGTTTTCTTGCTGAAAAGTCGGCTCGTCTTGTTCTATGCGCTTGATGTATTTGACATTTTGCGCAATATTCCAGCTGCGAGAGTCCCCGTTAAAAGAGTGTGCAGAAGGCCCAATACCTAAATAGTGGGTTCCTTTCCAATAATTAGAGTTGTGTATCGCCGTGTGGCCCTTTTGTGCAAAGTTGGAGATTTCATAATGCTGGTAATCGGATTGTTCTAGCTTACTTATGAGATGCAGAAAATGCTTATTGCTTTGCTCATCGTTCATGGGTGGCGTTTTGCCTGCTTTAATAAAGTGATCTAGTGCAGTTTTACTCTCCACCGTCATGCTGTAAGACGAAATGTGTGGTATTTCAAGATCAATGAGCTTTTGAATGTTTGCATCCCATTTTTTATCACTTAAAAGTGGATACCCATATATTAAGTCGCAACTGATGTTTGAGAAGCCTTCCTGTTGGAGTAAATCTAAGGCTAGGGAAGCTTGATCGCTGCTATGGGAGCGGTTCATCCATCTTAGATCTTCCTCAAAAAATGATTGTATGCCTATGCTGAACCTGTTGATGGCTGTTTGCTTGAATTCCTTGATTTTTGAATGAGTTAAATCATCCGGATTTGCTTCAAGTGTTATCTCTGCATTTGGCAATACATTAAATAGCGATTGTACTTGATCAACGAGGTTCTGAATTTCAGAAGTCGAGAGTATAGAGGGTGTTCCACCTCCAAAGTATATCGAGGTGATGTCCTTGTTCTCGAGATAGTCTGCCCGCCTATTAAGCTCTATTGCCATGGCGTCAAGCAG
>Ga0079226_10003735_pt1 | contig 11678 bp, 11 predicted proteins | sample Poulit2014_FD_76345 | JGI IMG/M metagenome (GOLD analysis project Ga0079226, IMG submission 76345) | Agricultural soil microbial communities from Georgia to study Nitrogen management - Poultry litter 2014 | ecosystem: Environmental > Terrestrial > Soil > Agricultural land | place: USA: Georgia... | reverse complement strand
GTCGCTGGAGCACTGTATCATTTGTACATTTTAAACTTCAATCCAATTGACCCTTGGGTCTTCAGAAGTAACCACGTTGTTTTTGGCACAGTTTTGAGCTTAATGTTTTATAAGGGATGGAAAACGAAGTCCAACACAATACCCATTGTCGATTGGGTGCTGATTGCGGCTGCTATATTCATCGGTTATTACATAGCTGCCAATCTTACAACTTTAGTCTTCCGTTTCGGAGTTACACCTACCACGATGGATGTCATTGTTGCTTCAGTAGGAATTCTTCTTGTTTTGGAAATTACAAGAAGAACAAGCGGGTGGATGCTTCCTATACTGGCGGCTATCTTTATTGCCTATTCATTCCTTGGACCATATTTACCGGGGATTTTAAATCACAACGGCTATACATTCGACAGATTCGTCACTTACATTTACGGACTGGACGGTGTATTTGGAATTACGACCGATGTATCTTCCAAATACATTATTTTGTTCATTATATTTGGTGCATTTTTGCAGATGTCCGGGGTCGGTCAATATTTCATAGACGTTGCTTTCAGATTAGCAGGATGGATGCGCGGCGGACCTGCAAAAGTTGCAGTCTTCGCCTCTGCTCTAATGGGCATGATCAATGGTACTTCAGCGGGTAACGTAGTGGCAACGGGGTCTTTAACTATTCCTTTGATGAAGAAGACCGGCTACAGATCTCAATTTGCCGCAGCGACAGAAGCAACCGCTTCAGCCGGCGGACAGATTTTACCGCCGATTATGGGCGCAGGGGCATTCCTGATGGCAGAAATTACGGGAATCGCTTATTCTGAAATCATTATTGCTGCGATTATACCGGCAATACTTTATTTTGTATCTGTATACTTTATGGTTGATTTTCAAGCCTTGAAAGATGATTTAAAAGGGGTCCCCCGTCGTCTTTTACCAGAAACATCAAGACTGATTAAACAAGCATACTTATTTATACCGATTGTTCTACTCATTTTTCTATTGGTGAGCGGTTACAGTGTGATTTTCGCAGGTACCGTCGGTATTGTCTTATGTTTTGTCCTGAGCCTGTTCAGAAAAGAAACACGCATGGGAATCTTTAAGGTTCTCGAAGCATTAGAGCTTGGGATGAAAAACTCATTACAACTTATCGCAATTATTGCCACTGCAGGGATCATCGTTGGTGTCATTGCCCTTACTGGTGTCGGCCAGAGATTCAGTACCATGCTTCTCGCGATTGCCGACAATAACATGTTGATTGCTTTAATCTTTGCAATGCTGCTGTCCATCATTCTTGGTATGGGCATGCCGACTACAGCTGCATATGCAGTTGCCGCTTCAGTAGTTGCTCCGGGGCTTGTCAGAATGGGCATGGAGCCTCTTCTTGCACATATGTTTGTATTCTATTATGCAGTGATTTCAGCGATCACACCTCCGGTTGCACTCGCTGCATTCGCCGCAGCGGGAATCACCGGTACTGATCCCATGAAAACCGCAGGAGAAGCATTTAAAATCGGACTTGCAGCATTCATTGTTCCGTTCATGATGTTCTACAGTCCAGAGTTGTTATTATTAAGCGATGATAATTTTGCAATCATCTTGGCTGTAATCACGGCACTTGTCGGTGTATATTTCTTATCAGCAGCTGTACAGGGCTGGTTCTTCAAGAAAAGAGCAGCCTGGTATACTAGAATATTACTCCTTACGATTGCGGTCCTGCTGATGCTTTCAGGATTGGCCACAGATGCGATTGCACTTGGACTGATCGTCATTGCATTTCTGATTCAGAAATTTGTAAATAAAAGAGAACCTCATCAGAAGAATATTTCATCTGAAAATGGAGACAACGTGGAGATAACGTGAATAATGTTTACTGGAAATGCAGCATTTTAAAATGCTGTATTTCTTTACATATAATTAAATGGAGTGGCTCCATATGACAACCAATGAAAATTTCAAATTGAGCATTCGTCAGATCATTATTTTTACCGCAGCAACTATTTTATTCTTTGCAGTCCTGTACTTTCTTCCTGAAAATATCGGCTGGTCTGAAAGAGCTACAATTTCCATTATGGTTTACGGACTGATTTTGTGGGCTTTCGCACCTGTTCCAATCGGTCTCACTTCCATGATCGTTTTAGTTTTACTAATACTGCTCAGACCTGTTGAAATTGAAACTGCATTGAGCGGTTTTGCTTCTCCGGCAGTATTCTTAATCATTGGCGGGATGATGATGGCGATCGGTGTCAATCACACACCGCTCATCAAACGGATGACGTACTCTCTGCTCGCCACGATGGGGTCTTCAGCGAAGGGCATTTACATAGGGGTCGGGCTGATCAACCAGATTCAGGCTTTTTTCATTCCTGCAACGGCTGTCAGAGCGTCTTTAATGGTGCCTGTCTTGGACAGCATCATCAAAGAAACGAATGTCGGGAAGAATTCAAACTTCAATAAGCTATTGTATATTGGCACAGCTTTTGGCATCAGTATCAGTGGTGTCGCAGTACTCACCGCTGCGATAGGTAACATTTTGACCATCGAACTTCTGAGATTGTATGTCGGAGTTTCCATATCTTATTTGCAATGGTTTATATACACTGCCCCGATATGGATTTTGCTGGTCGTTTCAGTCTTATATATCATTTGGAAAGTCTATCCTCCGGAGGAAGAAGATTCTTTTGAAACATTGCAAGAAGAGATGAAGAAAAAGAATGTTGCGATTGGAAAAATTGCGGCCGATGAAATAAAATGTATAGTCATACTAATCATTACTATACTTATATGGTTAACAGAGTCATGGCATGGCTACCATCCTACGTTTGGTGCATTGTTTGCTGTCGTCATGATGGCTCTGCCGGGAATTGGGTTTGTAGAGTGGAGAAAGCTGCTTGATATTAATTTCGGCATCGTATTACTGATTGGAGCAACATTATCCCTCGGCTATTCTCTGATTGAATCCGGGGCGATTGATTTGCTTGAAGTTCTGATATCTCCGCCGGTCATAGTGGAGATATTCAGTAACCCATGGCTTGCGATACCCATTACAGTACTGGTTTCACACCTGTACCATCTGGGCGTGACCAATGTCTCCACTGCCGTAATTACATTGCTCCCGGTACTGATCAGCCTATCAGCCCAGTCCGGCTTGGATCCGGTGGTCATGTCCGTGCTTTCAGCAGTGACTTTACTGCTCGGTTTCATACTGGTCGTGGAGACAATGCCAAATGTCGTCGCCCACAGTACAGGCAGGGTGGTCCAGCAGGACTTTCTGCTGCCCGGAATCCTTTCAACGATTGCGAGTGTTTTCATCATTACACTGGTCGCATATACTTATTGGCAGTGGATCGGTTTTTGGCCGTAATATTTAATTTTGAAAAATTCATCACCAAAAAATGATATAATAATTGTACAAAGTTTTAACTATCGTACGATTGAGGGGTTATTATGACACAGGAATTTAATAATGCTGATCATCTTCAAACACTTGCCAAAGGGTTGAAAGTCATTGAAGCTTTTGACAACCATGATCACTTGACTATATCTGCGGCAGCAAAACTGACAAACATATCCAGACCGACGGCGAGACGTGTTTTAATCACGCTGGTGAACCTCGGATACGCACAGGCGCTCGATAACCGATTTTATTTAACGCCTAAAATTTTATCCCTCGGCTACTCTTATATGACTGCAAGAGACAGCTGGGAAATTACAACGACACTGCTGCGCGAGTTATCAAAGCAGACAAATGAATCAAGCTCCATCGCTAAATTGGTCGGGGAGGAAATTGTCTATGTCGGACGTGTCCCTGCCAATAAAATCATGAATATTTCACTCAATATCGGCACACATCTGCCTGCTTACGCAACTTCAATGGGTAAGTTGTTACTCGCTCAAAAAAGTGAAGCAGAGCTCCAGGAATTTTTTGCAACCGCAACACTTGAAGCGCTCACTCCAAACACGATATATAAAGAAGTGGACTTGCGAAAAGAGTTCGAAGAAATTCGTGAAAAGGGCTGGGCAATCAGTGAAGATCAGTTGGAAATCGGTCTGATGTCCATCGCTGCGCCTATACGGAATATGCAGGGAGAAATCATTGCAGCAATCAATTGCTCCACCAACTCTTCCCGGACGACAAGAAAAGAGGTGGAAGATAATTATTTATCACCGCTTCTTGAGACTGCAGAGCTGATCAGCAGAAACACAGAGATTGAACTGCCGTTTTAAAAATCGAATATTATTGAATCTGACGCAACTCCCCGAGATATCGGGGAGTTTATTTTATACTTGATGACATATTTCCTAATTATTTGAAAATTGCATTGACTTTGGAAAACACTTTAAATATTCTTAAGGTAGAAGAAGGGAAATTTTTCTCTCTTCTAGAAAATAAAATACATATTTCTACTTGGGAGGTAGGCGAAATGAAATTTGAATTAAGACGTTTTCTTTTACTGTTCGCTCTAGTCATGGTCATCTCTGTAATTGCTGCATGTGGTAATGGCGAAAGTGATGATTCCGGTTCTGAAGGCAGCGAAGAGAGTGAGGCTGCGGAGAATACCGAAGAGAGTTCGGAAGAATCCGGTGAAGAGACTGAATCATTGTCCATGGGTTTTATTCCTTCAAGTGATGCAGGTAATATTGCTACAACAGCCGAACCGCTTTAAGAGTTCCTTTCAGAAGAACTTGGCATTGAAGTTGAAGCTGAAGTCATGGTCGACTACAGTGGTCTGATCGAGGCAATGAGAACACAGCAGGTTGACATTGGTTTTCTTGCACCATTCAGTTTTGTACAGGCCGAAGAACGTGCAGATGTTGACGTGATTTTAAAATCTGTCAGAAATGGCTCAGAATCTTACGTTGCACAGTATGTAGTCAATGCAGATTCAGATATTGAAAGCGTTGAAGATCTGGTTGATCAAGAAGGGCTTGTGTGGGCATTCCCGGATACATTATCGACTTCCGGCTATCTTTTCCCTGCAATGCAGTTGAAAGAGATGGGCGTTGATGAGCTTGAAAGTCATTTTGACCAGCTTTCCGTCGGCGGACATGATAACGCAATTACACAAGTTTATGACGGACAGGCAGATTTCGCCACTACCTTTGATGATGCACGTGTGACTGTTGAAGAAGACCTTCCGGATGTCATGGATCAGTTGAAAGTGATCGGCAATACAGATGAGATTCCGAATGATACTATCACTGTCCGTTCCGAACTGCCGGATGATATGAAACAGCAGATTACCGATGCGTTCCTAAGTTTGAATGAAAATGAGGAAATGCTTGAAATCATGTATGAAATCTATGAGTGGGATGGCATAGCTGAAGCTGAGTCGGAAGACTACGACATAGTACGTGAAGTATATGCAGAATTCGAAAGTGATTTAAACGAGTAAGAATTTTATCAAAAGGAGATGGAGGAGCATCCTTATACATCTCCTTTTTACATAGTTTTTAATTATATTCCCGGGATGGTGAATGCATTGATAGAATTTAACGATGTTTCCCTTATGTATCCGAATGGACATGAAGGTTTGAAAAACATCAACTTAAAAATTAACGAAGGAGAATTCGTTGTTATCGTCGGCATGTCAGGAGCCGGTAAATCGACGTTGATACGCAGTATCAACCGTATGGTGACTCCGACCAGCGGTGCGCTTATCGTGGACGGTGAAGATATTTTACAGCTCAAGGACAACCAGCTCAGAAAGGTGAGAACGAATATCGGTATGATATTCCAGAGTTATAATATTGTCAAACGTATGAGCGTGCTTAGGAACGTTCTGGCGGGGAGACTCGGACATACGGGAACATTGCGCAGTCTGGTCGGATGGTTCCCCCAGAACGACCTGCAGATTGCGATGAATAACCTGGAACGTGTTGGAATAGAGGAGAAGGCATATGTCCGGGCAAGCAACCTGAGCGGAGGACAGCAGCAGCGCATCAGTATCGCACGTGCGTTGACACAGCAGCCGAAAGTCATCCTTGCGGATGAGCCGGTGGCGAGTCTTGACCCCCCAACATCACATAAAGTCATGAAGGATTTGAAACGGGTCAGCAGAGAAGATGGCCTGACCACAATCGTCAATCTCCATTTCATTGATATGGCGATGGAATACGCAGACCGCATCATTGGCTTAAGGGACGGTAACCTCGTCTTCGACGGTCCTATAGAAGAAGTGACAGACCAGACTTTCGAAGAAATTTATGACCGGCCGATCAAAGATGACGATCTTCTCGGCAGCGAGGAGGAGACTGATGAAAAAAACGAGTCCGGACAAATCTGAACGTATCGTCCTGACACCCATGCGGTTCAAGCTGTCTATTCTCGGCATTCTTCTTCTAATCATAATGCTTTACATAGCAGCGGCCTACCAGACTGAAGCTTTCCCTCAGAGGGTGATAGAAGGCTTCCCGATTATCTTCCTGTTTGTAGTGGAAGACCTCTGGCCGCCGAGCTGGAGCTATTTTACGAGTGTCTTGCAGCCGCTTCTTGAAACATGGAATATCGCACTGTTTGGTACAACTTTCGGAGCTATACTGGCATTGCCTGTCAGTTTTCTTGCCGCGGCCAACATCAATACTAATCTGACGTTCTACCGTATTATCCGGTTTTTCTTCAATATACTTCGTACAGTACCGGAAATAATACTGGCAGTTCTTTTCGTTGCGCTTGTCGGCATCGGTGATATTTCAGGTATACTCGCTCTCACCGTACTTACAATAGGAATCATCGGCAAACTGCTCAGTGAATCCATTGAGTCCGTCGATCCCGGTCCTCTTGAAGCCATCCGCGCATCAGGCGGCAACACTTTGCAGGTTATCAGATATGCTGTTATCCCGCAGATTCTGCCGCAGTATGCTTCCTATACGTTGTATTCACTGGAAATCAATGTTAAAGCGTCAGTAGTGCTCGGTTTTGTCGGTGCCGGAGGTATCGGTATCATTCTTAGACAACAACTCAGCATGTTCAATTATGAAAATGTGGCAGCAATCATCTTTACACTCTTCGTAGTGATTACAATCATTGATTTCATCAGTAATAAACTAAGGGAGCGTCTTGAATAATGAAGCAGTATGATAAAATAAGAACGCATAAAACCTTTAACAGGACGAAGCGCATGTATGTTTTGGCCACTGTTCTCATACTTTCTTTCATCTATATCGTTGCGCTCGTGTCCACTCCTTTCGACATCAACAGCTCATCGGTATCCACACTCGAGACATTGAGGCGGCTGTTCATAGAACCGTTGATCAACTCGGATAACTATGAAAAATATCCGGAATATATCGGCTATATGCTCGAGACAATCGCAATTGCCTACGCCGGAATCTTCGTCGCCACCATACTCGCGGTGCCGGTCGGTTTTCTGGCGGCAAGAAACGTAGGCGGCAGATTCTCCTATATTGGAAAAGCACTGCTGAATGCCATACGTGCAATTCCTGAACTGATCTTTGCAATCATCTTCGTAGCTGCGGTCGGCATCGGGCCGTACGCCGGTGTTCTTGCCATCAGTATCAACTCAATCGGTATGCTCGGTAAACTTTATGCCGAAGTCATTGAATCGATTGACTCTGAAAATGTCGATGCCATCAAGGCGAGCGGCGGTAACAGGGTTCAATCCATGTGGTACGGCATTCTGCCGCAGGTACTGCCGGAATTTGTGTCCTATTCCTTATACCGCTTCGAAATTGATGTCCGTGCTTCTACAGTACTCGGCATTGTCGGTGCCGGTGGTATCGGTGCACCGCTCATCCTTGCGACATACCAGAGAAACTGGGAAGAAGTCGGTATGATTCTTGTCGTCGTCGTCGTATTTGTCAGCCTGATAGATGTTCTGTCAGGAGCGATCAGAAAACGACTGATCTAACCATTGATTATCTTTTAAAAATGAAAAACAGAGGTCCGCATCCAGGTTACAGGAGCCGGACCTCTGTTTTTCATTTTATATATTGTCTACCATTAATGAGATACCCTGGCCGACACCGATACACATCGTTGCCAATCCTGTTTTAGTATCACGGCGTTTCATTTCATAGATCAAATCTGTCAATATACGAGCACCGCTTGCACCCAGTGGGTGACCAAAGCTGATGGCACCGCCATTGACGTTAACGATATCTCTGTCAATGCCCAGCTGGTTGATACATTCTATCGACTGTGAAGCGAATGCTTCATTCAGTTCCACAAGGCCGATATCTGAAATCGTCCGTCCTGTTTTCTCAAGCAGTTTTTTTGTCGAATCTATTGGACCAAGACCCATTACAGCCGGTTCAACACCTGCAGTTGCAGAGAATGTGTATTTTACAAGTGGTGTTAAACCAAGCGCTTCAGCCTTTTCTTTACTCATCACCAGCAGTGCACTTGCGCCGTCATTTACACCTGAAGCGTTTCCTGCCGTCACTGTACCATCCGGGAAAATGGATCGCAGCTGGGATAACTTCTCAAGTGAAGTTTCCGGCCTCGGATGCTCATCTTTATCAACAATCGTTTCATTTCCTTTGCGATCGGTGATTGTTACAGGTATCATCTGTTCTTTGAACCTGTCGGCTTCAACCGCAGCTTTGGCACGTTGCTGGCTTTCAAAAGCAAACTCATCCTGTTCTTCTCTTGTGATGTTGTATCTCTGTGCCACATTTTCAGCTGTCTGTGGCATGGAATCAATTCCATGTTCAGATTCGATTTTCGGATTCGGGAATCTCCAGCCGATTGTTGTATCTACAAGTTCCATATTGCCTCTCGGAAACTCTTTTTCAGGCTTCAGCATGACAAACGGCGCTCTCGACATACTTTCTGTGCCGCCTGCGATTGCGATATCTATTTCACCGGTCATGATTGAACGGGCTGCCATTGAAACAGAGTCCAGACTTGAACCGCACAATCTGTTTACCGTCGTCCCCCCAATACTTTCAGGCAGGTCGGCAATCAATGCAGACATACGTGCAACATTTCTGTTTTCTTCACCTGCACCGTTGGCGTTGCCGAAAATCACTTCATCTATCTGATTTATATCCAGACCTGGGTTTCTTTCAACAAGTGCTCTTATGACAATTGCACCCAGGTCATCCGGTCTCACTGATTTTAAAGCGCCTTTATATCTGCCGATCGGCGTTCTTACCGCATCTACTATAACAACTTCTGTCATTATTCCACACTTCCTTTCAGCAATTCTGACACTGTATAATCCGCTTCTGTTTTTTCTGCAATTTCTTCGAGTGTTGTATCACCCATTAATTCTATCAATTCAAATTTATCGTCTTTTCTTTCAAATACAGCAAGTTCTGTAATTATCATATCCACCGGTCTGGTTGATGTAATCGGGAATGTACATTTCTTCAGGAATTTTGGCGAGCCGTCTTTAGCAGTGTGATTCGTTGTGATAATCACTTTTTTAGCTCCGACAAGCAAATCCATCGCGCCGCCGACACCGATAATATCTTTGCCCGGAATCGCCCAGTTTGCCACCCGGCCTTTTTCATCCACCTGGAGTACACCGAGAATCGCCACGTCAACGTGTGAACCACGGATCATTGCAAATGAGTCTGCACTGTGAAAATAACTTGCACCTGTCGCTTCACCGACCGGCTGTTTTCCTGCGTTGACAATGTTCGGATCAACGTCTTCTTCCTCCACTGACGTCACTCCCAGTAGGCCGTTCTCTGTATGCAGATAAAATTTCTCTTTATCTAAATAGTTCGCTACGAGAGTAGGGATGCCAATACCAAGGTTGATTACCGAATACTCTTCTAAAGCGTGAGCAGCACGTTCAGCAATCATGTTTTTCATACTCATTTCTGAACCACTCCTTCTTTAGTCAGAATCTGTTCTGCCAGAACAAGTTTATCCACATATATATGCTGAGTGGCAATTTCCTCAGGGTTCAGTTCTCCGACTTCCACAATCTCATCGACTTCTGCAACAACATATTTACCTGCAGTCGCCATCATCGGGTTGAAGTTACGTGCTGTTTTGTAATAAACAAGATTCCCAAGTTTGTCAGCTTTATGTGCACGTACAATGGATACATCAGACTTCAATGCTTTTTCCAACACGTATTCTTCACCATCAATCTCTTTTGTTTCTTTGCCCTTGGCAAGGTTCGTACCCACACTTGTTTTTGTATAGAAACCACCGATGCCGGCGCCTCCTGCACGGATTGCTTCTCCCAAAGTACCCTGCGGCAGCAGTTGAAGCTCCAATTTACCGGCATTATACCATTTGGCCACTTCTCTGTTACTTGTAAAATATGAACCAATCGCTTTTTTCAGCTTACCCTGGTCCAGCAGAATACCCAGTCCTTTTCCCGCTTCTCCGACGTTATTACTTACCACCGTCAATTCTTTAACCTCGAGCTTCGTCAACTCATCTATTAAAGAGAGGGGCGCACCAATAAGGCCGAAACCGCCGACCATCAGTGTATCTCCATCTTTAACCGGTTGAAGAGCAGATTTCAAATCAGTGATTTTTGACTTCATCTTAAATTACTCCTCTTCTAAAAAGTCTTCTATTTGTTCATTCAATTTTTTCTGTTTATTAAATACAATTTCATAGTGATTGATATTTATAACCGTAGAACTTATATCTTTAACGGTATTCAGTATTCTGTCGTACCCTTTTTTACTGAACAGCGCTGTATCATCCTTTATGGGACCAGTACAGATAATCAGGAATACAGGAACTTCAAGCTTGTTGTATGCCTCATCGAAAGGAAATTCATAAAAGCTCTCAAAATCCTGTTTAGTCAGCTCATAGTCTGATTTATGATGAATTTTATCATCAATCCGAGTAATTTCATGGTCTAGCACCTGATCCATGACCTCACTCCATTCAATACCCATCGCGCCATAAGACTTCTTCATCATTTCCAGATACTCATCTTTGGAATCGAATGTTTTATCAAGTCTTCCCAGGGAGGGCAGGACGAGGCTGTTAGTGTTTTCATCTGCTTCGCCGCCGCCGTCCAATAAAACGACTTTCTTCACTTTTGAAGTCTGGCCGGCAACATCAACCGCAATATAGCCGCCCATGGAATATCCTGCCAGGACAATATTGTCATGTTCCAATGAATCTATGATTTCAATCAGATCTTTACTGTGCTGATGAATATCAGTCGGGTTGTTTTGCAATGTACTGTCGCCCCGGCCGCTCAAGTCATAGCTCAGCGTATTATATTTACTTTTAAAGTAATTTTGGAAATAATGCATCTGCAAATAATTGCCTGTTAACCCATGTATAAAAATTAATAAGACATTACTTTCAGGATGAGTGGTAATATTGACATTGATTTGTTTATCTTCAGTATTGATTAATTTCATTATTTTACCGCCTATTCGACTGTATAGATTGAATAACTGACGCCTTCCGGCATACGGATGCCGTTGGAGATGAATATTCTGTTATTCAGCCAGTGATATTTTTCGCTTCCGGTTTCAAATACAGGGTTCGTTCTGAAATAATATTCATTCGGGTCCACTTCTTCTCCCCGGTCCAAACTGTTTAAAACCGACCGTTCTCCGGTTCTGATACCTCTGTAAGTCATTAGAATGATTTCTTCGTCATCCGTTTCCAGAGTAATTCGGACGTCCTGGATGATCGTTCCGTCTTCGCGTACTGTAATCCAGTCATCTCCTCCCGGAAGTACTTGTGCATTAAAATATTCACCCTCGAATTTACCGCCGGTCACCTG
>Ga0079226_10003734_pt1 | contig 11681 bp, 8 predicted proteins | sample Poulit2014_FD_76345 | JGI IMG/M metagenome (GOLD analysis project Ga0079226, IMG submission 76345) | Agricultural soil microbial communities from Georgia to study Nitrogen management - Poultry litter 2014 | ecosystem: Environmental > Terrestrial > Soil > Agricultural land | place: USA: Georgia... | reverse complement strand
TGGGGTTGGACAGTGCAAAAAACTATGGATGGGCGTTAAATCCACCTGACTCATGACATTATCCTTATGGCCAACATTAATTGCGGCGAAAGTATACCTAAGCGCAACGAACAGGCATAATTTGCTCCATTATTTGCAAACTCAAGACTCAATGACTGACTCTCTTTCGTTTTCTGAAAAGCTTAAAAGCGCTTTGGCTTTTAATGCCTTGCGTGGCGTGGCATCCCTTTCGCTGCGAGCCAACCATGGCCTCGCGAGCCGTGTTGCCTTTATTATGAACCTGTTTTCAAATCGGACTCGTGATGTGGCGCGAACCAATATTGCGCTGTGCTTCCCCCATTTAAATGAAGCTGAGCAGCAAGCGTTGGCCTACGAAAGCTTAGTGGAAGCAGCCAAAGGCAGTGCCGAGATGGGTTGGTTTTGGTTTAATCCCGACAAAGCGCTAAGCATGGTGAAGCAAGTAAGCGGCGACGCTCCTTTGCGAGAGACTTTAGCAGCCAATGAGCCAGCTATTATTTTAGCTCCACACTTGGGTGCGTTTGAGGTGCTGAACTTTTGGGTAAGCAGTCACTTTGAGCTTCACGTAATGTATAAGCCAGCCAAAATTAAGGCGGTGGATGAGTTAATGCTCAAAGGTCGAGAACACTTTGGCGCGCACCTATACCCCACCACCCCACGCGGTGTTGTGGGCTTGATTCGGCGGTTAAAAAAGGGGGGCGTGATTACGGCTATTTTGCCCGACCAAGTGCCAGACAAAGGCAGTGGTGTGTTTGCTCCTTTCTATCATATCCCTGCCTATACGGGCACCCTAGGCCCGCGCATGGCACAACAATCCAACGCCCGTGTGTTTATGGGTTGGGCGGAGCGCCTACCTAATGCTGAGGGCTATCACATTCATTTTAGCGAGCCTGACCCTGCTATTTATCACCAAGACCTGACGGTGGCAGCCACTGCTATGAACCGCACCATAGAGGCCATGATTGCGCAGGCGCCATCGCAATATATGTGGGGCTATAAGCGCTTTCGCCGCGCCACTGCGGAGCACTCTGACCCTTATAAGTAAAAAAGCCAGCCACTGGCTGGCTCTCTGAGCTGGTTCGTTTATTTCTGTAGCTGCACCGCGGTTTTGGCAACTAATTCACCTTGGTGGCGTGCAATAGCAAGCTCTTTTTCCGTGGGCTGGCGCGAACCGTCGCCACCTGCCACTGTGGTGGCACCATAAGGTGTGCCGCCGTTCACGGCTGAAATATCGCCCAGGTTTGGATGGGTGTAGCCTAGTGGCAACAACAACATGCCGTGATGGGCAAGCGTGGTCCAGGTGGAAGTAATTGTCATTTCTTGCCCGCCCATGGTGCCCGTGGAAGCAAAAACACTGGCCACTTTACCGGCCAAAGCACCCTGCACCCATAAGCCGCCGGTTTGGTCCAAAAAGTTGCGCATTTGCGCCGACATATTGCCAAAACGCGTAGGCACGCCAAAGATAATAGCATCGTACTCGCTCAGCTCTTCTGGTGTGGCAACAGGCGCCGCCTGCTCCACCTTGCCGCCTGCTTGCTTGAATACATCCTCCGGCATTGTTTCTGGTACGCGCTTAATTACCACCTCGGCGCCTGGTACTTGCTTAACGCCCTCAGCCACAGCCTGTGCCATGGTTTCAATGTGTCCGTACATGGAATGATACAAAACTAATACCTTTGCCATAACTTCCTCTTTCATACTGTTAGTGAAGAAATTGCCCCAAGTAAACAGCGGCAACCCTGTGTGTCTGAAAACTGTGGGCTATCCTAACTAACATGCTGATACTGAAAAACAGGCAAACGCTCAACACATTGTTGCGCGGTAGGCAACAATTGTTGGATGAGATTTCCTTCCTCTTATCGAAGGATTGAAGGCGCAAAGTTTTAATAACCAAAGGGGCGCTGCCTAAACCACCTCACCCTCTTTCGCCCTGTGGGGCAATCAGGTATACTCTGCCCACCGAAAAATAAGGAATTCACCCCTTACCTTTGTCTCATTTATGAGATAAAAACACCGACAGAAACGAGGGACATCTAGTGTTAGAAGCCTATCGCAAACATGCAGAAGAACGTGCCGCTCTTGGCGTTCCCGCCAAACCGCTGAACGAACAGCAAGTGGCCGACCTGGTTGAACTTCTTAAAAACCCACCTAAGGGCGAAGAAGATTTCTTAATCGAGCTATTTACCAAGCGCATTCCACCCGGTGTGGACCAAGCCGCCTATGTAAAAGCTGCTTTCCTTGCGGACCTCGCTAAAGGCGAAGCCACCTCTCCATTAATCGACCGTGCAGAAGCCACTCGTTTACTTGGCACCATGCAAGGTGGTTATAACGTTGAGCCATTAATTCAGCTTTTAGACGATGATGCCCTAGCGCAAATCGCTGCTGATGCACTTAAGCACACCTTGCTAGTGTTTGATGCGTTCCACGACGTGGAAGAAAAAGCCAAAGCTGGCAATAAGTTTGCACAAGAAGTTCTACAATCTTGGGCAGACGCTGAGTGGTTTACCCAGCGCAATGAAGTGCCTGAGAAGCTCACCATCACTGTTTTCAAAGTGACCGGCGAAACCAACACCGACGACCTTTCCCCTGCGCAAGACGCGTGGAGCCGTCCTGATATTCCTTTGCACGCCAACGCTATGCTGAAAAACAGCCGCGACGGCATCACTGCAGATAAAGAAGGCGAAATTGGTCCTATTTCTTTAATTAACCAATTAAAAGAAAAAGGCCACACTGTTGCCTATGTTGGTGACGTAGTAGGTACAGGTTCTAGCCGAAAGTCTGCCACCAACTCTGTACTGTGGTTAACCGGTGAAGATATTCCTTACGTGCCCAACAAGCGCGCAGGCGGTGTATGTATTGGTGGTAAAATTGCCCCCATTTTCTACAACACCATGGAAGACTCTGGTGCTCTGCCCTTCGAAGCTGATGTTTCTAACCTCAACATGGGCGATGTGGTAGACATCTACCCCTACGAAGGCAAAATCACCAAGCACGACACCGACGAAGTGCTCTCTACCTTCGAACTCAAATCTCAAGTATTACTTGATGAAGTGCGTGCAGGTGGCCGTATTAACTTAATTATTGGTCGTGGTTTAACCGCTAAAGCGCGTGAATCCCTTGGCCTTGAGCCGAGCACCCTATTCCGTGTGCCTGAGCAGCCCGCTGACACTGGCAAAGGCTTCACCCTTGCCCAGAAGATGGTAGGTAAAGCTTGCGGCCTAGAAGGTGTTCGCCCTGGCATGTACTGCGAGCCAGTCATGACCACTGTAGGTTCTCAAGACACCACTGGTCCTATGACCCGTGACGAGTTGAAAGACCTCGCTTGCTTAGGTTTCTCTGCGGATTTAGTGATGCAGTCTTTTTGTCACACCGCGGCTTACCCCAAGCCCGTTGACGTGGAAACTCACCACACCCTACCCGACTTTATTATGAACCGTGGTGGTGTGAGCCTGCGCCCTGGTGACGGTATTATTCACAGCTGGTTAAACCGCATGTTGCTGCCTGATACCGTAGGTACCGGTGGTGATTCCCACACCCGTTTCCCCATGGGTATTTCTTTCCCAGCGGGTTCTGGTCTTGTGGCGTTTGCCGCAGCCACTGGCGTAATGCCACTAGATATGCCTGAATCCGTATTGGTTCGCTTCACCGGTGAAATGCAGCCTGGTATTACCTTGCGTGACTTAGTACATGCCATTCCTTACCAAGCCATTCAAGACGGTCTTTTGACTGTAGAGAAAGCCGGTAAGATCAACGTTTTCAACGGTCGTATCCTTGAAATCGAAGGTCTTGAGCACTTAACCGTTGAGCAAGCCTTTGAGCTTTCTGATGCTTCCGCTGAGCGTTCCGCTGCGGGCTGCACCATTACCCTAAGCGAAGAAAGCGTCACCGAGTACTTGAAGTCCAACATCACCTTGTTGAAGTGGATGATCGCTAACGGTTATGGCGATGCTCGTACCATTGAGCGCCGCATTGGCAAAATGGAAGAGTGGCTCGAGAACCCAAGCCTCATGCGCGCTGATAAAGACGCTGAGTACGCTGAAGTTATCGAAATCAACATGAGCGACATCAAAGAGCCCATCGTGTGCTGCCCCAACGACCCAGACGACGCCAAACTATTGTCTGAAGTGGCTGGCGACAAAATCGATGAAGTGTTCATTGGTTCGTGCATGACCAACATTGGCCACTTCCGTGCGGCGGGTAAGTTGCTAGAGCAAGTGGAAGGTGGTTCCTTAACTACCCGCTTGTGGATTGCACCCCCCACCAAGATGGATCAACAGCAACTTTCCGATGAAGGCTACTACAACATCTATGGCCGTGCTGGTGCACGTACCGAGATGCCAGGCTGTTCACTGTGCATGGGTAACCAAGCACGTGTGGCGCCGAAGAGCACTGTAGTATCTACCTCTACCCGTAACTTCCCTAACCGTTTAGGTCAAGGTGCCAACGTATACCTCGCCTCTGCTGAGTTAGCTGCGGTAGCTGCGGTGGAAGGTAAGCTGCCTACAGTAGCGGAATACATGAAGTACGCTGAGACAATTAACTCTATGTCTGGCGAAATCTACCGCTATATGAACTTCCACGAAATGGAAGAGTATCAAGAAAAAGCGGACGGCGTAAAAATCGCAGTGGCACAAGCTCACTAAGATTAAACGCTAGAAGAAAAGCCCGGTCTTTTGACCGGGCTTTTTTTTGCCTCAAGTATAAATCGCTTGCAAGCTCCCCCCACCTGTAATACATTCTGTATTACAGATAGGAGGTTACTATGATATCCCTTCGCTTAACCAAAGAACTGCAGCAACAACTCGAACAATTCAGCGAACAACGCAATAGCACGAAAACCCAAGTAGTCAGAGAAGCGTTAGCGTATTACTTTGCCGCACTTGAAGAAGAGCAAGCACAAACGCCCTACGTGCTAGGCGAGGCGTTATTTGGCAAATACGCCAGTGGTGCTACTGATAATTCAGTTAACTACAAACAAAAAATCAAGGAAAAGCTGCGTGCCAAAAACACTGATTGATAGCGGTCCGCTGATTGCTTTATTTGACGGTAGCGATAAATACCACACCACTACGGTTAATTTTTTGCGTGAATTTAAAGGCCAGCTTGTCACTAGCTGGGCGGTAATGACCGAAGTCTCGCACATGCTGGATTTCAACCTGCAAGTGCAGCTCGATTTTATGCAATGGGTGGAGCTAGGCGCTGTAACCCTTGCTCACATTGAACAGCAGGAATTGTTTACTGTGCGCAAAATGATGGAAAAATACACCAATGTGCCCATGGATTTGGCTGATGCTAGCCTGCTTTATCTCGCTGAACGCGAAAACATCCAGCGCATCGCCACCATTGATAGGGATTTTTATATTTACCGCACGAAGAAAAAAACCTTGCTTAAAAATGTGCTAACGGTTTAAGCAGCTATAGTGATTCCCGATGAATATCCATAATGCGCGCATCCACGCTACTCTGAATCTTGTTTTCCGTTTCATCGCATAAGGCATCTAACTCACGCTGGGTTTTCGCCACCAGCACAAAAGACCACTCACTCAAATCGTGACTATTTTGATTGCCGCTTTCACACACAGCAATGGCAGGGTTGCGCCCTAGCCGCTCATGCAAGCCACCAATACGTTGGCGCTTTTCTTATAATGAACGGCAGCCTGGCAGAGAAAATACAAAGGTAAGAATAGCGATGTGCATAGTTTTACACTTAACTATTTGAAATATTTAAGCTTAATAAATTTCAGCAAACAATACAAAGCACTAAGCCGCTATCTCTTAAACAAACTTTCTAACATGTGATCAAGCTGTCCACCAGCACTAAAATGGATATGTTGAGCCTTTTGCCAGCCACCAAACACTTCATCAATGGTGAAAAGTGACACGGGGGCAAACACATTGGGATATTCCTTTAAGATATTCTCGTTACTTGGACGATAATAATGTTTGGCCGCTAGCCGTTGCGCTGCATCGCTATAAAGATAATTGAGGTAGGCCTCTGCCACCTTGCGTGTGCCCTTTCGATCGACATTTTTGTCAACTACACTTACGGGCGGCTCGGCTAAAATACTCACTGAGGGAACTACGATTTCAAATTTGCCTTTACCCATTTGCTCCACTACTAAATAGGCTTCATTTTCCCAAGCGATAAGCACATCGCCGAGGCCTCGCTGTACAAACGTATTAGTGCTAGCACGAGCCCCAGAATCTAGTACTGATACATTAGCAAATACGTTTTTGACAAAGTTATAAGCTTCATCTTCGCTGCCATCAAATTTCTGCAAGGCATAGCCCCACAGCGCCAAGTAATTCCAGCGTGCACCCCCTGAGGTTTTAGGGTTTGGAGTTATTATTTTAATATCAGAACCTGTTAGATCATCCCAGTCGCGGATGTTTTTAGGATTTCCTTTACGCACGAGCAGCACAATGGTTGAGGTGTAAGGAGCGCTATTGTGAGGCAAACGAGCCTGCCAATTTTCATCGACCAACTGGCGGTGCTCGCGCAATGCATCAACGTCATAAGCCAACGCAAGCGTCACCACATCAGCATTTAAGCCAGCAATCACAGCACGCGCCTGCGCCCCAGAACCGCCATGAGATTGCTGTATATTAACGCTTTGCTGCGTAGTTTCTTGCCAATATTCGCTGAAAAGCTGATTGTATTCTCGATAAAACTCACGGGTGGGATCATAAGAAACGTTGAGCAGGCCTACCGTTGATGCTTGGGCTTGCAGCATAAAAGTAGAAAATAATATTCCTATCAAAAAACTAAAGGGTGTCTTCATTCGGCTAACTCCGTTGCATAATTAAAATAAGGCGCCAGAACGAAGATGGTAGACGGCATAAAATATAACGAAAAATACTCTTTTGGAACTTCCATATTCAAACCATTCGACGCAAGGAAGTGCTGTTCATTGGCAGCTCATCTTTAGCGGGGAATATAAGCTAATAAGTTTGTGCTATAGTGCGCCACCCAAGCCTGCTAAATACAGAATGTATCCTTTATGCTTCAGCACCAACATTTATCCCGTCATTTATTTTCCATGACCTGGCCCATGCTCTTAGGGGTGTTTGCCTTAATGAGCTTTCAGCTAGTGGATAGTTTTTTTATTAGCCTGCTGGGCACAGAGCCTTTGGCGGCCATGGGTTTCACCATGCCCATTAACCAACTCATGGTGGGCTTTCAGGTGGGCATGGGTATCGCCGCTACTGCGCTGATTTCCCGTGCTTTAGGGGCAAAAGAGCAGCGCTATGCTCAGCAGTTGAGCTCCCTGGTATTACTCGTTGGGGGCATTGTTATGGCAGTGCTAGTGCTAGCGATTTGGCTACTTAAAATGCCAGCCCTTCATGCCTTGGGCGCTGAAAACAGCCTCTTCACCTACACAGATAGCTATTGGCTGCCGTGGCTTATTAGTAGCTGGGCCCATGCGTTTTTGTATTTTGGCACCAGCCTAAGCCGCGCTTATGGCGATACGAAATTGCCCGGACTGATTATGGTCGCCGCCAGTTTGCTCAACATGGCACTGGATCCTGTGTTTATTTTTGTTCTCGATTTTGGTTTGCCTGGTGCTGCTTATGCCACCATCACCTCCTGCATCATTATGGGCAGCTTGTTGTTCACTCGTTTAGGGCAGCGCCATTGGCTGCTGTTCCAATTCGAAGGACTAAATATTCGCAGCGCTTTGCATAGTATTGCCCAAATCAGCCTACCCGCCATGCTAAGCCAGCTCATGCCAGGTATTGCAGCGTTGTTAGCTACCCGCGTTGTGGCGGCCTTTGGCTCCGCCGCCATTGCTGCGTGGGCATTAGGCTCACGACTTGAGATGTTCTCTATCGTTATGGTGCTAGCCCTCACTATGTCAATGCCTCCCATATTGGGGCACATGCTCGGCGCCAAGCAGCTCACTAAGGCACATCAACTCGTGCGCTTAGCGGCCCGCTTTGTTCTGCTAACACAAGCTGTTATTGCTCTTGTTTGGCTAGCCCTTCGCCCACTGATGGTTTCAACGCTTACCCAAGATGCAGACACAGCCACTTATCTGGCGAGCTATATGCTATGGGTGCCCATCAGCTACAGTGCTATAGGTGTTTGTATTTTGATGGTGTCTGTGTGTAATGCCTTGGGCATGCCTATGCGCGCTGTGGTGATATCTCTGTTTAGGCTGTTTGCGTTTTATCTGCCTTGCATCGCCATAGGTGCTTATTTTTGGGGAATGAATGGCGTTTATTATGGTGTTTTGGTGGGTAATACAGCGGCTGGCATTAATGGTTGGAGCTTATACCGTCGTGGATTTTATAAGCTCAATGCAACCCTCCCAGAAAATTGCTAAGCACATGCGTAACTTTATTACCAAATTATTCGTGAAAGAGCTAATTTAGCTGATGAAGAAATATTATTATAAAAGCTAACCACAACAACAAAGGCTACGCCAGTCTAGTCATTGACATCAGGTTCTATGGCTTAAGAACTCTGCTACACTGCATATTGGCACAAAAGTACAATACAACAACAAACAAAACATAATAAATAACATGATGACCCAACCCCTAGCTTCATTCAACTTAGCCTTGTTTTTTGCTGCTTTCGGTAGCGGGTTAAGCCTAACCTTAGGATTAATTACCCTTAGAGATATTCGGCATTCGATATCGGCTCGACTTTTTATCTTACTTCTCCTCACAGCCATAGTGCACTGGCTTCACCCTTGGCTCCCAACTACATTGCATGGCTACTCTTTCATTATTCAAAGTGCTGCACCTGCGTTATTTTGGATGTTCTGCCGAGTTACTTTTGCTGAGTCCAAACCTTTCCATTACGTTATTTGGTTAGGTGCTTTTTATAGCTTTCTTGCGCCACTCACATTTCTTCTAATTAATCAACCTCAATCGCTATCGTTCACCTTTAAAGCCATTCCCCAGTGGTTGGAGTATGTACTCGTTCTTGCAGGCTTGTGGGAAGTTCTAGCCAATTGGAACCATGACTTAATTGAAGACAGACGTCGATTAAGAGCTGGCATCATGCTCAGCACAGGTTTAGCTGTAGGCTGGGGAATCGTGTCTTTCAACTTACAAATAGGCGGTATTATCTCACGCTACTTAGCGCTCAATATTGCCATACTCATTCTTGCGTGGTTGTTACTAAAAAGCCGTATTGAGTTTTGGCCTACAAATCAAAAAAAGTTACAAACGTTAAACCATCAACACCGAGAACCTAATGCTCTACCTTCTACTCACGAACTTTCGCTAAAAACTCAGCGTCCTTTGGCAACAAACAATGATCTAATTTTGTTGCAAGAACTTATGGCGACAGGTTTTTATCGAAAAGAAAATTTAACACTTGCGCAACTGGCACAGGCGTTAAATTTACCTGAATATCGTCTTAGAGCTACAATCAACCAATTACTCTCCTATAATAACTTTAACGAATATATCAATGCGCTACGCATCAACGAAGCTGCCCACCGTCTAACCAATGAAACCCACACACCGATCACGAATATCGCCCTAGATGTAGGCTATCGGACAATGAGTTCGTTTAACCGCGCATTTCGGAAAGCTTACGACTGCACTCCGTCTGAATTCCGTGCTTCTCAAAAAAAACAAAACACCAAACCACTTAACGAATAAAAAAACCGCAATAGACCCGTAGGCTTACCGCTCACATATTATTTTCAATGCGCCACTGCTCTCTATGCATTTCGTCCAATAAAGGTTCTGCACACTCTTAAAAAGAGATTATAAGCACTTGCTTTTTAATGATATTTAATGATTTGCACTATTTATTGAAGACTTTGCAATACGATTTTTTTGCATTCTCTCCCTTCTATTCGCTTAACTCATTACCAGGGCTTAGCCAAAAGCCTAGCTGTAGCAATAAATGCTGTGCTTAAAAAACAAAAAATCATAATTATAAAAGAAGGGCTTTCACCATGCGGATCAAACACACATACCCACCTTTGCTTACCACCTTCACCATAGCGCTAGCTACATTAACATTAGCGGCGTGTGGTGGCAGTAGTAGCAACTCAAAAAACAATAACTCAGAACCTATTACACAAGCTGAAAAGAAATTCGACTGCACTGGCAGCAATGAAGCTGGTGCTCGGATTATCTGTATAGGTTCACCTGATGACTTGAGTGATTCTGCCGTACAGAAACATCTCTTAGAAGAGCTTGCGCAAGCGCAAACTGGTGATACTTACATACTCCCACAAGGACGCTACAACTTTGATAGAACCGTTGAGTACAACGGCATGACCGACAACACGCCTGTTAGTCACCTTACCTTTAAAGGGGCAGGCATGGACAAAACGATTATTGATACCAGCAATGCTTCCGCTGATGGCTTCCTGATCAATAACACCGATAACCTTATCTTTGAAGACTTTGGGATTTATGAATCCAATAATAACGCACTCAAAATTAAAAATTCAAATGGCGTGATTATCCGTCGCATGGCTACTGTTTGGGAAACAGACTATCAATCCACAAACGGTGCTTATGGCATGTATCCTGTAGAGACGCAAAACGTTCTCATTGAGGACTCTTTTGTTAAAGGTTCTGCCGATGCAGGCATTTATGTTGGTCAGTCAGATAATATTATTGTTCGTAACAACATTGCTGAAAAGAACGTGGCTGGTATTGAAATTGAAAATAGCACCCGAGCCGATGTATACAATAACAAGGCAATCAAAAACACTGGTGGAATATTGATTTTTGATTTGCCCATCGGCAATGGAAAGTATGGTGAGGGTGTGCGTGTTTTCAACAACCATGTAGAAGACAATAATGCCCCCAACTTTGCCAATAAAAGCTCATTTGCAGGTGGGGTACACATTGTCCCGCCAGGCACTGGAGTTATCGTACTTTCAACCTCTGACGTAGAAATCTTTAATAATGTCATTAAAGATCATCAGACAACATCTATTGCGATAACCTCTTACCTTTTGGCAGACGAGAGTATCGTTGACCTACCCAATCCTGAAGCAACCAGCTATGGCAGCATTCATCCATTTGCTGACATATATATGGATGGTTGGTCACCGTTAGTGCGCAATATTAACGTTCACAGCAATGACATAAGTGTTGCTGAAGGTGTTAATGACCCTGAAGGAGACCTCATCGCCGATATTATTCAAGGTTACCAAATCTTTCATATTTTTAACCCCGATGTTGCAAACGGCAAAACCACCATCCCGCATATTTTATATGACGGCGCTGGCGAGTTATTAGCCAATACACCCAACCCTGGCGGTGAAGGAGAATCCATACTGCAAGCCATTGTGGGAGGGATAAATCAAATTGCTGAAGGTGTAAAAAGCAATAATCCAGATGCTGGCGACTATACCCCCATTGATTTAAGTAAGTTTGCGGCTTACGAGCAGGCCAATGCTCTTTGTCAGTCCAGTAATGGAATTGATGATCTCAATTTATTCGCTGCCTCCGTCTTTGAAACCACCCCCCAGCCCCACTCTTTCGACGAGAATGGCAATCCTCTTAGCAAACTTGAGCTTTTACTCGAAGAAGGCGTTAATGAAGTTGCAGCTGACATCATGGCTGATACCAAAGGCGTTATGCTATGTGAGGAAGCCTATCAAGGCAGCCCTGTTACCGTCATCTTCGACAACGAAGAGTTCGGTTGCACCAGCGATGACGCATCAAATCCACTT
>Ga0079226_10003733_pt1 | contig 11681 bp, 9 predicted proteins | sample Poulit2014_FD_76345 | JGI IMG/M metagenome (GOLD analysis project Ga0079226, IMG submission 76345) | Agricultural soil microbial communities from Georgia to study Nitrogen management - Poultry litter 2014 | ecosystem: Environmental > Terrestrial > Soil > Agricultural land | place: USA: Georgia... | reverse complement strand
TTCATCTTTATCATCTCCTAAAGTTCCTTTGCTTCCTCTACTAATTTATGAAGAATATTTAAGGCCTCTATTGGAGTCATTTTTACTGTATCTATATATTTAATCTTTTCTATTAAATTATCCTTTTTATAATCTGTAAGGTTTAATTGAGTGTTTTCGTTACTACTATCTTTTATTTCTATGTTTTGATTTTCCTTATGACTAAATTCAATACTCTTTAATATCTCATTGGCCCTCATAATAATACTTTGATTTATACCAGCAAGTTTTGCTACTTCAACACCATAACTTTTATTAGTACTTCCTTCTACTATTTTTCTTAAGAATATAATTTCATCCCCTTGTTCTTCTATAAGAATATTATAATTTTTAATTCCTGGAAGTCTATTTTCAAGTTCAGTTAGCTCATGATAATGTGTAGCAAATAAAGTCCTAGCTTTTATATTTTCAGCTATATATTCCACAACTGCCCAAGCAATACTTAGTCCATCATAGGTACTAGTTCCCCTACCTACTTCATCTAATATTATTAAACTATCTTTAGTAGCATTGCTAATTATATTAGATACTTCATTCATCTCAACCATGAAAGTACTTTCACCTTGTGATAAGTTATCAGATGCACCTATCCTAGTAAATATTCTATCTACTAGCCCTACAGAAGCTTCTTTAGCAGGAACAAAGCTACCTACCTGAGCCATTAGTGTTATAAGTGCTACCTGTCGCATATACGTTGATTTACCAGCCATATTAGGACCAGTAATTATTAAACATCTACTATCTTTATTATCTAACACTGTATCATTAGGAACAAATAATTCTTCCTCTAAAGTTTTCTCAACTACTGGATGTCTACCTTCTTTTATATCTATAAAGCCATCGTTGTTTAAACTAGGTCTAACATAATTATTCGTATATGCCACATATCCTAAAGAATTTAAAGCATCAATTTTAGATATTATTTTACTTACTTTTTGTATTCTTGCCGTTTCCTTCTTTATTCTATCCCTAATATTTACAAAAATTTTATATTCTAAATCAATCATTTTTTCTTCAGAACCTAAAATTGTTGATTCCATATCTTTTAACTTAGGAGTTATATATCTTTCAGAATTAACTAATGTTTGCTTTCTAATATATTCATCAGGCACCAATTCTAAATTAGATTTAGTTACCTCTATAAAGTAACCGAAAAGTTTGTTATATCCAATTTTTAATGATTTAATCCCTGTTTTCTTTTTTTCTTCTTGTTCTAAATTACTTAACCATTCCTTACCATTCTTCGAAATGGATTTTAGTGATCTTAGTTCTTCATTAAAGTCACCTTTAATTATTCCGCCTTCTTTTATAGATATAGGTGGTTCGTCTACTATAGAATTATCAATCAAATTAAATACATCATCTAGGGTATCAATTTTATCTGCTAATTTATTTAATGGGGCATATCCTGAATCAATAATAAGCTTCTTTATCTTAGGTAATTCTTCCAATGAACTTTTTAAAGAAATTAAATCTCTTGCATTACAATTACCATAAGTAATTTTCCCCATCAATCTTTCCAAATCATAAATATTCTTTAAATATTCTTTAATTTCACTTGTTAAAATAACATCTTTAGAAAAGATTTCTACAATATCAAGTCTTTCCTCTATAAGTTCTTTTTCAATTAATGGCTGCTCCAGCCAATTTTTTAGCAATCTACCTCCCATGGCAGTAGATGTTTTATCTAGTAGCCATATTAAACTACCCTTCTTACCTTTTCCCATAATAGTTTCATTAATTTCAAGATTTATTCTAGTATTTATATCTAGTTCCATATAATTATCCAAATTATAGTATATAACTTCATTAATATGAGTAAGGGCAATTTTTTGAGTTTCTTTTAAATAGTTTAAAAGAATTCCAGTAGCTAAAACACTGTACTTTTTTCTATTTATACCTGACTTTTCAAATACATTATCATCAAAATTATTTTCAATAATATCTTTGCAAAACTTTATATTTATTAACTGATTATCATATTCATTTATATAGGAATTAATGTTATTTTGTATTATTTTAATTATTTTATTTTTTCTTCTCAGCTTATTATTTAAAATAATCTCCGAAGGTTGTATTTTTCCTATTTCGTCTAGAACAAAATTTAATGTAGATTGTCCATTTCCTAAAAGTTCAGTAGTATATAATTCTCCCGTAGAATTATCAACATATGATATACCTGCACCATATTCATCATGATATATGCAGGCTAAAAAATTATTTGATTTTTCATCTAGAGCATTCATATCCGTTATAGTACCAGGAGTTACAACTTGAATTACATCCCTTTTAACAATACCTTTAGCTTCTGATGGGGATTCAAGTTGTTCACATATTGCAACCTTATAACCTTTATCAATTAATTTTGCAATATAAGGTTCCACTGCATGATAAGGCACACCACACATAGGTGCCTTCTTATCCTGGCCTATTCCCCTTTGTGTCAAAGTAATTTCTAATTCCCTAGAAGCGATTAATGCATCATCAAAAAACATTTCATAAAAGTCACCTAACCTAAAAAAAAGTATGCTATCTTTATAATTAGATTTAATCTCCATATATTGTTTCATCATAGGTGTCATTTCTTTCAACTAAATCCCTCCAGCTGTTTATTACTATACTAATTACCTTCTAAACTAATATACCTTCTAAAGTAAAAGTTTTAACTTCAGTAACTTTTACTTTAACTAATTTGCCTATTAAATCTTTGTCACCACTAAAATGTATCAATTTTTCACTTCTAGTTCTTCCACTCAATACAGTATCATCATTTTTACTAGTACCTTCTACTAAAACCTCAACTACCTTATCTTTATATTTTAAATTATTATCATACATAACAACATATAGTTTATCTAATAATCTTTGGAATCTTTGATGCTTAACTTCATAGGGAATTTGTTCTTCCATTTTTGCTGCTTGAGTTCCCTCTCTAATTGAATATAAGAAAGTAAAAGCTGAATCATATTTTACTTTTTCAACTAAATCTAAGGTTTCATTAAAATCCTCTTCTGTTTCACTAGGGAATCCTACAATTATATCAGTAGTTATAGAAATATTAGGAATTATACTTTTTACTTTCTCTATTTTAGCTAAATAGTCTTCTTTTGTATACTTTCTATTCATCAGTTTTAGAATTCTATTGCTCCCTGATTGAACCGGTAAGTGTAAATGCTCACAAACTTTTTCACATTCAGCCATTGCATATATTAAATCATCGGATAAATCCTTAGGATGAGATGTCATAAATCTAATTCTTTCAATACCATCAATTTTATTTACATCTCTTAAAAGCTGTGGAAATCTATAGTCTTTATTTAATGTTTTACCATAGGAATTAACGTTTTGTCCTAATAAAGTAATTTCCTTATAATCTTTTTTGGCTAAATTGCTTATTTCTTTTATTATGGCCTCGGGTTCTCTACTCTTTTCCCTACCTCTAGTATAAGGTACTATACAATAGGAGCAAAAGTTGTTACATCCATATGTTATATTAGTAAAGGCTTTAAAATCGTATTTTCTATTTGCATCAATATCCTCTACTATCTCCCTAGTATCCTCAACAATATCAACTATAGTTTCTTTTGTTTGTAAATGCCTGTTTATTAATTGAGGCAATTTTTGAATATTATTAGTTCCAAATATTATATCAACATGGCTATACTTTTCCACTATAACTTCTCTAATTTCTTTACGTTGCATCATACAACCACATACTGCTAGTATCATATCAGGCTTTTGGTTTTTTAAATGCTTCAATGCTCCTAATTGGCCATAAACCTTTAGCTCTGCATTTTCTCTTACTAAACAAGTATTATATATAATAATATCGCTATCTTTTATTTCATTTGTAAATCTATAACCCATTTGTTCTAAAATCCAAGAGATTTTTTCAGAATCATGTTCATTCATTTGACAACCAAAAGTTAAAATCGTATATTTTTTATCGTTTTTTATATTATCTAAATTCATTACTGTACCTCCTGTTTCTTACTTTCAACTATTTCTATACCATTATATCACAATCATTAGTTTTTATAAGCTTTTATATCATAGTTAGTTTTTATACAATAATTAAATTGAGTAGGTAGTAAACTCTATATTTTTACCACCTACTCAATTTAATTATATAATATTTATTTTTTAAGTAGTTAATCCTCCTGTATCAGTACGTTTTCATATAAATCACATTTTTTAAAACTACAAGTTCCTTGAACATTATTTATACAAGTTACAGCACCACATTTTTTATGGTTATGATTATATGTAGGAGAAATATTCTTACTATTTATACTTTTTGAATCCATAACAGTCAACCCCTTATATATTAGTTATCTAAATTATACCATGCTCAACAAATAAAATCAACAGTATTTTCTGATAATTGAATACTAGTTATAATTTTATTGCAATATTTCATTCTTTTTTTATATATAAAAGGTTGCTATGCAAGTTAAAATTCATGTCTTGCAAAATTTTTTATGGTTTTTTAAACAAACGTTTTAAAGGGTTCTGTTTATTTTTAGATTTATTAATTTCTTCTTTAAGTTCTAAATTTTCATAGGTTTTTTGCTTAACCTTCATTTTAAGTTTAGCATTTTCACAAATCAGTACATCCCTTTCACTATTATTCAATTCATTTCTTAATTTAGTTATCTCATCCCTCAATTCCTCAAGAAGCTTATCACTTCCTTCAGCATTTTTATCTAAAGCAGCTTCCAGTTCATTAAAAAACTCTTCTTGAAGATATCCACTTATTTCCTTCGATAATTTCGCCGGTTCTATTTTGTCCCTAGGCATTATATTTGTTAAAGCTGCACTTTCCTCCTCATTTAAGGCTAATTGCGGCGATTCAATTATTAATTTAATTTGTTTGTTACTAAAACCCTTTTCTTGTAGAACCTTTATATACTGAAATATTTCAATTTCCTGAAAGGTATAATATCTATGATTGGCTTCATTTCTAGGAATATCTAGCTCAAATTCTTTTTCATAATACCTTAGAACATGTGGAGGGTATTCAGTAACTTCTGCAGCTTCAGAAATAGTATAATGTTTTTGTGTATCCAACATTTTTCTTCCCCCTTTAAATCCCTGTTAATTATAAGTTCGTCAAAAAACTTGAAATTCCTTTATATCCTATTTAAGTTTTTTATTCTAAATTTCAATATAATATTACAAATTATTCTAAACAAAATCGTATAAATAGATATTTTGTCAATTTATCGAATTTTATAGGTTTTAAATTCTAATTTTTATAAAAAAAGGACTGAAAATCTCAGTCCCTTAAGTTTTTAATTTATATTTCTTTTTCAAGAAGATTTGTCAAAAGCCTAATTGAATTTACTATGTCATTTTTGGAGGCCATCTCTATAGTAGAATGTACATACCTAGTAGGAATAGAAATTACCCCTGAAGGTATTCCTTCTCTTGTAAGATGGATGGCACCTGAATCTGTACCTCCAAATTCTAACACTTCCATTTGATATGGAATATCTTTTTCTTCGGCTACTTCTACCATTAATTCTCTAACCTTAGGATGAGCAAGTATGGAATTATCCTTTACTTTAATTGCTGTACCTTTATCTAAACTTATAGCAAATTTCTTAGCCTTTGGTGTATCTCCACTACCTGTAACATCAATAGCAATTCCCATGTCTGGATTAATTCTATATGCAGAAGTTTTAGCACCCCTAAGTCCTACTTCTTCTTGAACTGAAAAAACAAAGTATAAATCATTATTAGTCTTTTTAACATTTTTAATAGTATCTATTAATACATAACATCCTACCCTATCATCTAAACATTGTGAAAAAACAACATTTTCATTTTCCTCATAACCAGATTTATAAACACAAATATCTCCTATTTTCACCTTTTGCTCTGCTTCTTCCTTACTAAAAGCTCCAATATCTATATACATTTTATCAAGTTCTATCCTTGATGAATCCTCCATAGGCTCTGTATATATAACTCCAACAGTACCATTTTCAAAAACGACTTTTTGACTCAATGAAATATCTGGCGATATGCCACCTACATTTGTAAATCGTAAAAACCCTTTTTTATCAATAGCAGTTATCATAAGTCCAATTTGATCCATATGAGCAGCTAACATTATTTTTTTACCATTACCTTTTTTTCTTGCAATTAAGTTTCCTAAAGCGTCTACTTCAACCTCATCTACATAGTCTTTTATTTCATTTTCAATAAATTCTCTTATTCTATCTTCATTACTAGATGGTGAATAAACATTTGTTAAATCATTAAGTAGCTGACCGTTAAAATTCATTTATAAACCCTCCCCTTCTATATCTTTCAAAACTGCCTTTAAAAGTTTAAAAGTATTTTCATAATCATCCTTTGACATAACAGAAACAGGTGAATGTATATATCTACAAGGTACAGAAATTGTTGTAGTTATAGAGCCCTCTTTAGCTAAATGAATTTTCCCAGAATCATTTCCACCAAAAGTAGTTTTTCTATATTGATAAGGTATATTATTTTTCTTAGCTATAGATACAATTCTTTCTCTTAGTTTAATATTATAAACTGTAGTTCTATCCATTAATGAAATAGCAGGCCCATCTCCTAAAACAGTTGAAATTTCATAAACTTCAGCTTTTGGCATATCAGAACACAAAGTACCTTCCAATATAATGCTTACATCTGGCTCTACACTAAAGGCAGCAGGACCAGCTCCCCTAAGACCTACTTCTTCCATAACCGTAAATACCCCATAATAACTGAAACTTGACTCTTCTTTTAGCAAATCTATAAGTAAACTACAACCTACCCTATTATCTAATGCTTTAGCTTTAATTTAATTATTGCCAAATTCTAAGGATTCAGTATCAAATGTTACATAATCTCCTATAGAAACTAATTTTTCTGCTTCCTCTTTATTATTAACACCTATATCAATATATAAATCCTCAATATCTAAAGCATTTTCCCATTCAGTACGTTTTTGTAAATGTATAGGCTTTGCACCTATAACACCTTGTATTTTATCTTTTCCAACTTTCACTGGTTTTGAAACTAATACTCTTTTATCTATACCTCCCACAGGCACAAACTTTAGAAGGCCAGAATCATCTATATTAACTACCATAAGTCCAACTTCATCTAAATGAGCTGTAACCATTAATTTAGGGGCATTAACTTTTCCCTTTTTGTAAACAATGACATTCCCAATATTATCTATCTTTATATCATCTACATAATCCTTTATTTCATCTATAATAATATTTCTAACTTCACTTTCATTTCCAGATACGCCAGAAGCTTCTGTTAATTTTTTTAATAACATAGGAATCCCTCCAAGTTATCACTAGTTATAGAACTTATAAATAGTGATAATAATTTAGCGGTATTTCTTATATCTACCATATCTATAATTTCAACTGAAGTATGCATATACCTTAATGGTATTGATATACATAATGTAGGTATGCCAGCCTTTGTTATCTGTATGGCATATCCATCTGTACCTGTAGCTCCAGGAGCGATTTCCATTTGATAGGGAATATTATATTCATCAGCTAACTTAACTATATGCTTTCTTAGTCCTGGATGTATATTTCCACCTAAAGTAATTCCTGGCCCCTTGCCCATTTCTAAGGTATCTTTTTTTGGCAATTCAGGAGTGGCTCCAAAGCCTACATCGATGGCTATACCTATGTCAGGATTTATACTATAAGTACTGGTAAAAGCTCCCCTAACTCCTACCTCTTCTTGCACAGTGGAAACAAAATATACATCTACTTCATGAACTATCTTTTCTAATTCTTTAGCACATTCTAATAAAGTCACTACACCAGCTCTATCATCTAATGCTTTGCCTGTAACCCTTTCACCTTGTAAACTTGCAAAATTTCGCCTTATTGTAATTGGATCTCCAATTTTTACTACTCTTTTTACTTCCTCTTTTGATAGACCTAAATCAATAGTCATATCCTCCATTTTTATTGTTTTATTAGCCCTATCAGAAGATTGAAAATGGGGTGGCCTAGCTCCTATTATTCCAATAATATCTTCTTTTCCATGTACTACTACTTCTTGACTTAATAATGTTCTTGGATCAATTCCACCTATATTAGAAAATCTAATAAATCCATTCTCTTCAATATAAGTTACAATTAAGCCTATTTCGTCAAGATGAGCGGCCAACATGACTTTTAAATTTTCTTTATTATTTGTACCTTTTTTTACTGCTAAAATATTACCTAAATTATCAACATGAATATCATCAGTATAGTTTTTCATTGCCGATATAACAATATCATTTAAACCACTTTCAAAACCAGAAATACCATAAGCATTACTTAATTTCTGCAAAAACTTTTTTGTATCCAATATAACCCCCCCTTTGTTAATTAAGATACTATAAGTATAACATACAATAAGATTGTTTAGAGAAACTAAACAATCTTATTGTAAAAAAATTATATTTTAGCATAAAAAAAGTTCTGTGGTAAGAATACCACAGAATCATTATAAAGGGGGTCTTGATGTAGTTTGTGAGGTCAATAATATTATTACCATAACTAAATATTTTATACATCAAACCCCAATTAATTATTCTTTATCCTTTATCATATCACCAATAGTAACTTCTGGCTCTTCATTTTCATCATTATATTTACCTTTATCTTCTATATCTTTTTGGATAGCCTCTTTTATACTTAAACTTATTCTTTCTTCTTCTCCTATATCAATTATTTTTACTTTTACTTTATCACCTTTACTTAAAACATCCTTTGGCTTATGGACATGCTCATTCGATATTTGAGAAACGTGAACTAATCCATCTACTCCCTCTTTTAATTGTATAAATGCTCCAAAATCCAATAAATTAACTACTATTCCTTCAACAATATCTCCTACTTTGTTGTTTTCAATAAATACATCCCATGGTTTTGGATACTTTTGCTTATAGCCTAATGAGATTCTATTCTTTTCTTTATTAAAATCTTGTACAATTACTTTAACTTCTTCACCTTCTTTTAAAATATCTGAAGGATGATTAATCCTTGACCAAGATAGATCCGATATGTGAATTAATCCATCTACACCACCTAAATCAACAAAAGCACCAAAGTTTGTCAATCTTTTTACTTCTCCACTAATAGTCTTATTAATTTCTAAAGATTCCCATAGACTTTCTCTTTTTTTCTCTAATTCTTCTAGTTCTACATTTTTTCTCGATAATATAATTCTATTTTTTTCTTTATCAAAATCAATTATCTTTACATTAAATACTTTACCATTATAGTTGCTCAAATCTTTAACATAATTAGTCGATAAATGAGAAGCAGGTATAAATCCATTTATTTCATTAACTAATCCGATAACTCCACCCTTTACTATATCAGTTACTTTGCACTCTATTACCCCGTTATTTTCGTATATTTCCTCTAATTTCTCCCAATTTTTAATATTATCAACTTTCTTAATTGAGAGTAGAACGTTACCTTCGCCATCATCCAAATTTATTACATAGACCTCAACAGTATCTCCCTCTTTATATAGACTTTTAGGATTTATATCTTGGTCATTTGAAAGCTCTCCTTTAGAAACTATACCATCTGATTTATAGTTAATATTTACCATAACTTCATTATTAGTTACTGTTATAACTTCTCCCTTAACTACATCTCCGCGATGAATACTAACAAAAGAATTTTCTATTGCTTCCAACATTTCTTGATCATCAATATTATTATTTGAATTCTTCATTGTATCTATAACCTCCTTAATTATGACATCAGGTGTAGAGGCACCTGCAGTTACTCCTATTGTATTAAATTTTAGTACCTCTTGCAAAGGTAAATCTTCTATTGTTTCAATATGGTATACATTAGAACAATAATTTCTTGCTACTTCTGCTAATTTATTAGTATTAGAACTATGAAGTCCACCTATTACAACCATAGCATCTACTTTTTGAGCTACATCTTTACAAGCATCTTGGCGAAGTTTTGTAGCATTACATATAGTGTTAAAAATTTTGACCTCTTTACCTTTGTCCTTAATTATTTCAGAGAGGGTTTCAAATTTTTCTTTAGTATTAGTAGTTTGTGAAACAACGCATATTTTCTCATATTCATCTAGACTATTAGCATATTCAATATTATTGATAATTTCAGCTTCATTGTTACACCATCCATTGATTCCTATCACTTCCGGATGATTAGAATCACCAATAATAACTATTTTATACCCTTTTTCCTGATAATTCTTCACTCTATTATGGACACTTTTTACGTAAGGGCAAGTTGTATCAACAACCTCAAAGCCTTTTTTTTCGGCATTTTGCTGAATTTCATATGGAACGCCATGAGCTCTAATAATTATTTTACCTTTACCTTCATTAGAAATTTCTTCTATAACTTCTAAACCTAAATTCTTTAGGTGAGCTACCACTTGTTTATTGTGTATCAATGGACCTAATGAATAAATATTTGTATCTTCACTAAAATTATTTATTGTTTCCAGGGCTAAATCTATAGCCCTATCTACACCAAAACAATAGCCTGCATGGTCTGCTAAAATAATTTGCAAAACATTTCCCCCTATTCTACTTAAGTGAATAAATTGAGTACATTATCTCTTCACTTAGTTTTTTATAATCTTCACCTGTAGTTTTTTGTTTATGATATTTATCAACTTTTATTGGATCTCCAACTTTAATCAATACTTTACCAAAAATCCTATATTTAGAATCTATATAAATAGGTATTACTGGTGCCTGTGCCTTTACAGCAATTATACCTATGCCTGGTTTTGCATTTTTAATATCAGGTTCATAAACTCTTTTACCCTCTGGAAAAATGCCTAATATGCCATTATTTTTTAATACTTTCATAGAATTTCTAATTGCCGATAAATCTGAACCTTCCCTATCTACGGGAAAGGCCCCTAAATTTCCTATTAACCATTTAGAAAATTTATTTTCAAAAAGTTCTTTTTTTGCCATAAAGTTTATAGGCCTTGGAATTGATATAGCCAATGCAATTGGGTCTAAAAGACTTATATGGTTAGCACAGACTATAACCTTGCCATCCTTTGGTATTTTTTCCTTCCCGATTACCTTAAATCTGAAAAAGATTCTAAATAAAACATTGCAAATTCCCCTACAAACTTTATAAAATGTCAATTAATTATCCCCCTCAATAATATTAAGTATTTTTTTTACAGATTCATCAATAGTTTTGTTAGTTGTATCAATTTCATAAGCATCTGGACTTTTTAATAAAGGCCCAACTTCTCTATTACTATCAATTTTATCTCTTATAGCTATTTCTTCTTTTACTTGTTCAAAGCTTACACTCTTTTCACCCTTCTTTATTAGCTCTAAGTGTCTCCTTTTAGCTCTTTCTTCAATAGAGGCTAATACAAAGAATTTATACTCAGCATTAGGTAATACTATTGTTCCAATGTCACGGCCATCCATAATTACATTTTTCTCTTTAGCAATGTCCTGTTGCTTTTTAACCATTATACTTCTTACTTGTTTAATCTTTGATATATTTGAAACATTTTGATTAATAATATTTTTTCGTATCTGCTTGTCTACTTTTTCATTATCCAAATAAATATGATTGTTAGAGAAATCAATTTTAGTATTTTCTAATAGG
>Ga0079226_10003731_pt1 | contig 11691 bp, 11 predicted proteins | sample Poulit2014_FD_76345 | JGI IMG/M metagenome (GOLD analysis project Ga0079226, IMG submission 76345) | Agricultural soil microbial communities from Georgia to study Nitrogen management - Poultry litter 2014 | ecosystem: Environmental > Terrestrial > Soil > Agricultural land | place: USA: Georgia... | reverse complement strand
GTAAGGCCGAGGACTGCAAATCCTCTATCATCGGTTCAAATCCGGTTGCCGCCTCCATTTTTTTATTTAAAGCGCGTGCCAGCGTGGCGGAATTGGCAGACGCGCGAGACTCAAAATCTCGTTTCCACTAGGAAGTGCCGGTTCGATCCCGGCCGCTGGTATCAAATAATAGAATTGATATTTATATTATTAATCCTTAGACATTAAATAATGTTTAGGGGTTTTTTGATTTTTATATAGTTAATTCTTCATAGAAGTAAGCATAGAGACGTATTAAATCTCTTGAAATCATATTATAGAAAAAATGTACTACATTCGTGAGCACGGCCTCTTTATTGACATTTGTTTGATTCTTGCGCATACTATTAATTAGATAAGTAGATTAAATAAATTTATCATAATAACTTATTTCATATTTTAAGAGTCCTCGATATTTATAATGAGGATTTTTGAACTTATAATAAGAACTACTATGAAGCGGTAATATCGTTAGATTATAAAATGGGGGTAGCCAAATGAAAAAGATGCGTATTGTCGTGAAAATAGGTAGCAGTTCTTTGACGAATCCCTCAGGAGAAATCGATCATCAAAAATTTGATGATCATATTAATGCCATTGCCAACCTAAAAAAAGTAGGTCATGATGTTGTTCTTGTATCATCTGGTGCGATAGCAGCTGGATTCCAAACACTTGGTTACCCTACAAGACCTATTACAATCAAAGGCAAGCAAGCGGCTGCTGCGATTGGTCAAAGTTTTTTAATTCAATCTTATATTGAAAAATTTCAAGAATATCATATTAATCCAGCACAAATTTTACTAACTCGTTCCGACTTCTCTGATAAAAAACGCTATCAAAATGCTTATTCTACGTTGTCGGAATTAATAGAACGTGGAATTGTTCCAATTATAAATGAAAATGATACGGTTTCAATCGAGGAATTAACTTTTGGGGATAACGACATGTTATCAGCTCTTGTTAGTGGACTTATCCATGCCGATCGGCTACTCATATTAACGGATATTGATGGCCTATATAATGCCAATCCAAATAAAGATCCAAATGCAAAACGGTACAATCATATCAATGAAGTTACTGATGAACTAATTGAGATTGCCGGAGATACTGGCTCTAATGTAGGCACAGGTGGGATGAAGTCTAAATTAATAGCAGCTAAAACAGCTTTATCACTTGGTGTTAAAGTATTTATTGGTACTGGAAATGGTGAAGATAAACTTTTAAATATTATACAAGGATTTGGAGCTGGAACCTATGTTGGTGAAGGTATGCTTCCTTCAGTGAATAAGAAACGTCAATGGATTTGGATGCATTCTAATGTTTCAGGAAAATTATATATTGATGAAGGTGCTGAGAAAGCTATCACTAAACAGGGAAGCAGTTTACTTCCAGCAGGTATATTAAATATTAAAGGTAGTTTTAATAAAGGTGATATTGTTGAAGTATATGGTAAATCAGGGCTCCTTGGAAGAGGAGAAGTTTGTTACTCAAATAATGATTTACGAAAATGTATTGGTAAGCGAACTGAACAATTAGTTTTAAATAATATAGAAGTCATTCATCGAGATAATTGGGCAAAAGCACTCACATGAACAAATCGAAATAAGAAGGAGGATTTTCATATGAGCGAAACAATGGCAAGTGAAGTATTAAAAAAAGGTAAGTTAGCAAAAGAAGCCAGTTTTATTTTAAATGAAAAAACGACAGAAGAGAAAAATAACGCACTGGAAAAAATTGCAGAACAATTATTAATTGATGAAGATGAGATTATTGCTGAAAATGAGAAAGACTTAGTTGCAGGTAAGGAAAATAATTTAACGGAGTCTGTATTGGACAGAATTAAGTTAAACAAAGAACGCATCAAAGATATTTCTGAAGCGGTGAAATTACTGATTGAATTATCAGATCCGATTGGAGAAAACTTAGAAACGATTGAAAAAGACAATGGGATGGTTATCAAAAAACAACGTGTACCTCTTGGAGTCGTAGGTATGATTTATGAAGCACGTCCTAACGTTACAGTAGATGCAGCAACTTTATCATTAAAAACAAGTAATGCTGTTATCTTACGTGGAAGTTCTTCAGCAAAACATTCAAATATTGCACTTGTTAAATCCATTCATAAAGCATTAGAACAGACAGAGGTTCCAGTAGATGCTGTTCAACTTATTGAAGATACAAATCGTGAGACAGTAAAAGAATTATTTGATATGACTCAATACTTGGATGTACTAATTCCACGTGGCGGTCAAAAACTAATTGATTTAGTTGTGAAAAATTCAATTGTACCTGTATTAGAAACAGGGGCTGGTAATTGTCATTTGTATATCGATGAATCTGCTGATTATAAAAAAGCTGAGGCTATCGTGATTAATGCAAAAACTCAACGACCATCCGTATGTAATGCCATTGAAGGTATTGTCATTCATGAAAACTGGTTAAAACAACATGGTGAAAAACTATTAAATGCTTTAATCGAACGTGGCGTTGAATTACGTGGAGATGCAGCAGCTATTGCTGTTTGTGATAAAGTAAAACAAGCAACAGAAGAAGATTTCAAAACGGAATTCTTAGATTTGATCTTAAGTGTTAAAACTGTAAAAGATGTGACGGAAGCTATCCAACATAGTAATACATGTGGAACAAAACATTCAGAAGGAATCATTACAGAGGATTTACTTCACGCGAAACAATTTTTAAACAGTGTGGATGCAACATCTGTATATCACAACGTATCAACACGTTTTACAGATGGATCTGAATTTGGTTACGGAGCTGAAATTGGAATTAGTACACAGAAATTACATGCCCGTGGACCAATGGGGTTACCTGCATTAACGTCTACAAAATATTTAATTTATGGTGACGGTCAAATACGTGAGTAATCCATGAACACGACGATATCCCAGATTATATTTCTTTAAAGCATTTCTATCTTACTCGGATGGGAATGCTTTTTTATTGGAGAAATATGCTATGCTAGTTTTATAGTTTGAATGAATATAGAAAGTAGGTACGTTATGCATCTCGGGAAAAGAATCATGCTTTTTATTTGCGGTCTTATCTTATTTAGTATGGGAATCGCGCAGGCTGTACAAGTGAAATATTTAGGAATTCATCCATGGGAAGTATTACATGTAGGTTTATATGAAACATTTGGTCTCTCTATTGGACAGTGGTCAATTATAATTGGGGTAGTATTGATTATCATCACATTACTATCAGATAGAAATTATATACATATTGGTACATTTTTGAATGTATTTTTTGTAGGTTGGTCTGTTGATTTTATTTTATGGTTAGATTTTTTGCCACATGCACATAACCTTATTATAGATATCTTACTTATTATTTTGAGTATGGTTTTAATGGGAGTTGGAGGCGGAATCAATAATGCTGCTCGAATTGGTTCGGGGCCCAGAGATGGTTTTATGCTTGCGATTGCTGATAAAACAAAGTTTTCAATTCGCTCTATCCGTATCACATTAGAGTCAAGCATCGTAATTTTGGGCATTTTGATTGGCGGACCTGTTTTTATATTTACGTTTATTTATACATTTGTTCAAAGTCCGGTGTTTCAGCTAGCTTATTTAAAAGCTGGTCAATTTTTAACAGTAAAAAAAGAAGTGCTTGAATTGTAATGTCACTGATTCAAGCGCTTTTTTATGTTTAATCAAATAAATCTTTGTAAATATATCCAAGTGCATAGCATAACGATGGCTACGAATAAAATAATTAATAGAACGATAAACTTACCTTTCACGGTAAAAGGCCTCCTTTATAAAAGCTACTTTAAGATTACCAAAAAGGGCACTATGTGTAAACAATGTTTATGAATTTAGAAGCTGGGTATCTGAATATTGTGGGAATTTTCATCATATGTTTTGAAAGCGGTTACAATTAGACTCAATTTATTGAAGGAGGAAGGACATTGGCAGACAACCGAGGTATTGTGTACACAGAGCCAGGGAAAGTCGATTTGCAGGATATTAAATATCCGGATTTGGTTTTGAGAGAAGGTCCAGGTGTTCCAAAAAGTAATGTTGGTCGCAAATGTGAGCATGGTGTTATATTGAAAAATATAGTTACAAATATTTGTGGCAGTGACCAGCACATGGTACGTGGTCGTACTACAGCACCAGCAGGACTCGTACTCGGGCATGAAATTACCGGTGAAGTGATTGAGGTAGGTCGTGATGTCGAATTCATTAAAAAAGGTGATATTGTATCTGTCCCATTTAACGTAGCTTGTGGGCGTTGTCGTATGTGTAAAAAACAAGATACACATATATGTCTAAATGTTAATCCTGAACGTCCGGGAGGCGCATATGGTTATGTTGATATGGGCGGCTGGGTAGGTGGCCAGTCAGAATATGTGATGGTCCCTTATGCAGATTTCCAATTGCTGAAATTCCCTGATAGAGATCAAGCAATGGAAAAGATATTAGATTTAACAATGTTATCTGATATTTTCCCAACTGGATATCATGGTGCTGTTAGTGCTGGAGTAAAACCTGGGTCAACAGTTTATGTCGCTGGGGCTGGACCAGTCGGACTAGCAGCGGCACATGCAGCTCAAGTACTCGGTGCTTCAGTTGTAATCGTTGGGGATTTGAAATCAGTTAGGTTAGATCAAGCAAGAAGTTTTGGCTGTGAGACGATTAATTTAATGGAACACGATGATATTGGAGAGCAAATTGAACAAATCCTTGGTGTTCCAGAAGTAGACTGCGCAATTGATGCTGTTGGTTTCGAAGCTTATGGTCATGGAACAGATCATGAAGAAGCACCAGCAACTGTCTTGAATTCAATGATGAATGTCGTTGAAGCAGGTGGCAAGATGGGGATACCTGGTTTATACGTGACAGAAGATCCAGGTGCAGAAGATAAAGATGCACAGTTTGGTTCTCTGAAAATTCGTTTTGGTTTAGGTTGGGCAAAAGCACACCAATTTATTACAGGTCAAACGCCTGTTATGAAATATCATCGAGATTTGATGCAAGCAATATTACATGGTAAGGCGGATATTGCAAAGGCAGTGAATGCAACAGTTATCTCACTTGAAGAAGCGCCTAAAGCCTATCAAGAATTTGATGGTGGGGTTTCTAAGAAGTTTGTGATTGATCCGCATGGTGTTTTAAAATAAATTTGTCACGAGGGAGATTTACTTTAATAAAGTAGATTTCCCTCACTCATTAAAATTCACTTCACATGATATACGAATTTACACATATACTTATATAATAATAGAAAAAACACAATGAGGTGAGGGAATGTTTAAGAAGATTATGGTTGCTGCTGATGGATCGGACCATTCCGTTCGAGCAGCAGAATATGCCCGCGAATTAGCAATCAAGTTCGGTGGAACTGTTGATGTTGTTTATGTTGTGAATGGAGAAAACGCTCGTGCAGATGTATTACATCATAATGATCCATTTGAAATTGAAAAAGCTCGTAAAGAAAAAATCAGTCAAGTACGTGCAGAGTTTGAAGATGCTCAATTTGATTATCAGTTACATATTTTACATGGCGACCCAGGGCCAACAGTAGTAGAGTTTGTTGAAGCAGAAGGATATGACTGTGTTGTATTAGGTAGTAGAGGCATAAATAAATTACAAAAATTTCTTCTTGGAAGTGTTAGCCATAAGGTGGCAAAAAGAGTAAATTGCCCAGTTTTAATCGTAAAATAAAAATTACTTACCGGATTAAATTTTCGGTAAGTAATTTTTTATTGGTTAACATTTCGAAATCATTTCAGTTATTGCATAATCATCTGGATTTAATTCTATGTCATGATTGCAAACGAAATCTGCAAGTATTTTACCGATGTAAGGTCCCATCGTTAAACCTGATGAACCAAGTCCATTTGCTACAAAAACATTGTTATGCTCAAGTAAAGAACCAAATAAAGGAGAAAAATTCGGACTAACTGGACGAAATCCGACATACGCCTTTTTAAATACAGCATTCATTAATTCTGGAGAGATGTCATTCGCTTTAGTTAAAATTTCTTGCAAAGCACCTGCTGTTACATTAGTATCAAAATTCGTCTCATCTTCATGCGTCGTGCCAAGTAATATTTTACCATTTGGAAAAGGTAGCATATATTGTGTGTTCGGTTGCATGATAACTGGAAGTTGTTCCGTCATATATTGCTTCATTTGTAACTCAATTATTTGTGCTTTTTGTTCTTTAATTTGAACGTTGTATCCGATCGGTTCTAATATTTCTGGTAACCAGGCACCACAAGCTAAAATGATTTTATCCGCCTCATAAACAGTATCATTTTCATCGATTACACCTGTAATAGAATCATTTTTAGAAAAAATAGATGCACTGCCACTAATAAAAGTTGCTCCACATTTCTTCGCAGCAGCAAGGAGGGCATCACGCATCTCGGCACCATTTAAACGAGCTGATCCAGATACATGTAAGCCATATAATTGTTCATTTAAAAATGGAACTTGTCCCTGTACTTCATGAGAAGAAAGCAATTTTACTTCTCCAATCTCTGGAGCCTCTTCACGTTTTTTTAATGTACGCTCTTTCATATCTTCTAATTTTTCATATTCAGTATGCAAATGTACGGAACCAACTTGTTGATATCCAGTATTGGATTCTCCATAAAACTTAAGTTGCTCAACAAGATATGGATAGAGTCTCGCTCCATTTCGTGCAAGTGTGTACCATTTTTTATTACGTCGTTTTGATACCCAAGGACATATGATTCCCGCTGCTGCTTCAGTTGCTTTACCTTTATCTTTTCTGTCAATAATGGTTACTTGATGTCCATTTTGTGCTAAATAAAAGGCAGTGGAAGCACCAAGAATCCCACTGCCTACTATGATAAAATGTTGTTTCATGATTGATTCAATTCTTTTTCATTTGCAATCATTTTACGCATAATCTTCATTTGTCCAATATGCTCAGCTTCGTGATGTATCATGAAGCCAAATAAATCTGCATATGTTTCGAAACGACCAAAAGGAAGTTCTTCTTTTAATAATGCATTGAATCCAGCTTCATCAATATTATTTATACGTTCCGTTTGTTTTTCTACTTCATTTAATAGTTCTTCGTAGCTTGGTGGCTCGATGGTCCAATCAGCAGGTTTTGTGTCTGCAGCAAACAAATCATAGTAGTAGCTCGGAATATGTGTTGATTGATCAGGATAATGGAACATATAATGCTCTGGAATAACAATACAATGTCCAATATGCCAGCGTAATGTATTATTCATAACCTCAGGTTGAAAATCTAATTCTGCTTCAGTAATATCTTTTACCAACCTAGTGAATACACGTCTTGTTAAATTAAAATATTGTAATTGACGTAACATATTCATCCCTCCAAACGTTCTCTATAGTTTAATCATCACTTATTTAATAACTGAAATCAAGCAATTTGTTTCCCAGTCTCATTAGGTGAGAAAGATTGAAGGGCTGCTATCTCTATGATAAAATTTATAAGTGAATTACATAAAAAGATTAAACAAAGTGAGTTAGTCAGGATAGATGAGATAATAGCTTACTATTATCTCAACTGTTCATACAAAATTTTAAAAAGGGGTATATATTATGGGTAAAACATTGATTTTTGGACATAAAAGTCCAGATACAGACACAATTTGTTCGGCAATTGCTTATGCTCATTTAAAGAATGAAATTGGTACAGAAGCTGAACCAGTTCGTCTAGGTGAAATGAACAAGGAAACTGAATTTGCACTTAAATCTTTTGGACAAGAAGCTCCTCGTGAGATTGATCGTGTACATGATGAACCTGTAATTTTAGTTGATCATAATGAATTTCAGCAAAGTGTAAGTAACATTGCTGAAGCGAATATTAAGGAAGTTATTGATCATCATCGAATTGCTAATTTCGAAACAAAAGAACCAATCTTATTCCGTGCTGAACCCGTTGGTTGTACAGCAACAATTTTAAATAAAATGTTTAAAGAAAATAATGTTACCATTCCAAAAGAAATTGCAGGGTTATTACTTTCAGCGATTATTTCTGATTCACTATTATTAAAATCTCCAACATGTACAGATGAAGATGTAGCCGCAGCTAAAGAATTAGCGAAGCTTGCGGATGTGGATTTGGAAGCTTATGGACTTGAATTGTTGAAAGCAGGAGCTGATTTAAGTGATAAATCAGTTGAAACGTTAATTTCAATGGATGCAAAAGAATTTACAATGCATGACCATAAAGTGGAAATCGCACAAGTGAATGCTGTTGATATTGAAAATGTTTTAGAAAAACAAACTGAAATCACGACAGTAATTGAGAAAACAATCAGTGATAAAGATTTAGACTTATTTGTCTTTGTAGTGACAGATATTTTAAATAATAACTCAGAAGTATTAGCTCTTGGTAAACACCAAGCTAAAGTAGAAAAAGCATTCGATGTTATGTTAAACAATAATCGTGCCTTCTTAGAGGGAGTAGTTTCACGTAAAAAACAAATTGTAACAAACTTAACCGAAGCTTTTGCATAAGTAGAAAAACCTTCTTAGCCATTAAACATGACTAAGAAGGTTTTATTTTATAAATTATAGACGTTTTTTTCAATTGTATGTTCTTCTAATACTAAACGATTGATTTTAAACCCAATTCCAGGTTGATCTGGAACAGAAATCTCTCCATCAACGACTTCAATTTCGGGTTGGATTAAATCTTTATTCCAATAATGACGCGAACTTTGCATATCACAAGGAAGACTAAAATTTGCTAGACTTGCTAAAGCTATACTATGAGCACGCCCAATTCCAGACTCAAACATGCCCCCGCACCAAACTGGGATATCTGCTTTTTGACAAAGGTCATGAATCTCCTTAGCAGCTTTCCATCCTCCTACACGCCCAATTTTTACGTTGATGATTTGGCAACTATTTAAAGAGACGGCAAGTTGTGCATCATGTATAGACTGGATACTTTCATCGAGACAAATTGGGGTTTTGATTTCTTTTTGCAATAAAGCATGATTTAAAAAATCTGCTTCTTCAAAAGGTTGTTCAATCATCAATAAGTCAAGAGAATCCATTTGTTTAAAGATATGCATATCTCTTAGTGAATAGGCTCCATTTGCATCGACCATTAACGGTAAATGAGGATAATATTCCCGAATAGTTTGCAAGACGTTTAAATCCCAACCTGGCTTGATTTTTACTTTAATTCGCTTAAATCCACTTTTTATAGCTTGATTGATTTTATCAAGCAATGCCTGTATAGAATTTTCAATTCCTAGACTTGCACCAGCAACTATTTTTGTTTGATTACCACCGAATAATGTACTAAGTGATTTATTTTGTTGTTTAGCATATAAATCCCAAATAGCCTCTTCTAAACCTGCTTTTGCCATATGATTACGTTTAATTGTTGAGAATAATGAATCGATATCGTTCGGGTGTGAAATTGAATGTTGCTTCACAAGTGGTATCAAATGTTTATCTAAAATGGTAAATACAGTGTCAATTGTTTCCTCAGTATACCAAGGTGAATCAAAAGCTACAGTCTCACCGTACCCAATTTGTCCAGCATCATCAATTACTTCAATAATATGAAATGTTTTAGTGTTAATGATTGTTTTACTATTTTTGAATGATTGTTTAAGTGGTAATTGTATTTTACGAATGACAATTTGCTCAATTTGCATGTAAGAAAAGCGCTCCTTTTATGTATTTCTACATAGGTATATAGTTTATTTAAAAAACAAATAGGGGAAAATAGATATATAAGTATTCGATTGACGTTTATAAAAACAGTAACTATAAATAGTTTAACATTGAGGAGGACTTTTCGATATGGTCAGTAATTTTGATTGTATTATTATTGGCACAGGACCTGCTGGTACAACTGTGACACAGAAATTAGGGGAATTGGGTTGGAAAGTAGCGGTTGTAGACTCGGATGGCTATGGTGGAACTTGTCCTTTAAGAGGTTGTATTCCGAAGAAAGTATTATCTGAAATTACTGAGATGATTGGAATCAACTCCAGATTGAAAGGAACAGGCCTTCACAGTAAAAGTGAAATTAGCTGGGAAGAGTTAATCAATTATAAAAATACCTTTACGCGCGATGTTTCCGAAAAACGAATCGATAAATTTCATGCTGTAGGTGTGACCACTTTACATGGATTTGCCAAGTTTATTGACGAGCAAACAATTGAAGTAAATGATGAGCAATATTCTGCAGATAAAATTGTTATCGCAACAGGTGCAACACCAATGCAATTGCCTATCGAAGGTAATGAACATTTGAAATATAGCGATGATTTTTTAGAAATGAAAACTTTACCGAAACATATTGTTTTCATTGGAGGTGGCTATATTTCGCTTGAATTTGCTCATATTGCAGCAAGGAGTGGAGCAGAAGTACATGTATTACAACGTGGACCAGAAATCTTAGAAGGTTTTGATAGAGAACTTGTTCATCTATTAGAAAAAGAATCAGAAGAAATTGGCATTTCTATTCATACAAATGCTTCGGCTAAATCTATAGAAAAAACAAAAGATGGTTATGTCGTTACAGCAACAGATGATAATGGTAAGGAGATGACATGGACTACTGATTATTGTATGGCAAGTACCGGACGCGTACCAGCTATCGAAGGAATGGATTTAGAAAAAGCAAATATTAAATATAGCTCATCTGGTATTCAAGTGAACCCATTCTTACAAAGTGTCTCCAATCCTCATATATATGCAGGTGGTGATGTAGCTATAACAGATGGTGTGCAACTTACACCAGTTGCAAAACTTGATGGGAAAACGATTATTGAAAATTTAATTCGTGGTAATGAACGAAAATCCGATTATCAAAATATTCCATCGGTTGCATTCACTTTACCGAGGCTTGCTACAGTTGGCTTATCTGTAGAAGAAGCTAAAAAGACTGGCAAACGTATTACAATTCATGAATTAGATATGTCTGAATGGTTCTCATATAAGGTTATGCAAGAAGAGCACGCAAAAGCAATTGTCATTTTAGATGAAAAAGATGATGTTGTCTTAGGTGCCCATATTTTAAGTGACCAAGCTGATCAGCTGATTAATTATTTTGCAATTTGTTGTCAGTTGCAATTAAAAGTATCAGATTTAAAAGAAATCGTTTATACGTTCCCATCTGTGTTACATGATACAACAAGTATGTTTTAATTTTATTTAGCCTTGTAGAAATACAAGGCTTTTTTTATGTGGAGAATAAGAAAATTAGACAGGATCTATAAAAATCTATAAAATACATAAAGTAATCATGATTCGTATAAGGGAGTGTACTCTAATGTGGAAGGACTTTAAAGAATTTGCCATGCAAGGCAATGTACTTGATTTAGCCGTAGGTGTTATCATTGGTGCTGCTTTTGGACAAATTGTTTCGTCACTCGTAGATTCAATTATTATGCCATTATTAAGTATTTTTACAAGTGAAAATAATATTTCAAATTGGCATTACACAATCAGTGGGGCTGAAATCATGTACGGTGAGTTTTTGCAATCAATTATTGATTTTTTCATCATTGCATTTTCTATCTTTTTATTTATCCGTTTACTCATGAAATTTAAACGTCACAAGGAAGAAGAAGTTGAAGAAGTAACGGCAGAAGAAGAATTGCTAACTGAAATTCGTGATTTGTTAAGACAACAAAATCAATCATAAAAAAAGCTATGAGTATTT
>Ga0079226_10003730_pt1 | contig 11691 bp, 11 predicted proteins | sample Poulit2014_FD_76345 | JGI IMG/M metagenome (GOLD analysis project Ga0079226, IMG submission 76345) | Agricultural soil microbial communities from Georgia to study Nitrogen management - Poultry litter 2014 | ecosystem: Environmental > Terrestrial > Soil > Agricultural land | place: USA: Georgia... | reverse complement strand
CCCTCAATACGGCCCAGGCGATGAATGCCTATACCATGTCGGATCGCGGCACCTGGATCAGTTTCGAGAATCGCGGCAATCTCGAGATCCTGGTCGAAGGCGATGAGCGCCTGTTCAACCCCTATCACGTCATGCTGGTTAATCCCGACAAATGTGATAACGTCAAGGTTGACGCGGCACGCGAGTTCATGAACTGGCTGGTTTCCGAAGAAGGCCAGCAGCTGATTGCCGATTATCGTATGGAGGGCAAGCAATTGTTTGTGCCGGATGCGCTATAGTTAGGCAAGGCCAGCCGTCGGCCTGATCCGTGCCAGACGTTTTGGGGGATGTTTCTGGCATGGGTCGACAAGCTATAGTCAATCAATGACGGCGCTCGATTAATATCCCACGGGGCGATTGCCGTGCCCGTGGGTTTTTTTACTCGCATCCGCAGTTTGCCGGCGCAACACCAGGCGCTCTGCCCAGCTGCCGAGTAAAAATTGCTATCATGCCTGCGCGTTGCGGCGCAGGCGCTGAACGTCCGGCGCGGCCGGGCTCAGGCTAGTCATCACGTAAGCGAGTGGCATGTGTGCTCGTCCAGTTTGCGGAGTCAGGCCATGGCATGGCTGGTGCTGATTGTTTCCGGCATGTTTGAAAGCGTCTGAGCCATTGCCTTGGGTCAGTCCGATGGCTTGCAGCGCTTGGGTTCCAGTGTGGTTTTCTTCTTCGGGCTAATCGTGAGCATGGGCGGCTTGGCCTATGCCATGCGCACGCTGCCCACAGGCACGGCCTATGCCGTCTGGGTGGGTGTTGGCGCTGTTCTGACCATACTTTACGGCATGGTTTTCGACGGCGAGCCGGTCACGCTGCTGCGCGTGCTGTTTCTGGCCGGTATCGTGGGCTGTGTCGCCGGGCTGCGGCTGGTGCAGGGGTAGCGCCGCTTGCCGTGGCGGCCTAAGGACTTGTTAACTCTGGCACCGTAAGATGTCAGTTTGTTTTTCGCATGCAATTCAAGGACGCTTGAGTAATGAATTTTTATCTTAGTGAGGATGTGGGCAAATTCATTGTCCGCTTGATGGTCTCGGTGCTGATCCTGTTTCATGGCATTGGCAAGGTATTGCATCCGCAGGCAATCAGCGGCATAAAAAGAATGCTCGCCGCCAACGGTCTGCCGGAGATTCTTGCCTTTGGTGCCTATTTCGGTGAAGTGGTCGGACCCATCATGATCCTGCTCGGTGTGTTCAGCCGCATCGGCGGCGCTCTGGTGGTCATCCACATGTTGTTTGCGATTGGCCTGGCGCACATGGCCGATATATTCGCCCTGACCGACAGCGGAGTCTGGGCCATCGAATCGCAGATGTTTTTCCTGCTCAGCGCGCTGGCCGTGATGTTTCTCGGCAGCGGTCGCTTTGCCCTACGCGAAGACTGACGGCGGAGTGCCCGCCAGGAAAACAACCGACCTCATGCGCTAACATTCCGGCATGTAGCAGCACTCTCATGCAACGCAGCCGCAGGGCCGGGCAGGTTGCCGACGCCAGTTTGTAATGCCGACGAAACAACATGCCGCATACAGGACAATCCATTGGACCCTGCCGGATCTGTGGATTTGGCAGCCCTGCTGGCACATGGCGGCGATGCCGCGGCGGATCAGGCTGCGCGTGCCCATTTCGCGCGCAACATTCGCCCGCAACTGGCGGCGCTGACGGATGAAGGCAGTCGGCGTCGCGTTGGTTTGCGGCTGTGGCTGGAATATTGTCGCGCCAATGCGAAACTGACGAGCGGCCGCCTGTTCGGCCAAGCCCTGAGCCTGGCTGGTTGGGCGTTGTTCGTACTCATGGGTCTGGCCGGCATGGGCCTGGTCACTGGCTTGCTGCTCGGCCCGCGGCAGGCGGTGCATGTCATCATATTCTTCGGCGCGACGCTGGTTGTGCCCTGGCTGTTGTATGGTGGCGGCATGCTGCTGCGCACCTTCGGCCGGCGCCGTGGGAGGCTGGCTCTCGTCGTGCGCATGGTGCTGCAGCTGCAGCAGCGCAAACAGCCGGCGCGCGTCAGCATCGCCGCCCTGCTGAATGACCTGGCTGAGCTGCACGCACCGCGCCGGGCATTGTCAGCCACCTTTGCGGGCTTGTGGCAGCGCGGTGCGGTGGGCTTCAATCTTGGCCTGATCGTGGCCTTCATCGGCTGCCTGCTGCTGTTCGACGTACGATTCTATTGGGAGACAACGCCGCGCATCGGCATGGAATCACTGCTGGCGAGCATAATCTGGCTGGTCGCGCTGCCATGGGGCTGGCTGTGGCCGCAGGCGGTGCCGGATGCCGAGGTCATCGCCGCCACGCGTGCCGTGGCCGGTTCTCTGCCGCAGGCCAATGCCAGCATCTGGTGGCGCTTCCTGCTGCTGGCGCTACTGGTGTGGGGGCTGCTGCCGCGCTTGCTGCTGGCAGCTTACTATCGATTGGTCGCGCACAGGGCGCTGGCGCATTTGACTTTCCAGGCGCCGCGTCAGCGGGCGTTGTGGCGTCGGCTCAACAGCATCGAGCGCGGTGAAGTGGCCGCCGGGCCGACCGATGGCGTGCTGGTGCTTGATGTCGGCGGCCACGGTGTCGACGGTGCGGCCGTGCGCGGTTTCTTGCTGCGCCGGCTGCGCGTGAATCCGCTGACAACGCGCGCGATCGCGGTGTTGGATGACGCACACGAAGCGCAGGCCGAGCAGGCGCTGGCGGCGGGGCCGGCCGGTGTGGTGCTGCTGGTGGAGGGCTGGACGCTGTCGCCGCGCCAGGTCCAGGTGCTGCATGCTCGCCTGCGCAGACTGTTAGGGGCGCGAGTGCCCATGACTTGGCTCGTGTTTGCGCTGGCCGCCGGCCAGCCGGTCGCGCCCGCCGATGCCGATCTGCAGCGCTGGACGCGGCAAATCGATAGCCTGCGTGATCCGGCCACGGAGGTTGCGGCTTATGACGGCTGAAATACGTGCCGCCGTGACCACCGCCATTCCGTGCTATGCCGTTGTCGGCAAGGTCAACATGGGCAAGTCGGCGGTGTTGGCCACGCTGCTCGAGGAAGACGACGATCGCATCATCCGCATCAGCCCCGAGCCTGGTGAAACCACGCGCTGCCAGATGCTGTCGCTGGTGCTGGATGGCAGCGAGCGCCTGCGTTTCATCGACACGCCGGGCTTTCAGCGTCCGATCGAGGCCTTGCGCGCCATCCGCGCGCTGCAGGACGACAGCGAACGCTTGCCCGATCGGCACACGCTGCAACAGTTCGTGCGCGCCCACCGCCAGGATTTTGTCGATGAATGCCTGTTGCTGGAGCCGCTGCTGGATGGTGCCGGCGCGATTTACGTGATCGATCCGAACGTGCCCCTGTACGACAGCTTTCGCGCCGAAATCGAGATCCTGCGCTGGACCGGGCGCCCGCGCCTGGCGCTGCTCAACAGCAAAGGTGAGGCGGCGGCAGAGCACGCGAACGAGTGGCGCGCCCACTTGGGCACGGCCTTTAATCTGGTGCGCAGCTTCAACGCCCACAAGGCGCGTTTCGCAACCCGCCGCCGGCTGCTGGCGGCACTGAACCAAATCGAGGAAGCGCATCAGCATCAGGTCGAGGAAACCCTGGCGCTGCTGGATGCCGAATGGGCACAGCGGCGCGAGCAGGCGGCGGAAGCCATGCTGCACTGCCTGGTGCAGGCATTCAATTACCGCGAGCAGGGGCATTATCGCGACACGGACGGCGCCACCGACAAGGCCCGGGCCGCGGCCCTCGAGCGCCTCGGGCAGCAATATTTTGCCCATATTGCCGAGCTGGAGCGCAACTGCAGCCAAACGCTGCTGCAAATCTATCGCCATCATGCGCTGCAGGCACAATCATCGGCGCAGCTGGCGCGGGCTCTGGGCCCGGATCTGAATCTGGCCCGGCGCGACACGTGGCGGCGCCTCGGCCTGACGCGCCAACAGCTGACCGCAGTCGGTGCAACCGCCGGCGCCGGCGCTGGCCTGGGTGTGGATGTCGCCGCATTCGGCCATACCTTGGGCTTGGGTGCCTTGCTCGGCAGCATCGGCGGCGGCGCGCTCGCCTTCTTCAAGGGCAACAGCCTGCCGACGCTGGCGCTGGACATCGGCAGCGGCCGGCAGTTGATGCTGGGGCCGCCGCAAAACCCCAATTTCGGCTGGGTGCTGCTCGACAGTCTGCTGCTGCGCTACCAGGCAGTACTTGCCCATGCCCATGGCCGTCGCGACGTGACCGAGCTGGCGGCTCCAGCAGCGGCAGGCCAGCCTGGGCCGGTGGCCGCCATGGCGCGTGCGCAGCAGAAGCAGTTCGTCCGTTTTTTCCGTCGCTGTCGCAAGGGTGATGGCAGCGACGAGGATGGCGCGACGCTGGCCGCCGTCGTGGACACGCTCACCAGCATCGAGGCGCAGCTTAGCTGATGCTGCTCGCGCCATGCTGCGCAGTGGCAAGTTGTTGCAGCAGCCTGCCGGCTATTGCTGGCCAGCCTGGTGCTCGACCTCGGCCTTGATGCTGTCATAGCTCAGCGCGCCCGAGATGACCTTGTTGCCGATGATGATGGTTGGCGTGGCGCGCAGGCGCAGCTGCTGCGCCAGGTCGCGATTCTTCTGCACCAGATTGCGCATCTTGTCTTCGGCCATGCATTGCTTGAGCTGCTGTACGTCGATGCCGTTTTCGACCGCCAAATCCAGGAATACGGGAGTCGGATCGTCTTGCGCCGCCCACTTTTGCTGCTTGGCAAACAAGGCTTCCTGGTAGGCCCAGTACTGGCCCTGCTCGCCGGCACAGCGCGCGGCGACGGCGGCGGCAAAGGCGTGGTCATGCATTGGCAATGGAAAGTCGAAGAAGATGAAGCGCACCTTGCCGGATGCGACCAGCTCGTTGCGAATACGCGCCGCAGTCGGGGCAAAGGATGCGCAGGCTGGGCACTGGTAATCGGCAAACTCGCGGATGGTGACGGGTGCATCAACAGCACCAACGGCCACGCCGTAGCGGTCGTAGTCCTGCTGGAGTTGCTGCATGGTGCTGGCGCTCAGCTGGTCGTTGCTGCCGGCCGCCACCTCGGCTTCAGCCTGTGAGCTGTTGCTCAGCCACATGATGAACAGGGCAATGACGATCAGCGCGCCCAGAATAAGCGCACCAGGCAGCAGCGCGCGGTACAAACTGGCTTGCCTGGGTGGGTGGTTGCGGCTCATGTTGAAGCACTCCTGAATAGGTTCGGTGAATATTTTACCGATATAGCATACTTGCGCGGAGCGACAAGTGCGATAGCGCCGCAACCATTGCGGCAGGCGTGGCTACAACAGCTCGGCCGGGCATGCCTGAGCGGGCTCGGGCAAGGCCAGGATGTTGGCTCGGGTCGTGCGCAAATGTGCCTGCAGCTCTGCGGATGCATGCGTCAGGGCGGTATCGATTGCAGCCAGTGCCTTGTTTCTGCAGCCTTGTTCAGCCAGCAGCTGGGCGAGGTTATTGCGCGCGACAGCGGCCTGTGGCTGGCGCTTGAGCAGCGCGCGCCAGGCATTTGCGGCGCCGTTAAAATCGTTCTGCGCATAGCGCGTGTTGCCCAGCCCCAGCCAGGCGGCTTCGGCCTCCGGCCAGCGGCGCGTGGCAGCAGCATAAGCCGGTTCCGCCGCTTGCGGTTGTACTTGCTCCAGACCGGCGACTGCGTCGAGATAGCGATGCGCGTCGCCGGCGGCAGGCAGGGAACCGGGTGCAAGCAGCACCAATCCCCAGTTCTCGGCCTTGTCCCAGTCGTCCAGAAACGCGCGCGTGTCGAGAATCTGGTTCTCGATGGTGCCGGAGTGCAGGATCAGTTTGTCCTGCTCCGGCTGGTAGCCGATGACGACGGCATAATGCCAGATCGGATAGAAATTCCAGCCCAGGTTCAGCAGCACCAATACCGGGTGATTGGCATCCAGTTCTGCCAGCAACGCCGCCAGGCGCGGTTCGATGACATAAGGCACGCGGCCATAACGCCGCGCGGTGGCAATCATTTCCGCCTGCAGGCTGCCCTTGAGGGCCGGCACCCAGACTTTCGGCACCAGCACGTCGGGCTGCACGTCGATGCCGCTTGCACCAAGCGACATGGCCAGCGCCGCGGGCCCGCACTGATAGCGTTCCTGAGCATAGAACGGCACTTGTTCCAGTTTGACCGTGCTTGCCTCAGCCGGCCGGTAATCCGGCAGGATCGGCGGCGCTGCGGCGCAGCCGACCAGCATTATTAACAGCAGCGCCGCGCCAAGGCAGCGCTGCAGGTGACGATAAACAGGCATTTGGCCGGGTGAGACAGCGTTTATCTGCTGAACAGACTCAGGACCCCGACAATGTCCAGGATGATCAGGACAATGAACACGATGCCCACCACGGCGAGCCCACTGGTGCCGCCGGCCGGCAGTTCGTCGAGGCGATTTTCCAATTGTGCCAATTGCTGGTCGGTCATGGCCGCCACCCGTGCCTGCACTTCGGCTGGATCAACACCCAGCTTGACCATTTGCTCGGTGACGCGCTCTTCGGCAAGCAGTTCCTGCACGTGATCCACGCGCGCGCTGCGTTGCTGCTGTTGCAACAGCGTCTGCGTGGAAATCATGCTGGCCTGCGCGGCCGGGACAAACATGAAAGTGCTCAGGTAGGCGCAGCTGGCCAATAGCGCGACCGCCCAGCGAAATCTGAATGTTTGCATGTAACACTCCCTAAATTTGTATTGCTATAGACGCAAGTGTCCGTGGTTCGATCCCCCAGCCTGTATTTTACGCAGATTGGCCATGGAATGTGGAATCAGCGGCATGGTGGCACTTTGAGCCGGCTCGCATTGGCCAGCGAGATGCGGCGCATTTATGCTGGGCTGATCATTTTGTGCCCTGTGGCGGCTGGGCTGCAGACCGCTGTTTCGCGTAAAATGACAGGCTTTCTTTAAGTAAAGCAAAGAGCGTTGCATGCAAATCGTCGCCATCGGAGCCGGAGCCTGGGGCAAGAACATCGTGCGCAATCTGGCCGAGCTGGACGCGCTGGCAGGTATTGTCGAGCGTAATGCCGAGCGGCGCGAAGAATATGGCGCGCAATACCCTTCCGCCACGATTTATGCTGATTGGCCCGCAGCCTTGGCCAGTGATTGCGCGGCCGTGGCCATTGCCACGCCGACGGCAGTGCATTACGAGATTGCTGCTGCTGCCCTGCGTGCCGGCAAGGACGTGTTCGTCGAAAAACCGGTCACGCCGACCTCTGCCGAGGCGCGGGCGCTGGCCGATTTGGCACGTGCGCAAAACCGCATCTTCATGGTTGGCCATTTGCTGCTTTATCAGCCGGCGGTGTCCTGGCTGGGTGACTATGTGCGCAGCGGCGCCATCGGCGAGCTGTTTTCCATTCGCCACGAGCGGCTCAACCTGGGCCGGGCACGCTCCGCCGAAAACGTCATCTGGGACATCGGCGTGCACGATATGGCCGTCATGCTGTATCTGGTTGGCGAGAAGCCGCGGCGCGTGCGCGGCACCGGCCACCGCATGCTCGGCCTGCCGGTGGAAGACGAGGTCCATGTACACTTGGAATTTGCCAACGGTGTGCGCGGCAATCTGCACACGTCCTGGTTATGGCCGGAAACCAACCGCCGCACCATTGTCCGCGGCGCCCGCGGCATGCTGATTTATGACGAAGTCGCGCAAACCGTCACCCATTATCACCGCTGGATCGATCAGGCATTGCAGAATCATGACGAAGGCAGCGAAGTCGTGTTCCAGGGGGATGGTCAACCCTTGCGCCTGGAGCTGCAGCATTTTATGGATCGGGTTGTCGATCGTGCGCCGGCGCGCTCGGACGGCGACAGTGCCGTCGCCGTCATCGAGACCCTGGAGCGCATTAATCAGGCAGTGGCCGAGGCCAGCTGTTATTGACCGGCAAGCGCAGTAAGCCGCAGCTGGCTTCAAGCGTATCTTTTCCTGCGGCCACTCTGCACGAGCATGGCGAGCAGCACCAGTACGGGAATGATTTCCAGGCGCCCCATCCACATGACGGTCATCAGCACCAGCTTGCCGCCGGCATTGAGTTCGGCGCTCACCAGGCCTGATGACAGGCCTTCTCCCGATTGCGCCGAAAGCACGTCAAAGATAATCAGCTGCAAGGGTGTGCCGGGCGGCACGCAATAGCTCATGAGCAATACGGCGATGCTCGCCACCACGATCCATGCATAGGTCAGAGCCGCGGCGCCACGAATCCGAGCCTGTGCGTCGCCTCTGGTCAGGGCTTCGCCGTCGAAGGTAAGGCGCACGATTTCATGCGGCTGGCGGGTGACATCGGCCAGGTTCCAGATAATGGATTTATACAACAGCACCAGGCGCAGCAGCTTGATGCCGCCGGTGGTCGAACCCGCCATGCCGCCGACACACATGGCCAAAGCCAACAAGAACCAGGTGCTCGGGTGCCACAGCTGCAGTGGCATGGCTTGAAATCCTGTCGTGGTCATGGCCGCGACCCATTGCAGCGCGCTGTCGAGCCAAGCGCTTTCCTGCAGCATGAAGCTGTTGCATGCCATCAGGCCTGCGCCCGCAATCAGGACTATCCAGAATAGCCTATATTCCGACCCAATGAACCAGATTCCCGGCCGGCGCTCGCGCATCACTCGATAATGAGCAAAAAAGCTGATGGCGCCGGCGACCATGATCGGCATGTACATCAGCTTTGCGACGCTGCTTGCCTGCTCCAGGCTGTCGTTGGTAATGGTGAAACCACCGGTGGATATGGCCGTCAGGCCATGATTGATCGCCTGCCATGCTGGCACCCCGGCAAGCCAGAGCAGGGCCACGGCGAGCAGCGAATACACGCCGTAAATCGACCATATCGCTCTGGCGGTCGAGCGCACGGAAGGCAGCAGTTTTTCTTGTCGCGCTTCGGAAAGGTATAAATCCAGTGCTCCCTGTTGCGGCGGCAGAATGGTCATCATCAGCAAAATCACGCCGATGCCGCCGACCCATTGCGACAGGCTCCGCCACCATTGCAGATAATGCGGCAATGCAGAGGCTTCCAGCACGGTCAAGCCGGTGCCGGTGAAGCCCGAGACGGATTCAAACGCCGCATCCAGTGGATTGATGCCGCCGCCGAGCACGAACGGCAGGGCGCCAAATAACGATATGACCAGCCATGCGAGGGCCGCGGTGAGCATGGCATGACGTTTGTGAAAACCGGTGTTGCTGCGCACGAGTCGGTGCAGTGCCTGGCCGCAGGCCAGGCATGCTGCCGCCGTTATGCCGAGAGCCATCAAGCCCGAGTGTTCGTTGAAGATCAGGCACACCGGCAGGGACAACAGGGCCATGACTGCCGGTACATGCAACAGGGCACCCACGCCGCGAAGAATATGTGTTGCATTTGCAAGCCAGAGGGTATCGCGATGGCGCCGCATGCCGGTCAAGTCGCGGTGCCGGTCAATGCGCTCAGCTCTTCCTGCTGCAAAGCCACCTGGCTGTACAGCAGCAGTTCATCACCCATCGCAAGCTCCATCTCCGCATGCGGATACAAGCGCTTGCCCTCGCGTTTGACCAAGACGATGAAAATGTCTTTGGGCATCGTCTTGTTCTTGTTGAGCTCGCCGATGCTGCGCCCCAAGAGCTTTGAATCTTCAGCCAGCATCACTTCATACACCAGGCCTTCGCCGGTGAGCGGCGTCACGTTTTCCTTGCCTGGATACATGGTGAGGTGGAGCAGGTAGCGCGCTGCCAGCAATTCGGGGTCAACCAGCGTATTCACGCCGAGGCGGACAAAAAGCGATTTGCGATGCTTGGAATTGACGGTGCTGACAAGGTTGTCTATCCCATATTCGCGGCCCAGCACCATGGCCATCAAATTGACCGAGTCATCATCGGTGGTTGCGATCAGCGCCCAGGCATTTTCGGCATCGGCCTCATCCAGAATGCCTTCTTCATCAATGCGCGCATGCAACACTTGGATATCGTAGTGTTGCGCGCAATGTTCCGCCAGTTCCTGATCCGGTTCGATCAAGGCCACTGAGTGGCCCGCGTCGCTGGCAAGTTTCACCAAGTGCTCGCCTACAGGCTGGGCGCCGACAATAACAATATGCATGGATCGACCGTTTGTGATTATTGTGCCGATTATACAAGCCATCAACAGCAAGCAATCTGCCGGGCAGGCCGGGCCGGTGCAGGCGGTATTTTAATCAAAGCCGCAAACAAACAACGTCCGGCGCGCGCGGCGATTGCCTGCAAAAGCACGCCGGTGGATGGCGAATCAGGTGATGCGAATGGGCATTATCCTGGCGCGAGCGTGTAACCGATCATGGGCTCAGACCGGCTGAGGAATACTTTGCATTGCGCCGAAATCAATGCTTGTCGTGGCCGGCTCGTGTGTTTGTCTGCCCAACAGGCGTTCGATGAGCGAGCCCTGCAGCGCTGGCTGGTCGAAGCGGAAGCGCTGCGAAAATGCCTTGGCAGGCAAAGGGTTGTTGTGGATATAGTCGAGGCCGCGAGGCAGTTTGCTTGCGGTCATGGCATCGCGCAGGGGCAGCCTGAGCGGTACCACGGGGTTGTCGTTGACCAGCGAGTATTTCTTTTCCTTGCCGAACAACTCGAAGCCGAAACAGCGTTTGTAGAAGCCGGCATGGTGAGGATGGATGCCGATGACAATGTCGGATCGGCCATGGTGCAAGGTATAATAGGCAACCCAACGCATCATCGCGAACAGCGCCTTGGCCGTGCGCTTGATCGACTGCCGCCGGTCGGCAAACAGGCCGACCTCAACCATTGCGGTGCCTTGCTGGCGCAGGCGATCCAGCGCTTCAGGATAGGCGTTGTCCAAGGGCAGCCCGCCGATCCGATCTGCCATCACCGTCATGGTCGATAGCACCGTGTGGCGCTGTTCTTCGTAAATGACGCATGCATGCGAACCAATGGCATGCGGTACCGCATGAATTCCCAGAGCGTTCCTGCTGATCAGCCCCTGCTTCCTGTAGCATTGATAGACTACGGCCCAGGCGCGTTGCACCTGCTCCACCTGCTGCGCACACCGATATATAGGCTTCATGATTGCTCCCCCGGCAACTGCCTGCTTATTGCTTCCGCCAACCTGCCATTTACCAGATTTGATCCGGTAACCCCACGGCGTTGGTGGAAAATAATGCTACGCAGTATACGGGTTTTGTCGTCATATGTCAGCGTCGGCCCAGATGCTTCGTGGCTTGGCTCGTGGATCATGCGAAGGTCGCTGGCTTTGGAAAGACGGCTTTCCGGAGTTGTAGCGGACACCCGTTCGCAGGAAGTTGCCCAAATAGGGTATGACATGAAGCCGGCACGTAGCTGCGGGCCCAAAGCCGCATAAATGTATTCATGTCCGGATATTGCTATGCAATCAAGCCGAACGACCTAATATCCGGCCGCCAAACTTCCCCATGCCAACTCGCTGGCGCTGAATGCTATATGAACCAAGCTGAATCTAAAATGAACAGGAAGGCTCGGATCTGCCATAAAGCGAATATGTCAACCGGCGCGTGTTGCAACGATTGTGCTTAGGGCGTGTTCACAATCAGCACGACGGCGCGCCGGCGGCCATTTTTTTGCAAGACAAGGCGCAGCGAGCGTACGGTAGTCACTCTACCGCAGCGAGCTGCAACGCAGGATTGCGGAAAAATGGCCCCGTCCCGAAGGGTTGCGCCCAAAATCGCGCCATCCTGCGTTGCGCGGCTTGGTCGTAGGAGTGCTACGACCGGCGCCACGCGCCTTG
>Ga0079226_10003729_pt1 | contig 11692 bp, 12 predicted proteins | sample Poulit2014_FD_76345 | JGI IMG/M metagenome (GOLD analysis project Ga0079226, IMG submission 76345) | Agricultural soil microbial communities from Georgia to study Nitrogen management - Poultry litter 2014 | ecosystem: Environmental > Terrestrial > Soil > Agricultural land | place: USA: Georgia... | reverse complement strand
GTGCTGCACGGATCTGATCACTCTTATCGCACTAATTTTTTAAATAATTTTAAAGTGCTATCAAATCTTCTTTTTTCCCAGTCGTCTCGAGTTGGTAACCACATTCACCGAGCTAAAAGCCATTGCTGCCTCAGCCAACAGTGGATGCAGCATACCTAAAATGGCCAGTGGGATCATCACCACATTATAGAAAAAAGCCCAAAACAGGTTCTGCCTGATCTTGTTAAAAGTGGCGCGACTCAATTTTACTGATTTTACCACCGCACTCAAGTTGCCTTTTACCAGCACAATATCACCTGATTCGATAGCTACATCCGTACCCGTTCCTATAGCAATACCTATTTGAGCCTGTGCCAGCGCCGGTGCATCATTGATGCCGTCCCCGACCATCGCAACGATCTTATCCTGCTGCTGTAATTGTTTGATTTCATCCGATTTTTGATCCGGCATTACTTCTGCAATCACTTCATCAATGCCAACTTCAGCTGCTACAGCCCGCGCCGTCTGTTCATTATCTCCTGTGATCATGATGGGTGTTAACCCAAAATCTTTTAAGGTTTCAATAGATTTTTTACTGTCTTCCTTAACAGGATCTGCCACAGCAATAATACCGGCTACTACTCCGTCTACGGCTACCAACATTGCCGTTTTAGCCTGCTTTTCTAATGTAGACTTTTGTTTGTTAACGGCTTCAGTCAGGCTAATATCAGATTCTTCAAGCATGTCCCGCGTTCCCACCAGCACCTTTTTAGCCTCATCCTTAACCTGAACCTCAGCCCGGATGCCTCCCCCAGTAACGGCTTCAAAATGATCCGTATTCAGCAATTCGTGGCCCTGACCTCTCGCATATTCTACAATAGCCCGACCTAATGGATGCTCAGATCCACTTTCAGCTGAGGCCGTTAACTGCACCAACTCATCTTCTGTAAAGTCATTAAACAACTTTATATCGGTTATGCTGGGTTGTCCTTCTGTAATCGTCCCCGTTTTATCCAGAACAATAGCATCAACATCTTTCATCATCTGGATGGCTTCGCCTTTGCGAATGAGAACCCCATTTTCGGCCCCCAGTCCTGAACCTACCATCAGCGCAGTAGGAGTAGCCAGCCCCAGAGCACAAGGACATGCAATCACCAGCACCGCAATAGCAGCATAGAAGGCCAGCGCAACGGCTCCCATTTCCGGGTTTATCCACGGTAAGAAACCCGAAGCCCAGACTATGATGCCGCCAAAGAAGTTGGGAAAGATAATCCATGATGCCAGCGTCAAGGCTGCAATACCCAATACGATCGGCACAAAAATACCGGTAATTCGATCTGCAAACTCCTGGATAGGTACTTTGGATCCCTGCGCTTCTTCCACCATTCTGATCACCTGATTCAGGAAGGTATCCTCCCCTACTTGAGTCGCTTTAACTTTAAGCATGCCATTTTTGTTGAGTGTAGCGCCAATGACGTTATCCCCTTTCGCCTTATCCACCGGCATCGACTCACCGGTTGCAAGGGATTCATCTACGCTGCTCTGGCCATCCGTGACTTCTCCGTCAGTTGGAATCTTCTCGCCGGGACGCACAATCATCAAGTCTCCCGGCTGTAAATCCTGCACAGCCACCTTTATTTCCTTTCCATTGCGCTCCACCGTGGCTTGCTTAGCCTCCAGCGTCATAAGCTTTTGAATAGCCTGAGAGGCCCGTCCTTTCGCTTTCGTTTCAATATAGCGGCCGGTTAGGTGAAAGGCCATAATCATCCCCGCAATGCCTGCAAAGCTGTGAAACGGAGGAGCTATTCCAAACTGATGCAACAGTGCTACCACGCCGGTAGAAAGAGCCGCCAGCGCCCCCATTGCAATGAGTACATCCATATTGGGCGTGAGGTTTTTTGCCGATTTCCAGGAACTTTTGATCGTTTCCCAACCCGGAATGAAGATAACCACCGCTGACAGCACCAGCATCCCAATACTAAAAGGGATATCCCCCAGAAAGGTATAGCCCCAAATCATTTCCGGAATCATCCACGCCATAATGGGAATTGTCAGCGCCCACGACCACCACATTTTATTCCAGGCCGTATCTAACTTCTGTTGCTCGCGCTCCTGCTTAGCTTCCGCTTTTGTCTGTCCGGATTCCGTCTCAACCTCCAGTATTTCATAGCCGGCTTTACCAACAGCTTCCTCAAAGTCTTCGGTTGTTAGACCATTTCGATAGCTAACTTGTGCGGTCTCTGTAGCCAGGTTTACGGTTACCTCCTGCACATCATCCATCTGTTGAAGTGATTGTTGTACCGAATTTACGCAGCTGGCACAGTGCATTCCCCCAATCTTAAGTGTCCGCTTCTTAGGATGCTCCTCAGCTACAGTATATCCTGCTTGCTCTACCGCCTCGTGAATCTCAGTTTCTGAAATTCGCTGAGGATCGTAAGTGATCATCGCCGATTCCGTAGCCAAATTTACCGAAGCTTCCTGAATGCCTTCCCGGTTATTGAGCCCCTTTTCCACGGCGGATACACAACTGGCACAATGCATGCCGTTAATTAGGATTGTTTTCTGGATTTGTGCTTCTTTTGTTACCATAATGTTGGATTGTTAGCGTTTACTATCTTTAAACCTGCGCATTAGCGCCTGAGTTTCAGGCCATCCCATTAAAAGAATAGCCGGCCTCTTCCACGGCCTGCTCAAAATCTGTTTCTGAAACCTGTTTACTGTTATAGGATACATTTGCAGTTCCTGATTCATAGGCAGCATGGACTTCCTCTACTCCTTCTAAGGCGGAAAGCGCCTTTTGGATACTGTCTGAGCAGCCGCTGCAGGCCATATCATCTATTTTTAAAGTAGCTTCTGTTAAAGAGTTCATATTAAATCTGTTATTATTGCGATTATTTTGAACATAACTTATGAAATACTCCTCTATTCTTTGTTACAGAATTATGACCAATTGTTACAAAACTTTGGTGGCAAGTGAGTTGACAATTCCCAGTTTGGAAGTACAGCCGGCTTTAAAATTTTAGGAATATAATCTTATAGCGAATAAGTAAAGGTCTTTGCCAAACCTTTTATATAAAACGTTACTTTTGGCCCCATTCCGGAATTCAAATGGGGTATAAGTTACTAACCCGATATCCTGGATCAGGCTCAGGATGAAGAGATAGGCTTTCCAAAGCAGTTTATAATATAGAACAGATTAAAGGAATAAATTCCTCTTACAGTATTTGGAGTAATGGATATATTTAGTACTCAAAATGTCTTCAAACGCTGTCCAGTGGCTTACGAAAGGAATCTCGCGCTTTCTTATAATCGGTAACTGACATACCCACTACTTTTTTAAACTGATTGGAGAGATAAGATACGCTGCTATAGTTCAGCTTCCAGGCAATTTCACCAAGGGTCATTTCTCCGTACGAAAGCAATTCTTTGACACGCTCAATTTTAAGATTAATAAGATATTGCTCTATAGTTGTCTCTTCCAGAGATGAAAAGCGACTGCTCAAGTCACTGTAATTATGATGTAAGCGTTCTGATAGATACTCCGATATTTTGGGCATTTCTTCGCTGTTCTCAATCTCTTGAAGATAAGTAATGAGCTGCGTTTTCACTTCTTCAACCAGAGCTGCCTGCGGCTCCCGGATAAGCTCAAAACCTTTATGCTGCAACTCCCGATCAATCTTTTTCAATTCACCTTCAGCAGGTGCTTGGGTTACTACTGCCTCGCCAAGTGCCACTTCTGCTTCGGGATAGCCCAGCTCTTCCAGGATTTGCTGTACTGCCATAATACAGCGATCGCAAACCATATTTCTAATTCTTATTTTATCCATAATTATCGTAGCCTGTCAGCTTCTTGGCTTATCGTGCTCTGTGTATTAATCACGAACACGTAGAATGAAAGTTAAACTACTTCCGATAAAGATCACAAAATTTATATTCTTCCCGGTAATAAATACCTGTCTCCCGCAGGCCAGGTGTATTAAAGTTTATATGCCCACTTATATAACAGTTTAAAAAAGTAGTTATGGCAGGTAAACACAGAATCAGATTATAGAATAACGATGGCATGAAACTTGTTTTATTTTTAAAGAGCGAAATATGATGCAATACAAAAGCCTTTGTAATAATTTTATTAAGTTTTACATTTAATATCCGAGAGACGATATTATATCATTAAAAAAAGAGCGATTAAATCGCTATTAAAAATAACACATTATGCAACTATGCTTTTTCGAAGATGAAAAACTAACTAATTTCCATCCACTCACGCTAACACGTCCCCTTGATGATCTACGCATTGGCATTTTTACAATTGCTGAAAAATGGCGTCGTGCACTCGATGAAGACTCCTTCAGTCGCATACTCCGTACAAATTTAAGTGGTACTTTTAAAGGTGGGTCAATTGATAAAGGAGATTCCTGCGTTTGGATCAATTCCCGTTATTTACCTAATGACCAGCTACTGAAAGAAATTGATAATTTAAGCGAAGGGACCTGCTTACAATCAGGTGAAGATGTAATTGCCGCTCATACAGATGGAGCCTCTTCTCAACAATGGCTGGAAGAAGGAACACCTGATTTTAGCAATCTACTGGTCGTGCAAAGCATGGGATATGAATGCCTGGAACATCTTTGGGATCTATTTCAGATGAACGGGCGCTCAATAAAGGATGATTTTGAGCACATCCAACACGTCCGGAAAGGATCTATCTCACTTGATGCTTCTCTTTTAAAAGAAGGTGAAATAACTGTTTGTGAGGATGCGGAAATTGAGGCCCAGACAGTCCTGGATGCCCGGGAGGGACCTATTTATATAGGACCCGGGGCTTCAGTCCTGGTAGGCTCTGTGCTTCGCGGCCCCGTTGCCGTTTGCGAAAATGCTATCATCAAAGCTGGATCTACCATCAATGAAGATACTACGGTCGGACCTGTCTGTAAGGTAGGTGGTGAGGTTGAAAACACCGTCTTTCACTCTTACTCCAACAAAGCCCATCGAGGCTACATTGGAAATTCGGTGGTAGGTCAATGGTGTAATTTTGGCTCCGGTACAACCGTATCAAATCTTAAAACCAATTATGGAAATGTACGGGTAGCAGACTGGGAAACAGGGATAGACGAAGACAGCGGCGAGCAATTTATCGGAATCATGATGGGCGACCATTGCAAAACGGCTATCAATAGTGTAATAAACTCAGGAACGGTTACCGGGGTTTCTTGCAATATTCTTTCACGTGATTTTCCTCCTACCCTTATCCGCTCGTTTAGCTGGGTCGGTTCAAATGTTGTTCAGCCTTATCAGTTAGATAAGGCAATCCGCGCTATGAAAAGGATGATGATACGGCGCGATATAGAGATTACGGATGCCTATGAAGACATGATGAGCACCATATTTAAACAACGTTATCATGGGCATCCGGCCTAAGGGAAGAATTCTAAAATGAAGTTGAATTTTCTCCCAAAAGCTGACTATATTTGAGGCTTCTTTGAAAGCCCAAGTGGCGGAATTGGTAGACGCGCATGCTTCAGGAGCATGTGAGCAAACGCTCGTGAAGGTTCGAATCCTTTCTTGGGCACTAAAAAGTGCCATAAATAGTTGTTTATATTATATATGTGGACTTCTGTTAGATATATTCAATAATATTTTTGATCATACCCTTTCCTCACGTCCTCTTTCTTATGCTCGTAACGGGTGGTTAGAAAATACCCTGTATTAACACCTTTAAGCTTATATAAGCTAACAATAATATGCTAAGACACTTATATAAAAATAGATTAAAGAATATAATCTTACTATTTTAATTTACCCCTCCCTGCTTCCAAAAGCTTGTTGTTCCATTTTCCTTTATGCATAATACAGGTAAACTGTGCTAGCCCGACACGGCAATCGGCCGATGCGAAAGTTCTTCCGTGCTGTAAGAACCATTTTTGTAAGTTACCTTATACCATTTTTCCCGATCAATTGAGTAGTAATAATCCTGATAATTAGCCAGTTTACTCCGCTCTAATTTCATCACTTCATCAGATAATGCTTGCTTAAGCTCAGGCATGAGTTCTGAATATTCGTTTGCTCCTACATATACTAATCCCAAGCTAAATGGTCCATCAAGATCAAGAACCATAAAAGGGATGCTATCATTAACCATAAACCAATACTCAAACTGAATGGCCATAGCCGGTATAAAATCATCCCTATTAATTAAAGTTTTGATCGTTTTTGTGGGATTTCCGTGGGTCTTTTGCAGACGCGCCCGAATCTCATTCGTTTGACGCTGATCCAGCTCAACCTTGCTTTCAAAACCATCCGTTATCCAGTCAACATCTTCAAATTTATTTTTAAACCAACTAATTCGATCGGCACTTACCTTTTCAATTTTCGGATTCTTGAGCTGAGCATATCCCAAAACTGCGGTAAATAATAACATAACAAGAGTGAGTGATAGTGTTTTTTGTAACATCTTAATTATTATCCTATATAGTATTAAAAGAAGTACGATCGAATAAAGCGAATCGACCTCTTTATTTAACGAAGAACCCCATGCATTAGAATTTACTTTAGGTAAAATAAGTAATTTCGTATATATATCAAGATTATATCAATAATTCTTATATATAATTATAAAATAGCGTAATTCTTCGTTCTGCTATAGTCAGTAATAATGTTTTTTTAGGGTAGTTTATTGCTTTTGATATGCTATAACTTAAGTTCTTATTACCAAAATCCTCTCATTTCTCCCTCTTAAATAAATAATTTCAGCTTATGTAATTCAACCAAATCAATTCCTCGTTTCCACAACTGGCAAAAATATACAATCCACCTATTGTATATACGACAATGCAACATATTCGTTAATAACTTATAGGATACGACGCGCTGTAAGGTACCGATTCGCCCAGTATTTTTTCTTCAACCGACTTATTGTAACCCCTTCTGAAGTCGATGCATGCATAAATTTCTTATCATTTAGAGCAATACCTACATGGAGCGTACGCCGCCCGGTGCGAAAGAAGATTAAATCTCCGGTTTGTATGGATTTTCTCCGTACACCTTTCCCTGCACTCATCTGCTCATAGGTTCTCCGCGGTAAATCAATATTAAAATATTCCTTAAATACAGTATTAACAAACATTGAGCAATCAATGCCGTGAATGGTAGTCCCTCCCCATTGGTAAGGCGTCTCCTCCCATTTTTGATAGGCTTGATGCAGTAAATACGTTGATTTATCCGCTGTAGTATACTTAATGCGATCTTTCTGAATAGGAACAGGTTTTAAAGAAGAGTCGCTCCCATTCACCGCTCTTACAGTTATCATAGAAAATGAATCAGTAGAATCAGACGAATGAGGTGGCTGTGACTTGGAATGTGCTTGCGGTCGGGAATATCCCGGAGATGAAGTCTGCTTTAAGGCTCCACATCCAGCTATCCCCCATCCTAAAAAAAGTAGTACTAAGCTTACTCTGAGATACGCTGCCATATGTTCCCGCTTTTGGGCTTAATGTCTGCCTAAAATAATTTATATTAAAATTAATAGCACAACATAAAAAATTAAACGGTAAATACTATAATGCAACTTTTAGTAAATATTGATCATGTGGCTACGCTGCGAAACGCACGCGGCGAGGGATATCCGGAACCTGTTAAAGCGGCAGAGATTTGTGAACAGGCCGGAGCCGAAGGTATTGTCTTCCACCTTCGGGGCGATCGCCGCCATATTCGTGATGAAGATGTATATGCTTTAAAAGAATCTGTACAAGGAACAATTGATTTTGAGATGGCTGCGACCGAAGAAATGCTCGATATTTGCCTGGATGTTCAGCCCCATTTCGTGATGCTGGTGCCCGAACGCCGTGAAGAGCTTACTACCGAAGGCGGCCTTAATATGGATGCGGTGTTTGATGATTTTCAGCAACGCGTCTTTCCAAGATTAAATGACAGGCCTATCGGAAAAGGTCTTTTTGTTGATCCGAATGAAGGAGATATTAAAAAGGCAGCAGAGCTGGGAAGCGACCTTATAGAACTTCATACGGGAACCTACTCTAATGCGGTGGATGAAGAAGATCGCCAGCATGAATTAAAGCGCCTAAAAAGGGGAGCAGAGTTAGCTCATGATCTCGGCTTAAAAGTAAATGCCGGCCATGGCTTAAACTTCCACAATCTCCCTGATTTTGTTGAGACTGTTCCCCACATTCACGAAATCAGTATTGGCCATGCATTAATCTCTTCCGCACTATTCCTGGGACTTGAAGAGACGGTCAATAGATTTTTAGCTATAATAGACGAGTATTAATATGAAAAATACAGAGAATCACCGTTCCGGCTATGTGGCCATCCTTGGAAAACCCAACGCAGGCAAATCTACGCTTATGAATCGCCTGCTGGGCAGCAAGGTATCAATTACCACCCACAAGCCACAGACTACGCGACATCAGATTTTGGGTATTCACTCGGAGGAAGAACTTCAAATTATCTTTCTGGATACGCCCGGTGTAATTAACCCCAGCTATGAGCTGCAAAAGGCCATGATGAAAACAGTGGACCGGGCCCGAACGGATGCCGATATTATCCTGCTCATTGTGGATGTCACCGATCCCGAAATACCTGGGCGCATCTTCAATACATTCGGCTCTATGAAGGACAAGCAGATCTTTCTGGTGATTAATAAAATTGATAAACTCTCCGAACAAGAGTGTGAGATTGTCGCTCAAAATATCCAGGAGAAATTCGATTTTGACGAGACTTTATTCGTTTCAGCCATCAATGGGAATGGCCTGCAAGCACTGATGGATACGGTAAAAAGTAACGTCAAGTCAGGCCCGCCCTTTTACCCCAAAGATATGCTAAGCGAACAGCCGGTGCGCTTTTTTGTAGCTGAGATGATTCGGGAACAGCTGTTCCTGCTTTATCATCAGGAAATCCCCTATTCTACGACGATTGATATCGTGCAGTACGATGAACGTGATGATCTGGATTATATCAGCGCGGATATTATCGTTAACCGCGAGTCCCAAAAGGGCATACTCATCGGCAAAGGCGGAAAGGCTATTAAAAAGTTGGGGAAAAGTGCACGGGAGGTGATCCAGGATTTTGTAGACAAAAAAGTATATCTGGATCTGCACGTAAAAGTCCGTGAAAAATGGCGTGAAAACCCCAGCCACGTTCGCCATTTTGGCTATTAGGATATATCTCTCTTACCTGAATAATTTTAGTTCTCAAAAATATTGCGAGTCCTTTTCCCCAAACAATACGTACGTGTACTGGCAATAGCAGGAATAGAGTTCCGATAGCGCTTTAAAAAGAATGCATAATTTGTATCTTCTCTAAAGCTGTCATGCGTCAGCATTACTATGACTATATTTGGTAAGCACAATCAGTTTCGAATGGTATACGTTAATCACTCAAACCAGAAGATTGATCATTATTTAGATTAATCACACAAATAAAATTTTCATGAAAGACTTATCTGCAGCGATCAGGCCGTGGTTGTTACTTATTTTAGCTACAATAATAACATTACCCTCTTCAGCCCAGGATAACAGTCCCCCATTCACACGGGCCGATACGCTTCGTGGTTCCATCACTCCGCAACGCGCCTGGTGGGAAGTCACTTTTTACGATCTAAACGTCAATATACAACCCGAGGATTCTACCATCAACGGCTATAACGAAATCACATACAGCGTTACAGGAGATCCGCAAAAGATGCAGATAGACCTGCAGGATCCGCTTCGCATTGAAAAGGTTAAGCAGAATGGAAAAGAGTTATCATTTCATCGTGTCGACTCATCCTATGCCTATTTTATTGATATGCCCAAAAACTTAGAGAAGGGATCGTATTATACCGTCACCGTTTATTACCACGGTCATCCGAAAGTTGCCGCTCGCCCTCCCTGGGACGGTGGTTTTGTATGGGCCCGGGATTCAAAAGGAGCCCCATGGGTGGCTACTGCTAATCAAGGTCTCGGCGCCAGCGTTTGGTGGCCCAATAAAGATCATCAATCCGCCGAACCGGACAGCATGAGCATTAATATTACCGTCCCCGACCCTATGGTTGAGGTCTCCAATGGTCGGCTACGCAGCAAAACTCCACATAACGATGGAACTACTACCTGGAGCTGGTTCGTCACAAACCCCATCAACAACTATAATGTGGCTATAAATGCAGGAAACTTTGTTAATTTTACAGATACCTACTCTGGATTAAAAGGAGAGCTGGATCTAAGCTTCTGGGCCCTGGAGGATCACCTGGACGAAGCAAAAAAACAGTTCAGGCAAGCAAAACCCATGTTGCAGTGCTTCGAAAAATGGTTTGGACCCTATCCTTTTTATAACGATGGGTATAAGCTGGTTGAAACCCCTTATTTAGGAATGGAACATCAGAGTGCCGTAGGCTATGGAAATGGATTTGAGAATGGTTATGAAGGCGTGGACCTTTCGGGAACCGGCTGGGGATTAAAATGGGACTTTATTATTGTTCACGAAAGTGCACATGAATGGTGGGGTAACAGCATCACTACCGAAGATATAGCGGATATGTGGGTACACGAAAGCTTTGCCAGCTATGCAGAATCGATCTATACTGAATGCCAATTCGGCAAGGAAGCTGGCGCTGAATATACCATTGGTCTGCGCCAGCGTATTAAAAACAACCGCCCCATCATCGGTCCATACGGAGTCAACAAGGAAGGGTCAGGAGATATGTACTACAAAGGCAACAATATGGTGCATACCATTCGCCATATTATTAATGACGATGCAGCCTTCAAAAGCATCCTCCACGGGTTACAGAAGGACTTTTTCCATCAGACAGTAACCACTGAACAGGTCGAAAATTATATTAATAACCGCACTGATTACGACTTAGGGCCGGTTTTCGATCAATATTTACGACATGCAGAAATTCCTATATTCCAATATAAACTATATGGAGATACGCTCAAGTATCGCTGGAAAGCCAAGGTCGAGAACTTTGACATGCCCATACGAGTCCTTGTCAGCAAGGATAAATATGTGAGATTACAGCCGACAGTAAAGGAGTGGAAGACCACAACGGTGGACCTTTCCAACCCGGATAACTTCAAGGTAGATAACAACTTTTACGTCTATACCGAGCAGATACAATAAAAGGATAAAGGCCCGTACAGAGCAACAGCTATATTCCTAAGTAGGAATTTTATTTTATTCTTGTTTGGTAAACTGTAAACGCGTATGTTTAAAACGAACTTTTTAAAGTCATTACAGAATGAACCGAATCCGTACACGTATTATGTGTCTCTGTTGCATGTGCATGGCAATGCCGCACCTGCAACCGGAGAACTGATTCGCTTCTAAACAGGCTATCAGCTCTTCGGGAGGTCCCGAAGAGCTTTTTTTAGATAGGCCATTGTTCTTTTAAAATACTGGCACTCTTATCGAGAAAAGCTGAGGGATCAGGCCCGTTGATGCTTTGGCAACCATTTCGCACTCTTAAAAAGAATGCGGGAAAGGTGCTAAGTCCTGCTTCGAATATCGGAGAAAGATGAGAGTTGAGGTCACTCTTCATGATTGTTTTGAAAGCCTCTTCTGAGATCTTCTCTTCAAACAGAGCAGGATTTCGGAAGAGGCTTTTTTATTTATTGACTATAAAACAATAACAATTAAACCACTATGAGTGACAACCTAAGTATAGAAACAAAATGCGTCCAGTCAGGATGGCAACCCGAAAAAGGGGAGCCAAGAGTCC
>Ga0079226_10003728_pt1 | contig 11695 bp, 8 predicted proteins | sample Poulit2014_FD_76345 | JGI IMG/M metagenome (GOLD analysis project Ga0079226, IMG submission 76345) | Agricultural soil microbial communities from Georgia to study Nitrogen management - Poultry litter 2014 | ecosystem: Environmental > Terrestrial > Soil > Agricultural land | place: USA: Georgia... | reverse complement strand
GACGTTTTTTCGATTACCTTATACAAATATTTATCACGAAAAATACGTTTTGTTTCTATCAACATCTCTTTTGCTGTTTTTAACACCGACCACTCATGCGCCCACTTTTTCAATTTTTCTTGTTCCATTTGAAAACGATGTGTTGTAGCGGAATAATCATCTGATGTTTCCATATTCGCAAGTTTGGCACGCTCGTTCGCTAGATCCTGTCTCAACTCTTCTATCTGTTGTGTCAGTTGGTCCATTCTTTGTTTTGTTTCTTTTATGTTTTCCTGTAAATCAACTGAACCAATAACCTGCATTAACATTCTTTTGAATTCCGTCTGTGTAAGAATGGATGTAATTTGATATTCCAATTGATCTTTTCTTGTTTTATACGATTCTTTATTTTCTACCTTATTTGCGTGAGCATAAAATTCGTCGGAAGTATGAACGTTTGCATGATGGAATAATGATTCCACTTCTCTACCGAAAATCATAAGCCGATGATTGATCTCCTTTTGACTTCTTTTGTTTTTTTCCATCCATTCGTCAAATTGCTTAATACGAGACAATGTTGCTTGTCTTTGTTCCAGGTATTCACCAAGCAAGTTATACTGTGATTCAACCTGCTCCTCGTAGGCTATTTCGCGGTGTTCGAAAAATTGTGCAAGCTCTTTTACCAATCCATCCTGGATATTTTCTAGTTTCGTAAGGTCCCCTTTTTGTTCGATTTGTTTTTTATAAAAATGTTGTATATTCTTCAGTTTTTGAAATAGCTCAGGCCAATATGATACACGGATTTCTTTCAAAAAGGGATACAACCTGTATTGTTCTTCCAATTGATTCATATAACGGGATTCTTTCGCTTGCAACCCTAGTTCCTTCTCTTCACATTGCAACATTTGAATTTCCAGCGTTTTTTTATTATTTGATAGTGTGTGTAATGCCTGTTGCTTTTCCTGTATATCCAAAAGCTTTTGTGCTGCATGTTCCTTTTCTTCTTTCGTTATTGAAACTACCGGCGTCTGTTTCTTATCAGCAAATAATGGAGACAATGATTTAACAGATCGGTTTTGCCCAATCCATTGACCCAAACCTGCTATGAGTATAAAAAAAGAAACAATAAAAAAGGTGTCAGATGTATTCTCAAACATGGCAAATGCTGCGAACAATATCGTTAATATGACACTCGTTGTTAAGATGATTTTGCTTTGCCTTTTTCTCTTTTTGGCAATTTGTTGCCACATTGATTTATTATCCTCGCTGTTATCTGACTGTCGATGTATATCGTTCTGGCGATGATACGTCTCTATCTTATCAGATAGGCTGATTATACTTGCCTTATCCGGAATAGATTTCTTGAGATTTTTCTCATCCGCCGTCAAACTATCTTTTTTCTCCTTTAAAAGAAATAATTCATCTTCTAATTGTTCCCTTTCAAGATGAAGTTGTTCACTTATTTGTTTTAACTCATTCCACCTTCTTTCAAGATGAAAAGGAAAACTCATATCCCCCATTGCCTCCATCGTCAAGCCAACTTCCAATTGTTCCAACTCGGCTTGTAATTGCAATTGGCCTTTTTCGATTGTTTCACGAAGCAATTGGAGATCCCGCTGATTGGCCATATATGTTTGTTTTGTTGAAAACAATGTTTCCACCTGTATGTAAACAGATTCATCGTACAATTGTTTCTTCAGGGCGCGTTGTTTTTCATTGTAAGACTTAAGATTATCCTTTAGAACAGTCAACTCGCTTTTTAAAGGCAGGATTTTATCATCCAATTGCTTCAGTCTTTTCAGTCCATCTTCAGGAAATGGAAGGGGATCCGGATACTGATCCAACTGTTCATCAATATATCTATACTCCTCGATCATCGGCAATGCTTGATTGTTTTTCTCAAGCAATCTACATGCTTTTTCCTCCTTTGCATACTGTTCCTGTAGTGATTCCATCCTTTCACACAAATAGTCGATGTGCATTTTTTTAGATCGATATATATCCACATCATTTTTATGATTCGCGAGTAATTGCAGTAATTGATCCAATGTTTCCAATTGCTGATTCATGACAGGCTTTTTCCCAAAAGGTTTGAACAGATTCCCCATCTGGTTATCCAACTCTTTTTCAATTGAAAGTATGTTTTTAGAACCCGTTAATCCAATACTTAACAACACATCTCCTAAATCGGCCTCAGACATTGTTTGTATATCACTTAAGTCCATGGCGGAAAAGGAAAAGACAGATTGATATGTCTCGTATGTCATTCCATGCAGGCATTCTTTCAACCATTTTTCTGTATGCTCTTTTCCATCTGATGTATAACATAATGCCTGGCCATTTCGCACTTCATCAAATCGCTCAATCGTAAATTCACCAAACCTTTCATCTAACACTAGCAAACGCCCTCCGGTCCGACTACTGGTTTTAGGACGATAAAGCATCCTTCTTTTAGGTGGAAACCCAAATAACATGAATAAAATGAATTGCTGCAGAGTCGATTTACCTGCTTCATTTCCACCATATAGACAAACAAATGATTTGTTTTCAAGGTTGATTGTTTCATCGACCCACTTGCCGAACCCATTGATTGTCGCACGTAATAAGCGCATACTATTCACCGCCATTCTTCAGGAGTTCTTTTATCAATAGCTTTTTTGCTTTATTTTTTATTGTTTCTTCTTCTTTCTCTGATGGCGTAGACACATATTTCCTCACTTTCCGATGTTGGAATAGATCCGTTAACAAAGGTTGTATAGACACATCGGCAAAATGGCGCATCAGTTCACCTGCAAAATGTTCACCATGAAGCAGGTCATTTTCCATTGGATATTCATGTTCTTCCACCTCAAAACGAAAAATATAACGCCAGTTCGTCTGCAAGACCAGTGATTCATTGATAAGCCCGATGATCTCATCGAGATATGCCTCTTTGTTCCAATTGCTTAATTGTTCGGTGTGGCTTGTTAACCTTAGACTTATAAGTTGAGGGGATGGTTTGTTCATTGACATAGTTATACTATCGTGTATTTTTCGTTCCAATTGATGGATCTCGTTGCAATCAGATGCATCTATTGTGTGACGCCGAAATTGAATGGTTTCCAAAGGAATAAAAGTCGTCTCGACATGTCCGGGTGATAAGGTAACATGATAACACCCTTTCTCACCCGTTTCCTTCCGATTTCGGCCTTGTATGTTTCCAGGGTAGACAACAACAGGATCTGTGTGCAGCACCTGCCGTTTATGTATATGGCCAAGCGCCCAATAATCAAAAGCACTTTCGGTTAAATCCCTTATTTGAAAAGGGGCATACACATCGTGTTCTGTATTTGAGGAAATGCTGCCATGAAGCATAGCGATATGATATGGAATGTGGTTATCTTTGATTTCATATTCACTCGCTTTATTCGTATGAACACTTCTGTTTTCATAACTGAATCCATAAATGGAGGCTAAGGGGACCCTATCTTTCTTGAATACAACATGGCTAACTTTCTCTTCCGTAAATTCATATACATTGTCAGGGTATGTGATAGGATGGACATTACCATTGACAAAATCATGGTTCCCATATGATACGTATACATTGATATGGTGTTTTTCCAACTTCTGGAACCCATTTCGCAGATGAATTTGTGCTTTTAATGTTTGCTTCTCATTATCAAACAAATCGCCCGCAAGCAAAACAAAGTCCACTTCCTTCTCAATAGCGGTTTCCACTAGGTTTTCAAAGGCTGTGAACGTACTTTCCCGAATATCATGAAATAAATGTTCAGGTACATGTGTCAAACCAGAAAACGGACTATCCAAGTGCAAATCGGCTGCATGTAAAAAAGAAACATGTTGTGACATTTCCACACCCCACTCATTATTCGTTATCCCTATTCTAACAAAAATGAATGACGAATACACGTTCGGTGATGCAAAAACGTGATTGGCATTCATAACCAATCACGTCTTGATTTTTCAATTTTCTTTTTTGGATAGTGAGATTGCTTTTTTAATGTCTTTTAAAGAACTGGATTTACCGTACATTAAAACGCCACCTTTGTAAATCCGGGCCCCGGCCATAGCAAGAAGTATAATCGTTACAACTAGAGTACTGTAGGCAATAATGGTTTCCCACATTGGAATATCCAACATCCCAATTCGTAAAAACATCACCATCGGCGTGAAAAATGGAATTTATGAAGTGATGGTAACAATCGCTGAATCAGGGAATCCCATGCCGAACATTGCGTAACATTAAAAAGTGTACCATTTCATTCCCTCTAATGTCAGGGGTGCTTTACTTTTCCGTCGATATAATATCTAATCGTTTTGATTGAAGTGAGTTTGATTTTCAAAATCGCCTGAGTTGTTTATAATGAATGTAATATTAATTGACGAGGGAGGGATTCACATGAACACATATTCATTAACCGTTTTCTCACAGAATGGTGAAAAGCTGCTTGATGAAGTGTTTGAAGCAAAAAATAATGAACAGGCTAAGGAAACTGGTAATGCCATGTTGGCAGAAGAAGGCTATAGCGAATATACACACCGGTGTGTCACATCCAATGGCAAATTGGTATTATTCCACCGATAATGGCAATTAAATAATCATTCAAAAAAACTACCAATCAGTCCACTTTCATTCTCCTGATTGGTAGTTGACATGTTTCAAAATTCATTCATAAACTTTATTCCGATTAATTATTTTTCGGGCGTACCATAAAGCTCTTCCAAAGGCTTTGTAATGATTTGACTTAAATCATTGATTGCTGTATTCAAACGCTGTTCTTTTTCCATCAAATTAGAAATATCTGGGTGCTGTTGTACAAGTTCCACAACATTCCGTGCTTTTTCAACTTCTTCTTCTGTAATATCCTGACCTTGCATTTGTTTTTCTTGTAATGCAAGCTGTGTATCCCGGAAGTTATCGAACATCTGCTTTGATGACGGGTCTGCCATCACTTTCTCAAATGCTTCTTTCAAAGCTTGAAAATCATCGCTTTCCCGAATGGAATTCTGTAGTTCATATGCACTATCATACATGTTTGACATGCTTTATCCTCCTTCATGATTACATAGAAAAACACGACTTTTACGAATGGATTCACATCAATCGACATTAAAATAAAAGCCAATATTTACTATTTAAAGTTTTTGAACATAACGCTACTATAACAAACACATTTATATCTGTATACTGGTATCATTCATTGCACTTGAAACAACTCATGTTTGAATCGATTTTCTAATTCCGTTTTCATTGCTATAATGAAGGATATGCGTTAGGAAAGAGGGGTAAAAACAAATGATCAAACGACTGCAAAAACTATTTCCCTCCTTGATAAAAAGGAAAGACATCCAACCAGATGCTTATAATAAATACCTGTGGTACATATTGGAACAAGACAACATAATCGGTATAGCTAAAGATGAAATAACTGCAAAGGACCATGAATTGCTCTCAACGTTCTTAAGACCGTATAACAGGCAACTCCCACAACCAACCCATCAAGAGAAGACTTGGATGGAACGGATCCAAACGAATGCAGATCAATCAGAAAATCCACAAGGTAGTGCGTATCGGTTCGTCTATTTCTCTATCCAAAAAAACCGTATCGATCCACTTTCCTTCAAGGAAGCTATAGAAACTATTTTTCAAATGGACGTACCTATTTTATGGCACAGTGAGTATCAAGGGGTTATCATCGAAGAATTTTCGGAAACAAAAGGAGAGACATTTTCATATGAACAGATAATCGATACATTGATGAGCGATTTATATGTAAAAATCACCTTTTTTGTTGGCGCTGTATTAACAAGCTACCATGATATAAAATTGCAATACCAATCACTCTTGAAGGGGGCGGAAATTGCATCAGCTTATTCACAAAAATCAGTACTTACATACATCGATATTGTCCCGTACCTCTATATTGAGGATATGGATAGGACAAAACGAAAGTATATAAGAGAATCTATCCTAAGGGAAACAATTGATGATCAGGAACTTCTAAAAACAATGCAAACCTTCATACAATGCAATCTGAATATATCCGAAACCGCTAAGGAGCTTTACATGCATCGTAACAGTTTACAATATAGGCTAGATAAGTTTTTTGATAAAACTGGGATTGATGTGAGACAATTCCATCATGCCATGACACTTTATCTCGTTCTAAAAAGCGAATAATTCCGCCAATCAAAAACATGCACAAAAACACCGGCAAACTTTGTGCATGTTTACTATTACAATATAGGATTCCTTTCTATATAATAATAAGTAGAAAAACGTTTACATAAGTGGAGGGAATCAAATGGCAGAATTAAAATTGAATTCAATACAAAAAGTTTACGAAAAAGGGGCCGTTCCAGCAGTTGATGATTTCAATCTGGATATTGACGATAAGGAATTTGTGGTCTTCGTCGGACCATCCGGTTGTGGTAAATCAACCACACTCCGTATGATAGCCGGTCTAGAAGAAATCACAAGCGGCGACCTTTACATTGACGATAAAAGAATGAATGATGTAGCTCCAAAAGACCGAGACATTGCGATGGTTTTCCAAAACTATGCATTGTATCCACATATGAATGTATATGATAACATGGCTTTTGGATTAAAATTACGTAAGTTCAAAAAGGATGAAATTAAAGAACGGGTCGATAATGCAGCTGGTATATTAGGTCTTGATGGGTATCTCGACAGGAAACCAAAAGCATTATCCGGTGGACAAAGACAGCGTGTTGCGTTAGGACGTGCCATTGTACGTGACGCAAAAGTATTCTTGATGGATGAACCTTTATCAAACCTGGATGCTAAGTTGCGTGTACAAATGCGTGCTGAAATCCAAAAACTTCATAAAAGACTGCAAACGACTACGATTTACGTGACACACGACCAGACAGAGGCCATGACAATGGCCACAAGACTTGTTGTCATGAAAGATGGGATCATTCAACAGGTCGGTGCTCCAAAAGAGGTCTATGATTTACCTCAAAACGTCTTTGTAGGCGGCTTTATCGGCTCACCATCCATGAACTTCCTCTCCGGCAAACTGACAGATGGACAGTTCAAAATGGAAGATGTCTCCATAAAGGTTCCTGAAGGTAAAATGAAAGTCCTACGTGAACAAGGCTATGTGGACAAAGATATCATCTTGGGCATCCGTCCCGAGGATATCCATGATGAACCGGCATTCATTGATGCCACACCTGAAACAAAAGTTACTGCAACAATTGATGTAGCAGAATTGATGGGTGCAGAATCCTATCTTTACTCAAAAATAAATGAACAGGACTTCGTTGCACGTGTTGACTCACGTACAGACATCAGCGGTGGTCATAAAATAGATTTGGCTTTTGACATGAACCGGACGCATTTCTTTGACGCTGAAACTGAATTACGTATTCATTCTGAAGGTCATTAATATATTTGACTTTAAAGGCAAAAGGGAAGGATATAATATCCTTCCCTTTTACTTTATTCATCATTATTATAGAGAAATAATTCTCTATTTAAGCCATGTTTATTTATTGTTGTCCACCAAATTGTTGTTGTGCGCTTTGGACAAGTCGTTTTGTGATTTCTCCTCCGACTGATCCGTTTGCACGTGAAGTTGTATCTGCACCTAATTGGACACCAAATTCAGAGGCAATCTCTGTTTTCATTTGGTCAAGTGCTTGTTGTGCTCCTGGTACGACTAGTTGGTTTGAATTGTTATTAGCCATCATTATCACCTCCTGTACACATATTGTTTGCGATAACGGCAAACTTATCACAAAACTCAACTGGTAAATAGTGTTTAGGGAGGTAAGAACAGAAAACGTTCTTTAAATGGGGCTTTTTTTATGAAAAACGAATTGCTCTCATTCAGTAGAGAAGCATCGTCTTTAAACTTTAATTAGGATGTGTCATGTTTTTCGGAACAACATATTCATCAAATTGTTCTGCAGTGAGTAAACCAAGTGACACAGCTGTTTCTTTTAACGTTGCATTATTTTTAAATGCTTCTTTAGCTATTTTTGCAGCATTTTCATATCCGATATGTGTATTTAATGCCGTAACAAGCATCAACGAATCTTTCAAGTTCTTTTCAATTTGTTCGTGATTCGGCTCAATTCCTTGCACACACCGTTCGTCAAAGGATAGCATCCCCTCTGCAAGCAATTTACATGATTGCAGGAAGTTATAGGCGATGACAGGCTTGAATACATTCAATTCAAAATTACCTTGACTTGCCGCAAATCCAATTGTCGCATCGTTCCCCATGACTTGTGCAGCTACCATTGTGATGGCTTCAGATTGTGTAGGGTTCACTTTGCCCGGCATGATTGAACTACCCGGTTCATTGGCGGGAATGACAATTTCCCCTATACCGCATCGTGGGCCACTTGCCAACCATCTGACATCATTCGCCACTTTCATTAAATCAGCTGCCAACGCTTTTAAAGCTCCGTGAGCATAAACTATTTCATCATAACTTGTCAACGAATGGAATTTATTTTTGGATGATACAAAATCCTTACCAGTATACTCACTGATGGCCTCGCAGACTAGGCGGGAAAAATCGGGATGTGTATTCAACCCTGTCCCTACCGCTGTTCCACCGATTGCAAGTTCTTTTAAATGTGGTAAACTTCCATTGATCATATCTTCCGCTTTTTCAAGCATGCGATGCCAACCACTTATTTCCTGACCAAGAGTTAATGGTGTGGCATCTTGCAAATGTGTCCGTCCAATTTTTACAATTTCATCAAACGCATTCATTTTGTCATGTAGCGTCCCTTTTAATTGATGGATAGCTGGAAGGACCACATCCTCCAACTTTAAAACACTTGCTACATACATCGCTGTTGGATAGGTGTCATTGGAGCTTTGCGATTTATTAACATCGTCGTTTGGATGAAGTGCCAATTCACTTCCCTTTTCGCTTAACCATTCATTACCAACGTGTGCGATAACCTCATTCACATTCATATTGGATTGTGTACCGCTTCCCGTTTGCCATACCACTAAAGGGAAATGATCATTCAGTTTTCCACTGATGATTTTATCCGCTGCATATACAATCGCATCTGATTTTTCTTTTTCCAAGAGACCCAATTTGTTGTTTGCCTTTGCAGCACTTTGCTTCAATACTGCAAAAGCCTTTATTACTTCTTTCGGCATGTTTTCTTCACCGATTGGAAAGTTTTGTTTACTGCGCTGAGTCTGTGCACCCCAATATTTGTCTTTCGGTACTTTAATTTCTCCGATTGTATCTTTTTCAATACGATAATCCATATCCATTTTCCTCCTATGTAAAAACTTCAGTACTGTAATCAATTATAACAAATAATCTTTCCTGCGACATTTTTTAGCGTTCCACAGACATGAATGTTTATGGTTAGTGCATTTGTTACAATTTTTTTAACATCATCACAATGACACAAATTTGTCCCATCATTTTCCCCCCATTGCAAAGTCGTATCCTTTATAATATGGACTGAAGCCTTTAATCAGGCGTTGTAAAAAGTACCAGGAGGTTTTTCCCATGCCATACATTTGGACACACATGCTCTTTTGCGAGGATGTTATTGACGCAATTGATGCCTCGAATCCCTATACACAGCATGAGGCTTATATGAAGTTGGGTGCACAGGGACCAGATCCATTTTTTTATTATAACTTTTGGCCATGGATGCACGAATCACAAGCGAATGAAATCGGGAAACTTATACACACGCAGAAATGCGGGCCCTTTATAATGGATCTTATTGACAAGGCAAGAGAAAGTCATTTGATTATCCAGGCATATGTATTTGGTTACATAACCCATCATATACTGGATCGCAATGCACACCCATATATTCATTATAAAGCTGGATATTCAGGCAATAATCATCAGAAACTGGAAGTATTCATCGATACTATTATGATGGAAAAATTCCATCACCTTAAAACATGGAAAGTGCCTGTTCACAAAGAAATTAATGTCGGTTTTTCCATCAATAAAGATATTGTCGACCTTCTTCATCAAACAATAAAAACACATTTTCCCAAGGTATCATTTGATACAACCGCTTACATCCAAAAAGCGTATAAGGATATGAAACGGGCATTAAAAATTCTCTCCGATCCATATGGATGGAAAAACAAGATATTGAAATCACTTGTTTCCGCTTATTCACACAGACCTATTAAGGACGATATTGATTATTTGAACATGCAACATACAACATGGCACCATCCGGCAACAAATGAAGCATGTACAAAGAGTTTTGTAGATCTATACAACCAAGGGCGTGTGGAAGGAATCACAATTCTTACCGAAGTATTAAAATATTGGTATCACGGGCAAGATAACAGAACGGTTATAAAGGATTTACTTGGTAATGTTTCCTATGACACCGGAAAACCTTTATCATTAAATCTAAAAAATAAATATAGCTATCCAATTGTACAATAAAATGAGCTGTTACCATGTTATGATTTTGCTTCCGCAATCCCCTTCTCGACATTGACACGGGATAGCAATATCAGTCCACCGATAAAGAAAACGACGAGCGATATGATTCCAAGTCTACTTGAACCGGTCAACTGGCCGACCAGCGCGAACAAAAATGGTCCGAAAATCGCAGCAAATTTGGACGAAATGCCATAAAAACCAAAAAACTCAGCATGCTTATTTTCAGGGACCATTCGGCCATAAAGTGACCTGCTCAACGACTGCGCACCCCCTTGCACCATTCCTACACAGATTGCCAGCAAGTAAAAATGAAGCGCACTCGACATGAAATATCCGAAAACCACAATTCCCAGATACACATACAATGACAATGTCAACGCACGTTTAACTGATATTTTTTGTGCCAACCATCCAAAGAAAAAGGTAAACGGAATCCCTACAAACTGCGTTATGAGCAATGCGGTAATAAGCGAATTCGTATCGATCCCAATATCTTTTCCGTAAATGGTTGCCATTTTTATGATTGTCGAAATGCCATCATTGTACATCCAAAAAGCTAATAAAAAAATCAATAACTGCTTATATCTTTTAATTTCTTTAAACGTGGATGTGACACGATTGAAGCCGATTTTCACATAAGATCTATTTCTTTTCGGAAGCGCCTTCTTTTCCTCGTGCACATTTTTAAATAAAGGGATGGCAAATATAAGCCACCAAATACCAACAGACGCGAACGACAATTGACTTGCCGACGTTGCACCACTGAGTCCAAACCATTCGTACTTCATGATCATCAAGATATTAATTGCCAGTAATATTCCCCCACCAATATAGCCCCATGCAAAACCCGCTGCAGATACTTTATCTATATCAACGGATTCCTTCTTCGCTATTTCGGGTAAAAAAGCATCATAAAATACATTACCGCCTGAAAAACCGATTGTCCCCACAATTAACAGGATGGAAGCCAGTATGTAATCTCCTTCACCTACAAATGCAAGCAGGATACTTGCAATGATGCCCATAAACGCAAAAAAACGAAGAAATTGCTTTTTAGCATACGAATAATCACTGATTGCGCCCAAAATCGGAGCGAGAATAGCCACAATCAAAACGGCGATGGATTGTGAATATCCCCAATAGCTGGATGCTACGGATTCCTTGAGGCCAGCACCTGCCACATCATAATAAAAAACAGGTAAAACCGCTGCCATGATAGTAGTCGCAAATGCGGAATTGCCAACATCATATAAGATCCAACTAAAAACCTGTTT
>Ga0079226_10003727_pt1 | contig 11695 bp, 12 predicted proteins | sample Poulit2014_FD_76345 | JGI IMG/M metagenome (GOLD analysis project Ga0079226, IMG submission 76345) | Agricultural soil microbial communities from Georgia to study Nitrogen management - Poultry litter 2014 | ecosystem: Environmental > Terrestrial > Soil > Agricultural land | place: USA: Georgia... | reverse complement strand
TATAGCGAGCGACCCGGCTGTTATAATTTCTACGAGCAGCAGAAATCTTATCCTCAATAACTAAAATGGAACGCTGAACCTGCCTAAAGGCATCGTTAAATCTTGGGTCCGGGTAATTTTCTAAGGTTAATAAAAGCTTAGGCATTTCTGCTTCAATCTGCATTCCAGCCTCGACTTTCTCATCAACATTCTTCGCCTTTTGAAAGTTACTTCGAAGCTCTGTCACCTTTGTGATCATTTCAATTTCTTGTCTCGTCTCTTCCTTGGCCGTTGAAATTAACTTTGTAAGCATATCAAATCTTTCTTCCAAATAGGTATCAATAGCGGAAAAGGCTTCATCCACCTGAACCGCAGATTTCTTAAGTTTGTTAAAGACTGAAATAAAGTATAAGACAAGTAGTAGAGCAAGGACAATTGCCCCAATTAAATAGTAATTCATCCCTATCATCCTTTAAGAAGTTTTTTTATATAAGTCTAAGTTCAAGTTTAAATCGTCAATTAATCGCAGAGACCGATTAATGTCCTTAAAATAATCATAAGTTGTATCAATAGTTATCTTTTTGTGTAAAAGGATATTAAAATGATTTTTCCTCGTGTGCAGGACTAGATAAATATGATGATCACGGAAGGTAAAATAAGGAATAAAGAACTTCTTCTTTCTCTTCTTCGCCTTCTCACCCGTAATCGTCTCCGCCCGATAATGAACATAATCAAGCAAGTTCTGCATGGTATCCGATTGCAAAATTACCCGGGCCTGCACCTGGTCGTTAGAATGAGTAATAAACTCCTCCATAAATTCATCGTTTTCTAAATGAACTTCTTCTAAAGGTGTTCCTTTTCCATACCGAGCTAGCTTCTTTTGATATTTTCTTTTACCTAATAGCCATCTTGGCTTTATGATTGTAATCGACTTTCCAAAGTCCTTGTTAAACTCGGCTTTAAAGAAGAGACCATTTACATAAACTCCCGCAGGTTTGACCTTTTCTCCTTTAATATTAACGGATTTATGGATATTCATGGCAGCTATTTCACTGAAGGAGACCTTGGTTTGTGCTTCCTCTTCTTCATCATAAACAAATCCGGAGATCAAATCATCACCAAGAAAACCGTCGGTCTTGTTTCTAAATATTAATGTCCGGTCAAAATCGACTTTATCCATAAACTTCTCAGCTTCATAGCTAAAGTTTGGGTTCATAAATTCAACGAGCTGGGGAACAACCTGATCCTTCACCTTTCCATCAAGCTCCTTTGTCCGATTAGTATATGTAAGAGCGATATAGCCGAGGGAAAAGGCACATAAGTTAAAATAAATAATTCCCTTTAAAAAAGTATCCCCTTGGTCAAAAAAGAAAAAGACAGGAAGTAAAATGACTAATCCTAGAAAAACTAAGATTAGTTGATTTCTAATCGTTTTCCAATAAGTATTTCTTTCTACTTCTAATTCCATCATGAAATCCTTTAATTCCTTCTCGTAAAAAGAAACAAACTCTTCCTTTGTTCTGGAGAAGGTTTTTAAACCATATTTATTTCTTTGATCTGTCATTCGCACACCACCTAACTAGATACAAGCTTTGTCAAGGTGATTTCTATTATAACGTATATAATAAAATTTAGAAGGGGATAAAGAAAGTTTCTTAAATAAAAAAGGCTAGAAAAATAGGACAAGAAAACCTTTGTAGAGAATCTTGTCCTAATCCATATAAATATCCACTTTCAACTTTTTCTCTTTTTTCAAATATTTTTCTAACCTCTAAGAATCTCTAATCATTTTTATAACGGTTGGGTGGCAGAGAACACAATCTAAAATTGCATTTGCAATCTTAGGACTTAAGATGATTTTTTATTGGGGGTTCGTTCTAATCGTAAGCTCTTTGGAAAACATTATAATAAAACAATCAAACGAATATTAGGTCGAATTACTCTCATGAAATACCATGAATCGATTTACTGTGTTTTAAAAAAGGTGTTATTCTATTAATGGATCGAGAAAACATCCGTACCCCCAAGTGTTCAATTTTACTTGACCGTTATAGCATAGATAGGGACCTATCAATAAATATGGCATATGAATTATGGATAATACGATCTAGTATAGCCTCTGCTAATGTTCCACTTCCAAGTTATTCATTAAATTTGTATAACTACCTTTGGCCTAAGATGTTGTTACTTTCAACTTTTCTAAAAAATTTGGCAACCGAACATATTTATATTGTAAAATTGACGTCAAGTCTGTAACCATATTTAGTTGCTAACTATATTTTACCTGCACCGGAAACTCCTTTAAGCTCAATATCTCTACCTCATTTATGATGTTTAGTCGTTATTTTTCTACCTATTATTCATTACAATTTAAATCTTTGGCCATGAACCTCATATAATTTTCAATTAGATATATTGAATAACGTTTCGATTTTCAGTTAATACACTACTATTTCAGCATTCAAGAAACTAGAAATCTAATACATTTATATATTAATAATGTCAAAACTTATCTAAACATTCTAAAATTTTATTGGAGAAATGATACAAATGTGATAATATGGATTCGAGAGATAAATAGAAAGCTTTGAAGGACTATAAATTGCACAAATCTAAAATGTATAGACGGGCTTCATATTTTGTAAAAGATTTATTTCCAGGAAAACTTCAAAAAAAGTCATAAAAAATCTGTTGATTAACATCTGAGAATTCGAAGGGAGAAGAATATGAGAAAAAAGATTTATTAGACTGTTTTTTGTTTTGTTTGATTATCGCTGTATTGATCAACAAAGAAGAGGTCAAAGCACATTATGTAATTTATGGGGAATTAGCTAATCCTATCTCTCATGCGTTTCAATTCTATAATTCTTCAAGTAGAGGAAAATCAATTCCAAATAGTTGGGAGAAGAAATTATAACAGTAGCCGGAAAACAGAATTCAAAAATTAGTTTTAATGTCTTTTTTTATCCTACTACTGGTTCAAACCAAAGTAGGATTTATATATCCGATGTAGTTTTAAATAATGGGATAGCGGATACATTAATATTTGGTGGTAGTCCTGGAAAACCACACCAGTATTTTGATATTAGATTTAATAGTTCTAAAAAATTCTCTATTACAGGTTCAAATAATTATAATGTACAAACTGTTGCTCTCCATGAATTCAGTCATGCCTTAGGTTTAGATCATGTTCGATACTCACCACTACCTGATTCAAAGTTTCTTATGATAAATAAAGATGAATTTGTATTAGAGGGAGATAAAGATAGAAGTTTCAAACTAGAAGAAGTTAGGCAGTTAGTTAATAAATTAAAGTGATTAATAATAGGGGGGGGTTATATGAAAAAAACACCCATTTTTATTTTATGTATATTCTTTTTTGTATTAGGATTGTTTTTTAATCCCTTTGACCTCTATGAAGGAAAAAAGAATAAAGATAAAATAAATGAAGTATTAGCGGATACTTCTATATCTATGAATTTGTTTGGATCATCTTTGGATAATAACTACGATGTAGTAAAATTAAATAATAATACCTTTAAAATAAAAATGTATGACGAAAGAACTTTCATAATATTTTTTGAAAAAGGAGAATATCTCTTAGAAGTCTTTGAATATAAAAATAGTATGCGTTGGTTCCCCTAATTATCATTAATATATTTATTATTGAGGATATAATCCATTATATCGGGGTTGATTTGACTAAGTGCAAGCAGATTAAGCTTCTTCAATTCTTTTAATAAAGGACTCAAAGGAAGATTTCTCCTCCCATTCTTTGATTGTCAAAGCATCTAGATGTAGAAAGGGACCATTTTCTACCCAGATGTATTCGCCATCCTGGGATCCGATTCCGCCATAATCAACTTGTTTTCCCTAACCCATATAATAGTTGGAAATAGCCTTACGAAGCTCTTCTCGCTGTCTAATATATTCCTCTGTCTCAGAATTTGGAATCATGTAAGCATCGACCTGGGTCATTCCTTTAGTATGGCCTTCCTCGCTATCCATAAGGGAAAGCTAATCCCAAATATTAAACTCAATAGGTCCCTCGTCCGGAGCAAACATATACCTGCTTAAGGGAAAAAGACTTTTCTTCCAAGGGATTTCTTCATATAGAGGGAGGTCATGGTATTCCATTGTATAGTTGATGAATTCCTCTCCGGAAAAGAATGTTCTCTCTTCCTTGACATAGGGGATAGATAGAATCCATTTCCTTGCGTCCGCTTTCTTGTGAAATAGACCTACCCTATGCTGGCGATCCCCCTGGATCATTTCTACTAAGTACATAAAAACACCCTTTTTAAAGTAGATTGAAGGAATGATGATTTTTAATGGTCGTAATTTATATTCATTTCCTCTTGCTTTGTTGACGTCTATTGGGTCGATCAATCTTTGATAAATGCAGAATTATAATGATGGACTTTTAACGATTTCCATTAAATTATACAGGCTAAACAGAAAGGAATTCTATTATAAGGCTTAAAGCAGCTAGTAAAAATCTGAATGAGTTCTTACCCATTTTCATACAAAACCCCTCTCCTTATAATCGCGAAAAGGGGTTCAATATGGTCTTATTTCCTAATAACTACTAAAAACCTCTTCAATTTCTTCTACATCCTCATGATCTTTGTGATAGCCGAGAATGACATTGCCATTTACAAGGGTGAAATCTGCTTCCTTCATTTCTTCAAAATCTGCAGAATCGCTCTCAAACAAGTAAAGTTCAGCAACTTCGCCTTTTTCATTAATGTGTAAGCGAACCCCGTCAATGGCTCCTATAGTTTCGTGGAGAACATTAGACACTTTCACGATATGAATTCCGCTATCCTCGAAATGTTTGATGAAATTCTTTAATTCAGGTGACCTTTCGTCGTCCGTTGCTTGCTCCTTTTCCTGATTTTCCTCTTCATTGGACGGAATTCCATCCCCTTGGTTTTCATTGTCTTGCTCTCTTTCTGCGTTTGAGGGATTCTCTGCTTTATGTTTTCCATTATCATTGCCGCAAGCTCCAAGGATGAAAGAAATACTAAGTAAAAAAACATAAAGCTTCTCATACTAACACCTCTCCTTTTTCAATTATGCAGAAAAGGACAGAAGGATTAAGATCTCCCTCATAAAATAATCATTAAGCATTTCAGCATGTTTTTACTTTAAGGGATATAAATAAAGATTGGGTAAAGATAAGAATAATCTTTTAAAAGTCATTTAGCTCTAAGGTGACACCCTGTCACTTTTTTGTTGACATATGACAGCTTGTCACTTAAAATAAAGATAGTTGCTTATGACAGATTGTCATATTATTCAGGAGGATGGATTATGCCAAAGGAAACCTTTTATAATCTTGCAGAGGGAAAAAGAAATACAGTTATTCGAGCAGCCATGAAGGAGTTTGCTCGGGTACCCTTTGCGGAAGCTTCTATTGCAAATATTGTGAGAGAATCTGGAATATCCAGGGGCAGCTTTTATCAATATTTTGAAGACAAAGAAGATGTGTTTTTTTACTTGTTAAATGAGCAAGCCCAGAAAACCCACCTTCGATTTATAGACGACTTAAAATACTGTAAGGGAAATATCTTTCACACATTCATGCATAGTTTTGAATTCATCATACATGATCTAGAGAATGAGGAGAATCATAATTTTCTCCGTAACGTCTTCTTACATTTAAATTATGAAACAGAAAAAACGCTAGTAAATAATATATCTAATTACGGTTTTAACGAGAGATATCAAGAGATGAGACCTCTGATTGATACAAGCCAATTACATGTTGAAAATGATGAAGAGTTATTACAGGTTTTACAGATGACCATAACCATCATGATGCATAACTTTGTGAAAAAGTTTGCTAAAGATTTATCCAAGGAAGAAGTGCTTCAAAATTTCAAGCTCCAGCTTAAATTATTACAGAGGGGCTTTGTAAGGGAGTAATCCTTGAGGTGAGACAGTAGAATTTAAATCCAGCAAGCATTGATAGGTTTGCTTTAGGGGAGGGAAAATGATGATTAAAATTTGTGGTTTAGGAACGTCCTGTCAATCAACAAGAAAAGCGAGACAATGGTTTAAGGCTCAAGAAATTCCTTTTGAATTTAGAGACATATCCCATGACCCATTAAGCATTGAAGAGATTCAACATATTTTATGCTTAACAGAATATGGAACAGAGGATATTATCTCTACCAGAACAGAGATTTATGAAGAATTAGATTTAGATATTGATAGTTTATCCTTAACAGCCTTATATGAATACATTCAAAAATATCCGAGACTATTAAGGTATCCCTTAATTTTTAATGATGACAAACTTCAAGTTGGTTTTAATAAGCATGATATAAGGAAGTTCATTCCTAGGGAGGAACGTAAAAGAGATTTTTGGCAAATGTTTCAGGCTTATCAAAAATTACAAAATGAGGGTATATAATTTAAAAAAACCTATAAATTCCATATAAATTCTTGTATAATAGGGGTTAGATATGAAGGAGGTGAGTAAGTTTGTTTATTGAGCTGATTCATAATGCTTTTTTAGATTCGACCTTTCTATATTTGTATCTTGGGATATTCTTATTAAGCTATCTAGTGGTCTATGCAAGTCTTTTGTATAATCGCAATTTCTTTCAGCGAAAATACTTAAGCCTTCAGCAAGATCAATATGACAAAATAAATGTCATGCAAATTAAAGTGAGAATACTTGTTAATCAGCCCTTTTTACTGTGGCTTATTTTATTATTTAAGCGAACAGATGAAGCGGATGATCAAGAAGACAGCCCAGCCTCTTATTTTAAACAGAAAGTTAAAATAAGAGGAGGACAATTATGGAAGGAAAAAACTTACTCACAAGAATTAGGAAATATGTACCCTTTATCAGTCTTTTAACCCTTATTCTATTATTATCCGGCTGTGGCCAGGATTTTAGTCCAATCGATGCAAGCACAGGGGGCTTATTCAATCAATACTTTGTATACCCCTTTTCATTATTAATCAAAGGAATAGCCAAGTTACTCGGTGGTAACTATGGTATGGCAATCATCCTTATTACGATTGCCCTTCGCTTTGTCCTAATGCCCTTTTTCCTACGCCAAGCAAAAAGCGGCAAGGAATCCCAGGGGAAAATGGCAGAGATTATGCCAGAAATGGAAAGGATTCGAGAAAAATACAAGGGTGAAATGAAGACAGAAGACCGACTGGCTATGCAAGAGGAAATAAGTGAGCTTTATAAAGAACATGATTATAATCCGGCCCAAATGCTTACGGGATGCTTGCCTTTATTCCTGCAAATGCCCTTTCTCATTGGTTTCTTCTACGCGATTAGAAGAACGCCGGAAATCGCTGAGCAGAGCTTTCTCTGGTTTAATCTAGGTGAGACGGACTTATGGCTTGTTGCTATAGCGGTGATCGTTTACTTTATTCAGTCGAGAGTGAGCTTAATAGGCTTAGAAGAATCCCAGAAGAAGCAGATGGCTATTATGGGTATTCTTTCGCCAATTATGATTGGCTTTATATCTTTAAATGTTCCAGCAGCCTTACCCTTATATTGGACGGTTAGTGGCTTGTTTATGGTCTTGCAAAGCCTTATTATAAAAAGAAATGTAAGATAAATTGAAACAAGAGGGATGCTATTGAAATAGCATCCCTTTTCTATTGAAAAAAGCTAATAAATGTCTATTTTCAGAGGATAAATTAGCGAAAGTATTATCTATTCGTTAAAATAACACTATCAAAGCTTTTATTAAACAAGGAGGATTTCCCGTGCAAATCATTGCATCTCATATGAATACTGACTTTGATGCTCTGGCGTCAATGCTTGCAGCTAAAAAACTACATCCCAATGCACAAATTGTTATTTCAAATCGCCAGCATTCGAGCGTAAGGCGATTTTTAAATATTTATCGAGATAGCTTTCGTTATGTATTAGATCATGAAATTGATTGGGCAAAGGTGAAAGAACTAATCCTAGTCGACGTTTCCGAACTAGAGAGGGTCAGCCCCCTTACGAAAAAGCTCCCAAAGGAAGATCTAGAAATCATTATTTATGATCACCATGAAGGAAAAGGGGAATTAAGAAAGCCAGACGGTGGAAAGGTCGAGCAGGTCGGAGCGGCAGTTACACTCCTGATTGAGGAAATTAAAAAAAAGGAAATTCGATTAAACTCCTTTGAAGCTACCCTATTTGGTCTAGGAATCTACACAGACACTGGATTTTTTACCTATAACCATACAAGTTCCCGGGATTTATTGGCGGCGAGCTTTTTAATGGACCAAGGAATGAACCTCGAATTAATTCAGAAATTTTCAGAGCAGCGATTAGAAGCCGAGCAACAATCCATCCTGGATGAGCTCTTTATGCAAACGGAAAATAAGAGCCATGATGGTTTGCAAGTTACAATTGCCCAGGCGAAATTCGATCAAGTCCACGGTGGGCTTGCTCTAGTGACGGAAAAACTCCTTGATATTAAAGGGACGGACGCAGCCATCGTCGTTGTAGGGATGAAGAACCAAGTTATTATAGTAGGACGAGCGAATTCAGAAAGAATTAACCTCCATCCCATTCTCCATAAATGGGGCGGAGGAGGTCACAAACAGGCGGGATCTGCCACGCTGAAAAATGTTAATTACCAAGAAGTTTATCAAGAACTAGCAGAAAGTATTCATCTTATCGTGCAAGCAGCAAGAACAGCTAAAGAAATTATGACCACACCGGTAAAAACAATCTCACAGGATAGGACAATAGAAGAAGCGGCAGCCCTGATGTATCGCTATGAACACTCGGGCTACCCTGTTGTAGAGAATCATGCCCTCATCGGTATGATCACAAGAAGGGACTTGGATAAGGCCATTCATCACGGACTTGGCCACGCCCCCGTGAAGGCCTATATGAGCACAGAGGTCATTACATCCAAACCAAAAGCAACCCTAGAAGAAATTCAGAACCAAGTGATTGAGCATAATATCGGACGCTTACCTATTGTAGAGGAGGGTAAGATTGTCGGGATTATTTCCCGAACAGATATTATCAAGGCCATGCATGAATCCAGCCTATTAGATGGCCAGGGAGAAATCACAAGTAATAGATATAAAAATAAGATCCGAGTAGAAATGAAGCAGCAACTCCCGGCAGAGATATTCACCCTCTTAAAGGACATTGGGAAAATGGCAGACAAAAGCAAGGTTAAATCCTATTTAATTGGCGGAATCGTTCGCGATATTTTACTGAACTACTCGAATGATGATATAGATATTGTTATAGAGGGTGACGGCATCCAATTTGCCACACGATTACAAAGGAAATACGGCGGAGATCTAGTTAGCCACGAAAAGTTCGGAACTGCAAGATGGACAACAGCAGAGGGCATAGAGATTGACATCGCCTCCTCCCGACTAGAATTTTATGAACGCCCAGCCTCCCTACCAAATGTTGAACTTTCTAGCTTACAGGAGGATTTATACCGAAGGGACTTCACGATCAATGCCATGGCCGTTTGCTTAAATGAAGAAAACTTCGGTCATCTAGTCGACCCCTCCGCAGGCAGGGTAGATATTTTTAGTCGCCGGGTACGCATCCTACACAATCTTAGCTTTGTCGAAGACCCAACCCGTATATTCAGGGCAATACGCTTCGAGCTACGCTTCGGTTTCAAAATGGACGACCAAACCGAGCTACTAGCCCATCACTCAATCGAGCAAGTCTTAGACCTATCCAGGGACAGAATCATCGCCGAAATGAAAAAGCTATTTAAAGAACATTACCCTACATCGGTCATCAGGCGCTTATTCGAACTACAATTTTGGCAACAATTCGGCGTCGAAGGAAGGAAAATCCAAGCAAGCAACGCCCATGCCAAACGACTATACAATCTGCATCTATCAGCAGAAAAGAAAAAGATCCTCCGGCAAGAAGCAAATTGGTTCACCTACTTCCTCATCCCCTTCTATCATGAAGGCGATGCGGAAAAAGCAGAAGGCTTTGCCTTAACCAGGCAAGACAAGGGATATGTGAAGGAAGTTTTTCGTTTAATAGACAGTCAAGCTTTTATAGAGAAGGATCTAGCAAAACTGCACAGGCTGCTTCACTCTTATTCTGCAGAGGCTATCCTATTTTACTTAGCCTCTAAAAAAGCTAAGGAACAAGGGGTCTTGTGGGACTATCTAGAGAAGCGGGAAAGCCATTCTATATATATGAAGGGAAGGGATTTGCAGGAACTAGGATTAAAACCTGGTCCCTATTTCTCGGACATCCTCCTTAGCTTAGAAGAAAAAGTAATATCTGGAGAGGTCAGCAGTAAGGAAGAAGCGATTGCATGGGTGAAGAAGAATTATTTATAGTAGAACCCCTCCATTCCTAGGAGGGGTATCTTAATAACATTGAAAAGACTGAATGTGGTTTAGGCTTATACCGACATAGACCCAACGGAATCGGTGCCATCGATAGCCAGAGACAGATCTTCGTCCAACAAAAACTGGATAAAACCAAAAGCCATCTCTATTTAACCAAATATAAGTAAAGCGAAAAAGACAGCGTCTAATAGCTCCGGCATCAATGGCGAAGGTTTGCACTTGTTGTTCAGGAACGAAGTTTGGTGGTGGACTTGTTGGGGATGTCGCCGCTTTGTTTCCTCCTTGCCCTACTTGATTGGGATAAGTCCCAGGGCCAATAGGTCCACCGGGAAAGAACGGAGAAGGGCTTTGCTCACCTGGAAAGAAAGTTCCTCCTCCAGGTCCTTGCGAAGGCCCCCAAGGATTAAATGGATTAAAGAATTGGCGATTGTTTGTCATTTCTATTTCCCCCTTTCTTTTATTTAGGGTATGACAGAAGCTTACATTTCGTTCTAAAATGGTATATAATAATGAAGGAATTGAATATTTTGCTTTATGGTGACTTAACATATAAGTGTTAAAAGGGAAGTTTGGTGAAAGCCCAGCGCGGTCCCGCCACTGTAATGATTTACTTCTTTGACCACTGTTTATGAATAAACGGGAAGGGATGATAAGAAGGAAGAATCTAAGCCAGGATACCTGCCATAAAGAAGAACATTTTAAACCTACGGGAGATAGGAGGGTGTTACGTCAAGAGCTCGATATATTGAAGAGCTATCTTTAGAATGTGTACATCTTCTATGCTAGAAGATGTTTTTTTATGTTTATGAGAGGGGTTAGAAAATGAAAGCAAAAGCAATGCAGGCATCGAGAATTATCCAAACAAGACTTGTATTACCTCCAGACACGAATCATTTAGATACAATTTTTGGGGGGAAAGTCCTGTCTTATATTGACGAAGTAGCAGCCTTATCCGCCATGAAACATGCAGGCTGTGTAGTAGTTACTGCATCGATTGATTCGGTAAACTTTTTGTCCTCGGCTAAGGTAGGAGACGCCTTGACCATAGAAGCCTTCGTAACGAATACAGGAAGGACATCGATGGAAGTATACGTTAAGGTCACAGCTAGAGGGATTTTAGATCAAGAGGAAAAGTTAACAACAGAATCTTTTCTGACAATGGTTGCCGTAGATGCTGAAGGCAAACCAACGGAAGTCCCCAAGGTCTATCCGGAGACAGAGGAGGAGAAGGTCCTTTTTGATTGTGCTCCAGAAAGAAAGAAAAGAAGGATGCAAAGAATATCCTCGGAGAAAAAGGAAGAAAAAACCCATTAAAAAGTCAAAGAAGGGAATAAAATGGCTAATGCCGGTATAGATCCAGAGGCTTAGCGAAGAATCTTCCCTT
>Ga0079226_10003725_pt1 | contig 11697 bp, 10 predicted proteins | sample Poulit2014_FD_76345 | JGI IMG/M metagenome (GOLD analysis project Ga0079226, IMG submission 76345) | Agricultural soil microbial communities from Georgia to study Nitrogen management - Poultry litter 2014 | ecosystem: Environmental > Terrestrial > Soil > Agricultural land | place: USA: Georgia... | reverse complement strand
CTATTCACTCCTCATTGTATCAACTCTTCTTCAAAAACATATCATGGTGACGAGTGGGTTACTGCTGACTTTATTGTCTTAGGAGATTCACTGGTTCAGCACGTCTTAGAGGGCGAAGTGGTATTGGAATACAACAAGCCTCAAATTGGTGGTGGTAGTGTATCCGGTCACGACCCAGCACAAAAAGAAGATGGCAAAGCACTTACCCAGGGGCATATCTACCTACAAAGTGAGAGCCACCCTATAGACTTCAAGAGAGTTTCACTCTACGACCTATCACCTTACAAAGGTAATCCTGAGGAGTTAGATGCAATTATAAAAAGCATAAGCCTTACTAAATAATTCTCTATTGTAATCAGAGGTAGCCAATCCTATCTCTGATTACAATATACGCTAGACTACTTTCTAATTTGTCATACAATAAAAAGCAACCAAAACCTATCTTTTGATTAGTGCAGTCCTCACTCCCACTAATACAACAATATATTTACTGGTAGAAATCAATAGCTATATAGCCATCACATAGTTTGCTAGAATAGCGTAAATTTTTGTACCCTTAACCTTTTCTATCAGATTCATATCGGTGAACTGACCGAATGCAGGAAGAACCAACATATCTTCTTCATGCAAGAAGCACGGCATTCTGTATTTCTGCCCCGCCTTTCCTTGGATGATATACCCTGGGCTCTGGCTAGCAACTACCTGAAACCCCTCCTGAACAAAGTTATCTTGCTCTTGAGAGAAGAAAAACACTTTATCCACCACATATTGCTTACGCATCTGCAATTTATATTTATTATCACTTAAAGTTTCGTATTGACCCGCAGCGTCATTGCTTGCTACCCAAATGAATTCCACATTGGAAAAGCCTGCTATAAAAGCTTGGAATGGTTCATACTCTGCCCATTTTGGGTCGTGAAATAGATTCCCCAAAAACAGGACCTTTTCGATGTTATACGCTTTAAGAAGATCCTGAAGCTTGTTTAGCTCGTGGCTCAATAAGTTTTCTTTATTCTCAGACGCAGTGGTTACGCGGCCTTTTCCTAAATACCAATCCGCAATAATCAATAGGTTATGTTCAGGTAGGTAAGCGGCTCTTTCAGGCAGTAGGTAGGTGTCCAGTCCTTGAACTTTAATTTTTCTTCCTTTTATTTTTAAACTATTCCCTGTCCTCGGAACCGTGTCATCAAGTGTTGTTCCCATAGTTATTATAAGTAATTGACTTAAATGTACTTACTAACAAATTAGTAGACTAAATACGAATATACGTATTTTCAAACTAGTTTAAAAAACCTATTTAGATTCCTCGTCAATTTCCCTATCAGACTCAATAGATGGGTGTATATGCTTTTTATTCATTGTTACATTCTCCAAGGTCCATTCTATAGTCTCACGAAACTCGGCGGTTCTCACCGGGCAATTTTTAACATGACAATGTGCGCAGCTTGAAGGAATACAAGGATCGGCATGGACAAACAGCTCAGTAGACATTTCTATTTGGTCGTTCATGGCCTTTTCTATAGATAAAAGCTCCACATGAACTTGCTCTAGGTTATAATACCAAGGAAGCGTAAGATGGCAATCTATATGTAGCTGCGACCCATATCGCAATACCCTGAGGTTGTGTACGTCAATCCAGGGGTCTTTGCGATTATCATTCAATACTTGGATTACCTTTTCCACTAAAGCTTCATCCGATTCATCCATCAGTCCACCAATGGACTTTCGAAGCATACCGTAACCATTTACTAAAATAAATACGCCTAGGGCAATGGACAAAATAACATCCAAAAGAACAAATCCAGTGTATTTAATAATCAATAGGCCCACTACAACAATCAAAGTACTATATGCATCTACTTGTAAATGCTTCCCATCGGCCTCGACTGCTAAAGAATGAAGTGTTTTACCCCTAGTTTTTATATATCCTCCAACCACAAAGTTAACCACTGCTGTGATCGCGATTAGCCACATACCCTCGGAAACATGCTCCAGCTCTTCGGGGAAAAATAAATTATACAGAGCTTTAACCAGCACTAGACCACCGGCAATTAGGATTAACCCGCCTTCTATAAACACGGAGAAAAACTCTATTTTCCCATGGCCATAAGGGTGGTTTTTATCTCGAGGACGAGAAGACAAGTGTACACTGTAGAATGCAAATGCTCCAGCAGCTACGTTGACTATACTCTCTGCCGCATCCGTAAAAACCGCATTCGAACTGGTTAAAAAGTATGCTACGAACTTAACCAGCATCAACACTAGACTAGTTATTAAAGAGAGAGTAATTAATCTTTTACTTTTATCCATGGCTAAGGATTCGATTTAATAATTGCAATATAAGAACTTATTTATGTACCGGTAGTTTTCTATTCAAGGTATTCCCTCCAATTCTACTGGCTATAACCGATACTATAAATATTTGCATGGCATGAAACACAAGTAAAGGTAAGTAGTATAGCCCTGCATAAGGATTACCAGCAAAAAGCAACTTACCAAAGACACTACCGTGCATTAAGGATTTCTTAGACCCGCAAAACAGCAAGGTAATCTCATCTTCGTAATTCAGACGAAATACATACCTACTCAGCAGCAGCAAGATTACATAAATGAAAACAAACAATAAAACGCATGCTAGCAAAAGCAAAGAAAGATACATCCACCCAATTTCGTTGAATATGCCCGACACAAAAGAATCTGCAAAGCTCACATATACAATTAATATAACCACTGCCTTATCAAAGTTGGATAACTTCTTACTATTTCTTCTGGCCCATCCGCCCCAAAACCGCTGTAAATAAAATCCCGCAAACATAGGAACAACAATCTCAAGCAATAAAGACCGATAAATGACAAGCGTATCCAGATCCCCTTGAGCTTTTACAAAGAAACTCAACCATAAAGGAGTAATCACTATGGCTATTAACCCCGAAATACTCGCATTGAAGATCGATGCGGGAATATTCCCCCGTGCTATAGATACCAGCACTACTGATGAAGAAACGGTAGATGGCAGAACGGCTAAAAAGAAAAATGACAACCAAAAATGAAACTGTTGATCTGTATTTACAAAAGGGTAAAAAATCAACACCAGTAACGGGAATAGTAAAAATGTGGCCAGTTGAACTTGCAGGTGTAATCGCCACTTGGAGAGGCCTTGCTTGACCTCATCCTTTTTAAGCTTTAGCCCATATAGGAAAAAAACCAAAGAAACCCCCACCACACTAGTCGTATTCAACATCTCACCACCATCCCATGCGTATGGCTGAGGAAAAACTGATGCTAAGATAACTGCTCCAATTAGAGCTATTAAGAAAGGATCGAATTTAATATTCATTCAGCACATTAATTAGATTGCCTGCACAAGTTGCGAATATAGGAATTTCAGCTAAACTCCACTTAATTTAAAATCAATAGTAATTAAACCTAGAAGATATTTCAATTTTTACAGCGTTTCCATCTTGAAATAGAAAAGGATATAATATATTTGTAATGTCATGAATGAAAAATCCATCTTATCAAACCGAATAAATAGTTTATCGGAATCGGCCACTTTAAAAATGACCCAGCTCGGCCGTGAATTGGCAGAAAAAGGCGTAGAGGTCATCAGTCTAAGTGTTGGCGAACCAGATTACCACACACCAGACCATGTTAAGGAAGCGGGAAAAAAAGCAATAGATGAAAATTTTACGCAATATTCTCCTGTCCCCGGATATATGGATCTAAGGCTAGCGATAGCAGAAAAGCTTAAAAATGAGAACAACCTAGAGTATTCTCCGCAGCAGATTGTAGTTTCTACTGGAGCCAAGCAATCTCTTTCGAATGTCATCCTAGCTTTAATAAACCCGGGAGAGGAAGTCATTATTCCTACTCCATATTGGGTATCTTATTCAGAAATGGTTCTTCTAGCAGAAGGGAAATCAGTTTTTATCCCTACAGGGTTAGACTCTGATTTTAAAATCACTGCTGCCCAACTTGAGGAAGCTATTACTCCCAAGACCAAAGCCATCATGTTCTCTTCTCCTTGTAACCCTACAGGTTCTGTTTACAGCAAAGAAGAGCTTGAGTCACTAGCAAAAGTAATCGAGAAGCACCCGAACATATTCATTATTTCCGATGAAATATACGAGCACATCAACTTTGTAGGTTCCCACGAATCTATTGCTCAATTCCCAAGCATAAAAGACAGAGTCGTGATTGTTAATGGTTTTTCAAAAGCCTATGCAATGACTGGCTGGAGATTGGGATACATTGCTGCAAACAGCACTATTGCTCAAGCATGCAATAAACTCCAAGGCCAAACGACCTCTGGAACATGCTCGATTGCTCAAAAAGCGGGAGTCGCTGCTTATAAGGGCGGACTAGAAGCGATAGAGGAAATGAAAAAAGGCTTTTCCTCACGCAGAGAGCTGGTGTATCAATTACTGAGTGATATTCCGGGTATTCAAACAAACAAGCCCGAAGGTGCTTTTTACTTCTTCCCACAAGTAAACTCGTTTTTCGGGAAAAAGGACGCTCAGGGAAACACCATCAACAATTCTTCAGACCTAGCCTTGTATCTTTTAAATACAGCCCACGTAGCGGTGGTTGCTGGGGATGCATTTGGAAATGACGATTACATCCGAATATCTTATGCAGCTTCAGAAGAACAACTGAAAAAAGCATTAAAAAGAATCAAAGACGCATTAGCGGAATTAAAGTAATTTTTTTCTCACCCCATGTATAGGATTGCTGAGCTTTGACAAGCAATCCTTGGGTGAGTTTTTCTCCCTTTAAAATAAACGCTTTTTAGCGGACATCCCTTCCACTAACCTATACATTTAAAACAGTTACCGGTATCGATTGCATGTATTTCTATTGCATCCATCTATTATTATAATTAAAATTGTGTTGATGATAAACTAAATTTAATTATAAATCGATGAACAATTGGAAATATTCTTTTACACTGCTAATCTTGGTTTTATTTTCGGCAAACCTATTTGCTCAAAACAACTACCAATCTCTTGTATGGACCGCTGATTTAGGAAACGGAAAGTATAAAAACCCCATTCTCCACGCGGATTATTCCGATCCTGATGTCATTCGGGTGGGTGATGATTTTTATATGACCGCATCCAGCTTCAACCATTCTCCTGCCTTACCTATTCTTCATTCAAAAGATTTAGTCAATTGGGAAATTATATCACATGCATTAATAAAACAAGTACCAATTGCAGCCTTTGATAAAGTGCAACACGGAAACGGTGTTTGGGCCCCTGCAATCAGATACCACAACGACTATTTTTACATCTATTGGGGAGATCCTGACTACGGCATTTATATGGTCAAAACAAAAGACCCTAAGGAAAAGTGGTCCGACCCTGTTTTAGTTTTTGAGGGAAAAGGACTGATAGATCCCTGCCCATTTTGGGATGACGACGGCAATACGTACATGTCTTTCGCCTACGCAGGAAGTAGAGCGGGTATAAAAAGTGTCTTGGCCATCGCCCAATTAACTAAGAGGGAGACCAAGTCTTAGATGATGGCGTAATAGTATACGATGGGCACGTCATTGACCCTACTATCGAGGGAACGAAACTCCACAAACGAAACGGTTACTATTATATTTTCGCCCCCGCTGGCGGTGTTTCTACAGGCTGGCAGCTTGTATTGCGTTCAAAAGACATTTACGGCCCCTATGAGAGGCACGTGGCTATGCATCAAGGGAGCTCCCCAACCAACGGACCGCACCAAGGTGCTTGGGTAGACACGCAGACGGGTGAAGATTGGTTTATCCACTTTCAGGATAAAGATATGTACGGCAGGATTGTTCACCTTCAGCCCATGCGCTGGGAGAACGACTGGCCTATTATAGGTGTCGAGAAAGAAACTAAAGGCACAGGCGAGCCCGTGCTTGAATACAAAAAACCTAATGTAGGTAAGCAATATCCTAAACAAACGCCCGCTGAGTCGGATGAATTTGAGTCTACCACTCTAGGTAAGCAGTGGCAGTGGCAAGCGAACTCCAAAGGGTTCTGGTTTATGCCCAGTAAGAACGGGCATTTGACGCTTTATTCTCAAAAAACGCCGGAAGACTATAACAACTTATTAGATGTCCCTAATATTCTTACTCAGAAATTCCCTGCAGAGGAGTTTATGGCCACAACGAAGCTCCGCTTGATTGGAAACAAGGACATCATCAATGAAAGAGCCGGCTTTGCAGTAGTAGGAGAAGACTACAGCCACCTCTTTGTACAGCAAGAAAGTGGCAAACAAACGCTTCACTTCGGAGTTTGTAAAAATGGACTTACCTCAGGTAAAGAAACTACCAGTAAGATTACAGAACTTGAAAATGAAACCTACATATACTTGCGGGTTGCTGTTCGCAAGGAGGGCATTTGCCAGTGGTATTATAGCACCGACAATAAGAGTTACAAACCTGTTGGCGATGAATTTAAGGCCCGTGCAGGTAAATGGATTGGAGCAACTTTAGGTTTATATGCTATAAGAGACAATCAGATAAATGACAGCGGATATGCTGAAATCGATTGGTTTAGAGTTGAACCTTTAAATGGAAATTAACATGCTATCAAATAGAGTTTTTACAAGCATAATTGCTGCGTTTTTTATATTAACAGTCTCTGGGCAAACGATTGACAATAAATTCAGTTTAACAGTTTCCCAGGATGGTTCTGGAGACTATTCGACCATTCAAGAGGCGATCAATCAGGTGAGAGATCACGCCGAAAAGCAAGTAGTCATCCATATTAAACCTGGCGTTTATAAAGAAAAACTCGTTATACCTACCTATAAAAGAAACGTGAAGTTAAAAGGAAGTGGTCAGGAAAACACAATAATAGAATACAACGACTATTCGGGGAAGCCCAGAGAGCACAAAGACGAAACCGGGAACCCCAATTATAGCACCTATACTTCCTACACCCTATTAATAGCTGCAAATGATTGCACGCTCGAGGATCTTACCATTGCCAACTCAGCCGGCCCCGTGGGCCAGGCGGTAGCCTTGCATATTGAATCGGACCGTGTGCAGGTTAAAAACTGCATCATAAATGGACACCAAGACACCTTATATATCGCGAAAGGGGGAACAAGGAGTTTCTTTGAAAACTGCCAAATAATTGGAACTACAGATTTTATTTTTGGTGCAGCAACAGCTTATTTCAATGCATGCACCATCACCAGTCTTAGAAACTCTTATATCACCGCGGCGTCTACCACAAAAGAAGATCCTTATGGTTTTGTATTTGAATCGTGCAAATTAGAGTCTATTGATAATTCAGTAGACAAGGTATTTCTAGGTCGCCCCTGGAGACCCTATGCAAAAACGGTATTTTTAAATACAGAAATGGGAAGTCATATAGCACCTGAAGGGTGGCACCACTGGCCGGGAGATAAAAACTTTCCCGATAAAGAAAAGACCGCCTTTTATGCGGAATACAGAAGCTTTGGCCCAGGCGCTAAAGAGCTAAAAAATAGAGTTTCCTGGTCTAAGCAATTAACAAGCAAGCAGGCTAGTAATTTCTCTAAGAAAAAAGTATTAAGAGGGTGGCTCGATTAAAACTTAAAGCACATGAAGAAACAATCCTTAGTCCTACTACTTGGACTATCCCTTATATTACTAGCGTTTAAAAACAATAAATCTCTTACTATTCACTTAATTGGAGATTCAACCGTTGCTGATTATGCACTCGAGGAAAACTACCAGCAAAATAGATTTCCACTGGTTGGCTGGGGGCAGATGCTTGGGCCATTGTTTAAAAAAAACAGCACTTGGCAATCTTCCAAGCTTTTTAAAGGAGTAGAAAACATAGATGTAAAAAACTACGCAAAAGGAGGAAGAAGCACTAGAACATTTTTTCAAGAAGGCCGCTGGCGACAAGTATTTAACGCCCTCAAGCCTAACGATTTGGTATTAATCCAATTCGGCCACAACGACGGATCTATCGAAAAAACCGAAAGGTACGTAGATGAACAAGGTTATAAAGAGTTTTTAAGGTTATACGTTTCTCAAACAAGACTAAAAAAAGCAATCCCAATTCTATTAACTCCAGTTGCTCGGAATTATCCTTGGAAAAATGAAAAGCTAGAGAATGTACACGGTAACTACCCCGATGCTGTTCAGGAAATTGCTAGAGAAATGGATGTTCCATTAATCGATTTAAATCAATTATCGCAAGATCTTTTTACTAAAAAAGGAAGGCAACATGTATCAGAGAACTACTTCATGAACCTTCCAGCAAATACGTATGATGCTTATCCCGAGGGTCAAAAAGACAACACCCATTTTCAGATAGAAGGTGGGGAAGCGGTTGCTCAATTGGTTTTTGACGCATTAAATTCTCTCTAAGGGGGGCTTAGAGTAGATTATTCAAAACGAAAGATTCAAAAAATAAATCAACAACGTTATGATAGAAAAAACAACTAGAACAAAAAGCTTCTTAAAGAAAAGTGCTTTTAGCCTTTTAATAGCACTATTTACAATCGGACTCTCTAGTTTTATCATTAAAAAACAAGACAAGATAACCATATGGATGATTGGAGACTCCACCATGTCCATCAAGGCAAAAGACAAATATCCAGAAACGGGTTGGGGCGTTCCTTTCCCAAATATGTATCAGGAAAACATTCAAGTAGTAAACAAAGCTAGAAATGGACGCAGCACCAAATCTTTTATAAGAGAAGGAAGCTGGGAAGAAGTGTATAGTGGTATGCAAAAAGGAGACTATATTTTTATACAGTTTGGTCACAACGATGAAAAAGTTCAAAAACCTACTACAGGTACGCAGATTCCTGAATACAAAGGCAATTTATCTAACTTTGTAGAGGGTGCACGAATAAAGGGTGCAAACCCAATACTCCTAACTCCCATTGTTCGCAGGGTCTTTGAGGATGGAGAACTAATAAAAACCCATGGTGAGTACCCAGAAGCAGTACGAGTAGTGGCAGATAGCTTGAATGTACCGCTTATCGATTTAACTAAAATCACAAGAGAACTGCTTTTAGAACTTGGAGAAGAGGGTTCGAAAAAATTATTCTTACACCTACCAGAAGGGCATAAAAACTATCCCAAAGGAGTAACAGATAACACGCATCTAAACGAGTATGGTGCGCAGGTTATAACCGACCTAGTGGTTGAGGAGTTAATAAGACAAAATATCCCTTTAAAAAATTCGCTTAAAACAAACTAGCTAGTATCCTAAAAAATAATTGGGCTAAAAGCCCGGATGAGTAATCTTTTTAACAAAACAAAACGAATTCTAACTTAAATTTTAAAAACGCACATCATGCTCCATTACAATAAAATTAGTAAAACCTTACTTTATTCGTTTATTGCACTCGGTCTTCCGCTAACATGTACACCCACAAAAGCATCCGAAAAAAACTTACCTCAAGTACAGAGGGTTAGCTTTCCAAAAGATACCATTAATATCAAAGACTTTGGTGCTAAAAATGACGGGCAGACACTAAACACCTCTGCAATTAACAAGGCTATTTCGGCAATACACAAGCGAGGTGGTGGCGTAGTAACTGTTCCTGAGGGCATTTGGCTGACTGGCCCTTTAAAACTTCAAAGCAACGTGAATTTACACGTAAAGCAAAGTGCAGTCATACTTTTCACCGATGACTTTAATGAGTACAAGCTTGAGCAATCCAACTGGGAGGGTGAACCCGCCTGGCGAAATGAAAGTCCAATATCTGGAAAAAACCTTGAGAACATTGCTATTACTGGCGCAGGCGTAATTGACGGAAACGGTGGCGCTTGGCGCATGGTGAAAAAATTCAAAATGACCAATGCTCAGTGGGCTAAGCTTATCAAGTCTGGAGGCGTAGTAGATGAAAAGAACGACATATGGTACCCGTCGGAAAGTGCCTATAAAGGTTCGAAAACAAATAATGCTGGGCGTGCTGCAGAGGGACAGAAGGCAGAAGACTTTTTAGATGTTAAAGATTTCCTTAGGCCTAATTTACTTTCACTGGTATCCTGCAACAAAATACTACTTGAGGGTGTAACCTTTCAAAATTCTCCAGGATGGAATGTGCATCCTTTACTATGCGAGAACCTTACTGTAAGAGGAGTAAATATCAGAAACCCTTGGTACGCCCAAAATGGTGACGGGCTAGATATTGAGTCATGTTCTAATGTCCTAGTGGAGAATAGTTCCTTTGACGTTGGGGATGATGCAATTTGCATTAAATCCGGCCGTGATGAATCGGGTCGTAAGCGAGGGGTTCCTACGCAAAATGTTTGGATACGCAATAACACCGTTTTCCATGGACACGGCGGTTTTGTTATAGGAAGTGAAATGAGCGGAGGAGCTAAGAACATTTGGATTGAAAACTGCGTATTCCTAGGCACAGATATAGGTTTACGCTTTAAAACCACTCGTGGTAGAGGAGGTATAGTTGAAAATATCTTCATTGACAACATCAACATGATAGACATTCCAGGAGAGGCTATTTTATTTGATATGTATTACGGAATTAAAGGAGACTTACCAAAGGCAGGGGAGCAAGCAAACACCAATTATGAGCTTCCTCCAGTTACCGAAGAAACTCCAAGGTTCCAAAACTTCTCTATAAGTAACATCACTGTAAACGGCGCTAAAAAAGGAGTATTTATTCGAGGACTACCCGAAATGCCCATAAAAGATATTCGGATAGAAAACATCAATATTGTTGCGGAAGAAGGAATTGAGTTAATCAAAACAGACAACCTCACCATGAAAAACATCAAAATACAAGTGAGAAAGTCAGATCCATTAATCAGCTTAGATAACTCAAGAAACATAAGATTTGATAGTTTAACTCCAACAAAACCAATAGAAACATTGGTCCTAGTTTCTGGAGAGGAAACAGAAAACATTAAATTCACAATTAATCAAACCCAAGAAGTGAAAAAGCTAAGTAAATTCATACATGGGGCGGCAAAAGACCAGCTGCAAATTAATTAGTTAACAGCATAAGGCACAACCTAGAAAGCATCAGTTCCATTAGGGCTAATGGAACTGATGCAATAAATAGTAACGGGATTACTATTATAAACAAACAACATAAACATAAGATCTTTAGTGGAGCAAGTGGTTTTTAAGTTTTACACCACTAACTTTAGCCCCAAATTTTTTCAACCTCTTCCAATGATTTCCCTTTAGTCTCTGGGACCATTTTCCAAACAAATAGCGCAGATAAAATAGCCATAACACTATAAAACCCGTAAGTTGCACTTCCACTGATTTCCATCATCATTGGATAGGTGGATGAAATCAAATAATTCGAAAACCATTGAAAAGCCACAGCAATAGCTACTGCTTGGCCTCTTATTTTATTGGGAAAAATTTCTGCAATTAAAACCCAACAAACAGGCCCCCAAGACATCATAAACGAGGCTGTATACAAAATAATAAAAAACAATGTGGACATTCCAATGATATTAAAGAAGGCTAGAGAGGCAATTCCAAACATCCCAATTGCCATTCCTATAGAACCAAGAATTAAAAGTGGTTTTCTTCCCCACATATCAACTGTAAAAATAGCCACTACAGTAAAAACTACATTAACCGCCCCCATAATTACGGTTTGCAACATTGACGCATCTTTCGTTAAACCCATGCTTTCAAAAATTCGCGGTGCATAATACAAAGCCACGTTTATACCAACAAACTGTTGAAAAACGGATAACAACACTCCTATTATAAT